>R06__coassemble_76_pt1 | contig 38796 bp, 29 predicted proteins | sample R06__metabat2_high_PE_023 | metagenome-assembled genome bin R06 | reverse complement strand
CAATACGCTTGCAGGCTCGTCGTTAGGGTCTTGCTGGACGAGTTTGCCATGGATGGCGAGGTCGAGGACTTTCTTTTTGGTTTGCTCGATGGACTTGAGCAAGTCACCCTCGTTGCCCTCTAACGCATCTATCACCTTAAACCAACGCTCTATCTCTGCTACTATACGTTGCTGCTCTGCGAGTGGGGGAAGCGGAATAAAAAGCTGAGAAAGTACAGTTCCATTAACATTCGGTTGCCCTGTTCCTATTGATTTATCTGTTATTTGAGACCAATAATAGCCTGATTCAAAAAATAATTTCACATAAATTGGTAAAAGATACTTGCTCAATTTGACACGAATTAAGTAGGATGCATAAATAACATCTTTAATATCATCTTGTATCAAATATGATTTTCCAACAGTAGCTCCTGTTCTCGCAAAAAGAATATCTCCTTTCGTTAGCAAATAGGCTTGTACTTTATTATTGTCAAAATTAGTAAAAGGAACCGTATTCCAGTTGACCTTATTATCTTGTATATCTGTTATTCGTAATAATTTGTACTGTCCTTCTTCTTTTGCAGACTCGCTAACACCATATAATATGGAAGAAGAAATTCCTTCTATTGTTGTCCAGCACCACCCTTCCGGAACCTCAAAAGGCACATCCTCAATAGGTTCAGAAGTGGCAGACTTCTTGCCTTTGGCTGTTTTTGCTTTTTCTGCTTGTATGCGTTTTAGCAGTACGCTTGCAGGCTCGTCGTTAGGGTCTTGCTGGACGAGTTTGCCATGGATGGCGAGGTCGAGCACCAGCTCTTTCAGTTTCTTTGTATTCATAGTATCAGTCCTCCTTGTTAAGTGTATTTTCTATTTCTTCAATGGTAGGAATACGCCCCTCTAACTTCTCTGGGTAAAATTTCTCTAATTCATATTCTGATACACCAATCGGCTGATTTGAACTTTCAAGTGCATATTTAGCTACTGTATTATCCTTCGACTTGCAGATCAACAATCCTATAGTTGGTTTGTCTTCCTCTCGTTTTAGAAGATGATTACATGCCACTACATAAGTGCCAAGCTGACCTATATCGGATGGCTCAAATTTATTGATTTTTACCTCCACCACTACATAACATCGCAACTGCAAATGATAGAATAGCAAGTCAATGAAATTCTCCGTCTCACCGATTTGCAAGCGATATTCCCTGCCTACATAAGCAAAACCGCTCCCCAGTTCAATAAGGAAGTCTGTTATTTTGGTGAGCAAAGCCTTTTTAAGCAAAGCCTCGTTGTAAGGCTTTGTTATTTCAGCAAACGCAAAATTATAAGGATCTTTAGTTATTTCCTGCGCCAAATCACTGACTGGATCTGGGAGAGTGTGCTTAAAATTAGAAATAGCCTTTCCTTCTCTTTCATACAAATCAGTATCTAACCAATTCAGCAACACTGCACGACTCCAACCATTTTCAATGGTTTTGTTTATATAGAAAAGAGCTTTATCTACATTACCCTTCACCTTGTCTAAAATCAACCTATGATGTCCCCATGGAACCATAAATAGACTATCAACCGAAATTTCGCCCACAACTTGTGGGTGTTTTTCCTTTGTAGCGTTTCCCGAAATTTCGCCCACAACTTGTGGGCGAATTATATTACATTGACTATAAGTTAGATAGAAGCGTTTAATATATCTTAAATTAGAGACGGAAAGACCTGACACATTAGGGAGCTCTTTTCTTAAATCTTTACTTATTCTATCTATTATTTTTTCTCCCCATCTTTCTTCTACCTTCATTCCGACAATATCCTGTCCCAAACCCCAATAAAAGTGCAATAATTCACTGTTCACCTTAATAGCAGCCTTTATTTGGCTATTTCGGTATCTTGCAGCCAGGTCTTTCAACCATTGCTTATAACTTTCGTCAATTATGGTAATATTCTTCATCCTTCAATGCCCTTTAAGAGTTCTTTCAACTGGGCCACAGCGCTTACTATGCCATTGGCCTTGGCGTCGATGGTGCTGATGAGTTCGCCCAGCGTCAGGTCGTCGTCATCGCTGGTGGTGCGAATCCAAGTAATATCAAAACTTGTCTTGTCACGTGCAAAGAGTTCGTCGGCGCTGTATTTGCGCCAGCGGCCGTTAGGTTCAGTCTCAGCATTATAAGTCTCCTGACGGACACCGAGGTCGTCAGCGTTATAACAAGAAACAAAATCATCAAGATGCTGACGGAGCATAGGCTTTGTAGCCAAAGTGTGCTTAATGCCAGTACGGTAATCGTAATACCACACATTTTCAGTCTTACCACCCTTTTCAAAGAAAAGGACATTAGCCTTCACGCCATTGGCATAGAAAATGCCAGTAGGCAGACGGAGAATAGTATGCAGATTGAAATGCTTAAGCAGTTCCTTACGGATGGTCTCACCCGCACCACCCTCAAACAGCACATTATCCGGCAAGACGATGGCAGCACGACCACCAGGCTTTAAAGAAATCATAATATGCTGAAGGAAGTTCAGCTGGTTGTTGGAAGTCTCAGTATAGAAGTCCGGACGGTTAATCCCCACACTGCCAGCAGGACGCGTGCCGAAAGGCGGGTTACCCATAATCACGTCATAGTGCTCACTAGGCTCAGATTCCAGTGAATCCTTACACTCTATCGGTGTATGATCCAAGCCTATACCATGCAAGTAAAGGTTCATAGAAGCCAAAGTGACCACAAGGTCGGTATTATCTACGCCATGGAACGTCTCGTTATTGAGTTTCCTCAATTGATCCGCATCACTGCTCTGCCCTTTCATGAAATCGTGAGCCACAAGTATGAAACCACCAGTACCGCAAGCAGGGTCAAGGAAAGTCTCGCCTATCTGCGGACGAGTAACGTCAACCATAGCCTTGATAAGAGAGCGAGGAGTGAAATACTGGCCAGCGCCACTCTTCTTATCCTGACCATTCTTCTCAAGGATGCCTTCATAAATAGCACCCTTGACATCCGTATCCATACCAAGCCACTGCACCTCGTCAATCATTGTTATGACCTTCTTCAGATAGGCAGGCTTGTCTATCTTATTCTGCGCCTTAGTAAAAATGGTTCCTATCAGACCAGTCTGGTCGCTCAACTTACCAAGGATTTCCGCATATTTCTTTGTAAGGGCTTCGCCCTCAATATTCTTCAAGTCATTCCAAGTACAGCCAACTGGCAATACGGAAGGTTCATCGAAAATCTGTGAATTTTCGCTATCCATCTTCAAGAACAGAAGATAAGTGAGCTGGATAATATAGTCGGTGAAACCCACGCCATTAGAGGACATGACGGTAGCCAAGTCCCATACCTTTTTAGTTATTGAAACATCAGTTGTTGCCTGTGTATCTTTTGCTTTACTTGCCATTTTATGCTACTTTGTTTAATACGAATTTAGCCAAGTCGGTTAAAGCCTCCTCAGCCTTTATTTTGTTGGTATATGCCGTTATCAGTTGAACAGCCTTTGACATATCCATCTGCTTGATGTCGTCAACCGAACAAGAACCGTTGGATGCGATATAAGTGACCAACTGCTTCATAATAGAAACCTGAGCATCCGAAACATCCTGCTGCTTACGGCCATACCACAGGTTGAATAACCGGTTAGCCTGAGGATAGATACCCGTGAGAGTGTCTATCTGCTTATAAGCGAAACGGACTAACTGTATAAGGTTGGTAAGAGCCTCCTGCTCTTCCCTGCCTTCATTCCGTCTTACATCAGCAGAACGAACAACAGCGTAACTATCCCATAAACGGATAGGAAGGAACTCGCTGTTTGCCTCACGGAGTTTCTTTTCAAGATCCTTCAGCATAGCGTAAGTAATCGGTACATCCTCGTTATGATTGTAGATGATACGCAGAGCCTCAATCTCGTCCTTGTGTTCCGCACAGTACGCCTCGAAAGCAGAAACAGTAACAGAAGCATCCTCTTGAGAGAAACCGGCATAAATCAGCGTATCCGTTCCATCAAGATTAGTTGTCTGGAATCCAGCCGCTATTTTCAGCAAGCATCTTCTTGCATCCGCATTAAAGGTTAATGCGGAAACAAGAGCCATACGCTCGGTGTTAGGTTCGTTGATGCTCACATAAGGAGGCAGACTGCCACTCTGCAAGGCTTCAACGATAGAAGAAGACAAGTCGTGCATGCTGATACCAGCAATGCGTGTAAACTCGTCTAATTCTTCATGTTCGTCAGCCCTTTCGCATTTGTGATTTATACGCCCGAGTACGCCAGAAATTTTCTGCAGATATTCATCCTGCAGATTGCCGTGCGTCAGTCTTTCAAGTAAGACCTCTAATGAGATGTGTTCTACATCATCATCAGGCTGACCAGGTACAGGAACAGTCTTTTCTGATTCAGTAACACCTCTCGCATCCACAAGCATATAGCAGTCCTTGCTGTCTGCGTTAGGAGTAACACTTCTCAAAGCATTATCGTCGATAGTTCTTGTGCCACGGCCTTTCATCTGAATATACAAAGGTTCAGACCTAACGTCACGCATGAACATAACCACCTCAAGCGGCTTTACATCAGTACCGGTAGCCACCAGCGTACAAGTGACCGCAATACGGAATTCAATGCTTGTACGAAACTCCTGAATCTTGCCGTTGGAATCGTTTATAGAGTAGGTTATTTTCTGAATGAAGGCCTCATTGTCTCTAACCTCGTCAGCAAACACTTCCCTTGCGATCTGCACGATGTTGTCAGCGTGTGATTCATTAAGCGCAAATATGAGCGTTTTAGGAATGTATGCCATAATCGGTTTACGGTGCGGATACATATCCTTGTAAACCCTTTCCTTGTAAGTCTCAAGAATCAGTTTTATCTGAGCAGGATTGACGATAGTACGGTTCAAATCCTCTTTAGTGTAGAATTTTGAAGCAGTACAAACCACATCCTTCACTTTCCCGTCATACTTCGTCTCCTTCTTTAAACGGTCATCCACATTGATTGCACCACCATTTTCTGTCTCTTCCGTCTTGATACGGAATGTACGATCAGGGACATTAACACCATCGGCAACAGATTGGTCAAGTGTATAGTTGACAACAATATTACCATTGAAAAAAGCGAGTGTTTGCGGAATAGGAGTTGCTGTCAGACCTACAATCTTTGCAGACTTAAAGTATTCAATCACGCATTTCCAGTTGCCATAAATAGAACGGTGGCACTCGTCGATGAAAATCAAGTCGAAATAATCAGGAGGAAGCAACGGATTATCAGGAAGAACAACTTTCTTGTTCTCATCGAAATCCTCATCATCATTGTCGTTATCCATAATAGCCGTACCAGACAACAGAGAGAACACCCTATTGATGGTAGAAATAACGACACTGCTTGCATTTGATATTTTAGACGATTTAAGTCTGTCAACCACATAGATCTGGTTGAACGGCTGCCCGCTATCCGTCATCTTGAAGGTGCCGAACTCCGTTTCAGCCTGCTTGGCAAGATTGTTTCTATCTACCAAGAAAAGCACTCTCTTCATTGGAGTATAGGCCAAGAAACGATAAGCAGCCAGACAAGCCGTAAACGTCTTACCAGCACCCGTTGCAAGACTTATAAGCGCCCTGCTCTGACCTTCGTTGAAGCTTTTCTCCAGATTGGTAATGGCCTCATATTGGCATTTACGCAATTTGAAACCTTTTGTTTCTTGGCGCAAAGTAGGAAGTCCAGCAGAAAAACCGAACTTGTCCTTACCAAGCATTTCTATGATTTCATAAGGCGTATGGATATGGTCAATCCGCACCGGTTCGGGATCCTTTTCACGCATATCCAAAAAGAAGAGGTCATTTCCGTTAGACGTGTAGGCAAAAGCCAGCTTGCGGTTAGGGAGGAACGTTCTGTAGGTATTGGGCACCGACCTGGTGTAGGTGGCCGCCTGGTCGCAAACGGAGTCGCTCGCCACATCGACCGACACCTTTTTCGCCTCGAGCACACCCACGGCCATTCCGTCAACAAAGAGTAAATAGTCGGCCTCCTTGTTGCCCTTGAGCAGTCCCTCCCTGATGGCAGCAGCCTGTTGGCCGGCTTCATACTGGTCCCTATCCACAACCTTCCAACCGGAATCGGCAAACATTTTGTCGATATGGACTCTCGCCCTTTCTTCAGGTGTCATATTATGAGTTGTAGCCATAGGCTTGTGTTTTTTAGATGAACTGATATTCGGGAAAAATTTCCGAACAGGAGAAAAAAATTGTTTTGAGGCTCTATATAAATTAGCCGTTCTTCAGAACAAGCAGACACAAGTGCCCCTCTATACCATTTGTTGCTTAGAGCTGCTATTCTGGTGTTTGTCTGAGTCGGTCACAGAGCGTGTCAGTGTGGCTTGTCTTCCAAACCTCCACCAATGCATAAACTTCCCCATTGTAAAGATAGTTTCCTTGTCGGACAAATACCGACAAATTCATATTTTATTTCAGTTTTTTACGCAAAAACAGAGAAAAAAAAGGAATGTGTGAGTGGTAGAAATTTTTCGTTTTGCACTCTAGCCTCGGACGACATTATGCAGGCTGCTTTTTTTAGTAGGGCAATACATTATGAACCCATTTGTTGAACAAATTTCTTTAATCAAAGCAGCTCAATCGAGAACAGCATTCAAACTATCCATCACTTGGCATCTTTCGCCACTGCCAACAGTTGACAGACGCAGCAACGGAAGTCCATATAGCTCGAGAATATGGTTTTTCATGACGTCGCGCTGGTGCTGCAACGTTTGGTCATTATGAAAGTTATAGCCGTCGGTTTCAATGGCCAGGACAGGTTTCTTTGAGACCCGATTTACTATCAAAAAATCAATGTGGGTGCTGTAATGCGAAACATACTTCACCTCGGCCTCGTTCAGCAAAGAAAAATCGTGAATGATATTACGGACAGGTATGTGGCATAGAACTTCCAAATGACTATACACATCGTTTCGGCCTAATATATCAGTCAATAGTCCGTACATCAAATTTTCAGAATCATAAGCAGAGACGTTTTTCTTTTCCTTCAGATAACTGAGACGCATGTCAGTGTAATAGCTATACAGATAATCGAAAATAGAACTAATCTTGCTATCTGTCACCACACAATTGTTATACTCGATATAATCGACCAAATCGCTGATATTCCCCTTCTGCTCCTGCTTATTGCCAGACAAAACGATAATGAACTGCTTCTTTGCCCTTGAGACTGCCACATTAAGAAGATTTGCATTGTCAGTAAACTCCTTGATCTGGTTATCAACAACACTCATAATAATGGTGCCCTTCTCCTTTCCCTGATATTTATGGACGGTTGCAGCCCCGACATCTGGTATCTGGCTATTGAAGGCATCAACCTGATCATTGTATGGGGCAATAATACCCACGTCTGTCTTATTGCCTAATGAAGGTAGTATCTCAGTTTTGACGACATCAATCTCGCGTTGGTTATAATTGCCACGAGCATGGTCTCCGGGCACGGTCTTAATAGCCATCATTACATTATCCTCACCATTGTCTTCGGTCATTATAACCAGATTTCCGCCATAGAACTTTTGGTTGCAGAAATTAATGATTTTAGGATGACAACGATAATGTTCACGCAGAAGAGTTTGAGCAACATCGGGCAACACCAGTCCAACCGATTCCAAAAAACTATAATTTGCACCGTTATAACCCTTGTCTATTTTGTACTCGCTGAATATTTTTTCAAGTTTGACCTTATCAGGTTCTGTCACCACGTTAGGCAGTTGCTTTGCATCGCCCACAATCACGGCATTCTCGGCACACGACAAAGCCAGAGCCCCTGTCTCGATTGCCACCTGAGAGGCTTCGTCCATAATAAGATAGTCATAAAGTTTGTCTTTAGGTGTGCAAAAACGTGCAGCAAATGTGGTGCTCAGCACGACAGGATACTGCTCCAAAAATTCCAGCATATTCTGTTTCAGTTCATTCCTGTCAGAATAAACAATGCGTTTGCTGTTGATATATTTTTCGAATAAAGAATTCTTAAGGACAGCTGTTGATTTATCTGTCAGAGTCTTCATTTTATTTTCGACATCGGCAGAATCCAAATTCGTCTGTATCTCTGCTATTCTAATTGAGATTTCTTCCGTTCGGGCTATATAGTACAGAGCCTGAATCTCAAGAATCAGTGTCTGCAGGTTGTTGACATCAAGCTTAGTTTTTATTCCGTATCGATGTTTCCTGAAAAGATTCAACCATAGCCATTTCACTTTGTCTCTTACTGAATATAAAAATCCTCTAGGAGCTTCCTTCTCTGCATAAGCCTGATATTGCAACCATAAATTGAGAAGACTGCTTGAATTAACACCCTTTTTCAAGTGATAGGAATCCTTTGTCACCGAGTTACTCTGCTGGAAGTGTGTCCACTCCAACTCCACAGTTTTCTGTTCTTCTCGCAATTTAGCCAACTCCTCCTGCAAAGCAAAGATTGTTTTCAGACCAGACAGGGAATTGCTGATTGTCCGTTTATACGAAGTCAACTCTTTTAATTTCCATGAGGCTAATTCATCGGGAACTGCGGGCTGTTTTTTAATAAACTCATCCTTATTGGCATTGCTGCCAAGAGAGGCGGCCATAAAATCCAGTCCATATTTTTGTAATTTTTCGAGCACATTACCGGTTGCCGCATTATTGTTTGAGACAATCAAAACAGTTTTCCCCTGAATAAGAATATTGGCAATAATATTCAATATGGTTTGTGTTTTGCCGGTGCCCGGAGGGCCTTGAATAACACTTATCTGGTTTGACATTGCAGCGGCGACCGCTTTTTCTTGACTGGAATTGCAGCCGAAAGGGAATATAAGATTACGGGCCTTACGTTGTTTGATTCGGATAGCAGGATTCAAATAAGGAGCCAAAGTGCAAGACTCACCAATAATGCCCAGAGCACCATACTGCAACGACAGTATGCCATCATTATCTTCCTCCTTGCCCAGTTCGTTTGTTTGAGCCACTCGAGTCAGAAAAGCCAGCACATTTTTTGCCGCCTCTGTGGTCAGACAAGACTCCTCTACAGACACACTGCCATCAGCATAGTCACTAACAAAACCACTGGCATATTCTATACGCCAAAATGTTTCATTATTAAAATTAAACGAATATAGATTGGCTACATTTGTTTGAATTTTTCCGCTAACACATACTCTGCACTGTTGAGGATCGTGCCAGACACCATTTCTCAGCCAAATAACCGCAGATTGACGATAATGGTATGGAACGTCGGAGAACCTAAATTTCACGCAATAGGTTCCGTTCTGTTCCATGAAGATTCTCTCAATCTGCAAAGATTTGGGTTCTCCTTTAATCAATATGAAATGACTTGGTAGCAACATTTTTTCTAAGACTCCTTTAAATCACTTGTTTTTTTTGAATATTCAGTACCTATCAAAAAAACATATCACAAGTTACTAAAATTCAGAGACTATTTAAGTTTTATTGCTATTTTTTTGTTAAGCATCAAGAAACATAAAGCCATATGAATCATATATAAGGAGGTGTCAATCTGATAATCCATAGTCAATGACTAAGATTATGAAGAATTCCTGCCACTATGTGTTTTGTGTTAAAATTAAACAGTTTTTTAGTTTTTACCTTTTAGTTTTTCGTTACTTTCACCTCTAACCTCGTACTTAGTACCTACTCTATCTAAAGTATCGCACTCGTAAACAGTACGTTTACCGCAGTTTGCACATCTTCCACCCTATCAGCAATACTTTTGCTAAAGTCATCTTTCAAAAAATCTTTTATTTCGTAAACTCCGCTCACTAAAGTCCAACTCGATACACTCTTTACCAGTCCCAACGCAGGTATAACGCTCTTTGTCAGTGAACTATCCCTATGTCCTGTTCTTATTGTCCAGTAAGCGTCTGTTCCCCGCCAGTTGTACTCTAACTGTATGTACAGCTCGTCTCTACTCTGCCACTTATAATTTATGGTTCCTGCGTTATAGCCAAAATCCACATAATAGGTTCTATAGTCGTTTTTATGTCCATGTACCTTACTATTCAGTTTCTCGTCTATCCAAGCTATCATCAGCTCGTAACATAGGTTAGCCTTAACTGTTTCTTTTTTCATCAGCACAACTCGGTCACCTTCCTCTACAAGAAGATGTTTGCTCATGATGCCTAACACATTCTGATCTCCCGACACAAGCCAGCCATAGAGTTTTCCTGGTTTCTTCGTTCCTCCAGTCAAGTAATCAAGTAGGATTTTCCTGAAAGTCGGGGTTCGAAGATTCTTATCCCAGGTTCGTGCATTCGCGTCATTTTCTATAGGCATTTTCCATTTCGGCAAATCCTTGTGGTTGAATACCCTCCATCCCACATAGCTATTCGTAAATTCCTGAAAGTCTCCGTATTCTAACAATTCCATCAACAAGCCATTAGGATTTTGAGACACCTTTTCGTATACCTTCCCTTTAAATTCTATGTAATGTCGCTCAAATTCCTTGATGCGGTCTGTTTCGTCTGTGTAACTATTTAAGCCGTCCCACTCAACAAAGAACGATAGGTTTCCTTTGATGAATCTGTTGAAATCACCATCACCATCATTTACAATCTTCCACAAGGTCTCTTCCCACATATACCTATATGGTGTTCCAAACCTGCCATTTTTAAAACTGTCCGAATCAGGAGAATAAAAACGGTCCTTGTCCTTGAATGGATAATTTATGATGTCCGAATCAGTCATGCCTTTTATTATCTGCATAGCCATAATTGTGGCAGTAAGTGGCTCGCTCGAGTTGATTTCATAGCTGCACGCATTCTTAAAGAACATCCCTATTCGCTTTACTTCTTTAGATGTTGCCTTCGGAAATTTCACAAGGTAATATAGGCACGGCAAAAGTACGATGTAGTCATTGGCATGCTCTATCTTACTCAACCATTTGTCTTTTATATAGTCAGTGTGATTGCTGTAGCTTGCTATTTCTCTTAGTGCGTCAAAAACGCTTTTTATCCACGCAAAGTCGTAGCCTATTGCTTGTTTCTGATAATCCCTTATCCATTTCTGTTGCTCTATATAGACGTTCCCAGTACATTGCACATAATCTGCCATTACGTCTATATCACTCTGCAAGCTTCCATCTGTTTTTGTCCGCTTGGCTTTTATTGGTCCATTTTTGTCTACCATATGGATTAAGACTGTCCACTTGATAAACTCTTGGAATCCATTGTCCGCATTTTCGTTACCGTCTTTGTATCTCCAGAAGAAATCCTGCCACTCTTCCCAGCATTTTCCTACTATCGTAGAATCTCGGCCCGACTGTTTCTCTCGCCCCACTATAAGTGGTCTTAGCCTCTCCTGGTCCGACAGTCCCTCGCCTCGGCTGTTCATGTAGATGTACAGCCTCTCTCCCTGACTCGTCTTGTTCGTGTCAAAATAATTGAGTTCCACATAGTTTTCTATGTATTCCAAAAAGTCGTCACACTTTATGGCTCCGCCACTTTCCCACTCGGTTAACTTCTGGTTTATAAGCTTGTAATTGTCGAAAAGGTGTTTTGCGGTTTCGTCTTTCAAATACAGGTCATAATACTTTTCGCTTTCTGTAAATGATTTGTCTTTATTGGCGGCGTCCATGTAGAAGTCTACAAAATCCACCATAAAGCAGTGCGATATTTCCCTAACTTTATAATCAAGCTTCGGCTTTTTGTCTACAAAGTACAGTTCCCCAAATTCTTTTGTCTTTCCTGTCTTCACATAGAGTGCCAACAGCAAAAGATATAATGTGGTCATGCGCTGCTGACCGTCTATTAGATAGTATTTTCCCGCATACTCAGCACTGTGGTATGCGTAGATGAATCCTATTCGGGTATTAAACACCAGCTTCGAATACTCTTCTTTCAAGTATTCTTCTATCGTTGGCGTTATTGCTTTGCCCCCTGCCATAACAGTCAGACTGGTTCCAGTCTTTCTTTTTGAGTTCTCATATATCGATGTCAGCAGTCCCTCCACATTCTGCTCTTCCCATACATAATCCCTTTGCAGTTCGGGTACCACTATCTGCTCTATTTCGGTCTCTGTTAAGAGGGTCTTTATGTTATATCTTCCTGTTCGCATTATTTCTGTATCTCGTTACGTATTTCCACATTTCTTTCTCTCATCCAGTTGGCATGTTTGTTCACTTCGTTTTCATCCCATACCATCAAATCAGGATTCAATGTCTTCCCGTTCTTGGCAGGTAACGTCTTGTTGAAGATGTCAATCGTGTGTCTTGGTATAAACTTCCCTCTTTTTTCGTTATCTAACAATAATGGCCTTTTCGCCACATATGGCTTGTTGCTTAACGAGGCGTTTACTCCTCCCGACAATAAGGCCATATTCCCGTAAAAGTTCTCATTGCCTAATACTTCCGAGAATAATATGCTGTCGCTATTTACTTTTTTATTCCAGAATAATTCTTTGGCTTCCACTTTATACTTTTCAAACTCTTTCGTATAATCAGGACCAGTCTTTGATAAATTCGCCAGTTTATTTCTATATTGCGTTTTCAACGCCATCATAACCACTGGGTACGATACGTCTGGTATTTTTATGTTATTTCCTGGATTCTGCGGATATATGTGCTCCAAACTCCAATTTGCCACCTTATATTCGTAAAAGTCAAACCGGTATCCTTTTTCTTCTCCTTCAGGAAATACACTATAGGCTAACAGCAAGTTTATCAGATACGGATTGCCAGACTTATAGTCAAGCCTACTTATTTGCTTTCCTGTATTTTTCGATTTTTGAGCATCTTCCTCTAAAATCTGAAGCATGTCAGGTACCTTTTTCAACAGATAATCCTTTATCTTCTGATTGAACGCATCAGTTCCGTCTTCTACAAAACTCTTTAGCAGTTCTCCTCTGTCTAATTTGTCCCTCCCAAGGTCATTCGAAAACATGATGTAACCCATCTTGTTGAATAGTCTGTTGTCTTCTATGTTGTCGTATAATCCTCTGAATTTTCTATAGACGTGCACCAGGTCTTCCAATACGGTTCGTGCCTCGTCTTCTGTCTTTACAACTTCATTATACAGGTTGAAAAGAGTCATTTCTCTTTCTTTCGCCACATCTTTGTCAAACCCGCCTTTGAAATCTTCAACCACTTGCGATGTTCCCTTAATACAGCCTCCAAAATTCCTTTTTTTCGACAGGAAGTTTAACAAATGTTTCATCCCGTTCCTCTCGTCCCCAAAGAAGTAGAGCGATACTCGCGGCTGGTTTATCCACGACTGTATCTCATCCCACATTCTTCCCTTTATCGAACGCTGGTCCATTACCTCCCTGTAAGTATTAGCCTTTCCGCTTTCTTCTGAATATCTGGTAGATAGTGTCAATAGCAAACCTTTAATTAGATATGAATCGGTTAACTCTACCTTGTTGTCGTTCAGATTGGCGAATGATTCTTCTGAAGATACAAACTCACTTTCCTCGTTGAGGATTATTTTCACATGTTCCTTCAGATATTCGATATAGCCATCTTCTTCGCCATATTTGTCTAACGACTCAAAAAAACTGTCTATACATTTCGCCGCATTTACAAAATAGTACTTGTCTTGCGACAAGATGTTCTTCAAGTCTATACTGATATTATCGTTAACCCAGTCAAATATCGAGTCTCTGTATCGCGAATAAATTAACTTGTCCTCTGCTATATTATCCGTCTTTTTTAGAGCAGAATATCTGTACAGAATAAGCGACAGCGTTGTCAGTCTTTGTTGCCCGTCTATCACCTCAAAGCGCTTCTGCGGGTCCTTCTTCACTGTTATATACTGAAGATAGTACTCCTCTATCTTCTGCGTATAAGCAGAATAAATATCCAGCAACAGCTGCGGTACAGGTGCGTACGCATTGTCCGACGATCATTTATAACTTCTTTGATACTCAGGCACATAATACTCCTTAATAGGCGCACCTTTGCCCACCACACTTGTAAATATGTCCCGTATGTTATATATCAGTTCTTTTCTGTTATTCATATCTTTTATCTCTTCATTCCAAGTGCCGAACAAACAACTTGAATCCAGACTCTAACAAATATAGTCAATTCTCACTGATTGTAGCTTCTCACAACCTTGTCAAATTTAGCCATTCCTCCTCATTTTGCCCCCCCGACGTATGTTTTACAATACATTTTCTGCAACTCTATATCTTTCAGCATATTATTTTTCATTTATTCTCCATATTTCCAACTTTTCTCCCTTGTATTCCTGCATTTGCTATTCCTTTTCCATTTTAGCTTTTCCCTTTTAGTTTTTACCTTTTAGTTTTTCCATTTTAGTTTTTCCATTTTAGTTTTTACCTTTTAGTTTTATTCTGTTGTTTTGCTAATTTTGCACGTGCAACCAATTGAACATTTACGTTTTAGTTGGTAAGAGGTTGAAGATAGTTCTTGCCAACAGTTTAAAATCTGAAAACACAATTACACACAATGATTTTCAACTCTTTATCAAGATTGGGTTTCACTTTTTCATTATGCCTTATTGCCCTGCAAACAACATCTGCAGGAATTGTAAAGGGACGAGTGAAAGACGGAAGCGGTATCATGCCCGACGCAAGCGTGTATGTGATGGAACGAAATAACATCGGAACTATAACCGACGACAGAGGAAAATATAAGCTTGAGCTGCCCGACGGCAAATACACTATATGCTGCGAATTCCTGGGATATAAAAAAATATGCAAAGAGGTGGAGGTGAAAGGAGAGGAACCTGTAATGGTGAGCTTCCTTATGGAGGAGGACGTCACAACCATGAACACCGTTGTTGTGAACGCTTCCAGAAAAAGCATGAACTTTGACCTGCCTCAAATGGGCGTTGCCGAGGTGAATGTGGGCGAACTGAAAAAGATGCCTGCTCTGTTTGGCGAACAGGATGTCATCAAGTCGCTTCAGCTTATGCCCGGAGTTAAATCAGAGAGCGACGCCAGCGGCGGTTTCCAGGTCAGAGGCGGCGAGTCTTCGCAAAACTTGGTTCTGCTCGACGGCGCAACTGTAAACAATGCAAGTCACCTGCTCGGCATGTTCTCGCCTTTCAACTCGGACATCATGAGAGACGTTACTCTGTATAAGGGCGCACTGCCTGCCCAATACGGCAGCAGAACGTCTTCTGTGCTCGAAATAAACACCATCAACGGCGATTTCAACGAGAATGGGTTTAAGGGTGACGCGTCGATAGGACTGCTTGCCTCTAAATTCAGTCTGCAGGGACCTATCATCAAAGACAAATTATCCTACTACGTATCTGCCAGAAGAACTTATCTTGATGTTTTTCTGCAGTGCTTGGACGACTTCAAAAACACATCACTCTATTTTTATGACATGAACGCAAAAGTCAGCTACAAGATTGACGAAAATGACTTCATGTTTGTGTCGTTTTTCAGAGGCAACGACAATCTTGGACTCAACGATGTTGGCTCAATGGGATGGAGCAACACGGTTGGAAATCTGAAATGTTGGCACAAGTTCAACGACAATGCCGAACTGAATTCAACTTTCTTCTCATCTATGAACCGCTCGAAAGAGAGTTTCGAACTGGCCAGCATGGACAGCAAAATCAAGGCTAAGAACTACCAGCTGAGTCTGAAGGAAGACCTGAAATGGAAAGTCAACGATATAAACACTATGCATATCGGTCTGCAAAGCTCATACCTCGACGTCATCAGCACCGACATCAGGGAGAACAACGGCAGAGCTTTTGAGGAGAGATATGGCTGGGAGAACGCCCTGTGGGCAAATGACGAGATAGACCTGAGCAAAAGGCTGAAGGCTTCGCTCGGTCTGAGGCTAACGACATTCAGCGTGATTGGCGAGGGTGATTTCTATACTCTCGACGAAGAGGGATATATCGCCTCGGCCACACACTACTCGAAGGGCGAATTCGTAAAGACTTATGCTGACCTTGAGCCACGCGCCTCGTTTGTCTATAAGCTGGCTCCAAACCAGAACGTCAAAGCAGCCTATGCTCGCACAAGCCAAAATGTGCACTCGGTCAGAGAGTCAATCTCGGCTCTGCCGTTCGACAAGACCTCTTTAAGCACAAATATAATTAGGCCAGAGAGGGCCGACCAGATCAGCGTTGGATATGCCATCAATATCAAGAAGGAAGACAAAAACAATGTCACACACGACGACGCATTCGCAATCGAGACCGAAATATACTACAAGTCGATGAAGAATGTGCTCGACTACAGAGAGGGTGTCAACAGCACATCTCACCCCGAGGTAGACAGGCTGTGGCTGCAGGGCGAAGGCAGGTCATACGGCTGGGAGCTTAACCTCAGAAAGAACTACGGCAAGCTGAGCGGCTGGATCAGCTACACTCTGAGCAAAACCGAGACCAAGATAGACGAGATAAACAACGGCAAATGGTATAATGCCGGCAACGACAGAACACACAGCATCAGCATTGTTGCTCTGTACTCTTATTCAGACAAATGGGACTTTTCGGCTTCGTGGACTTTCAACAGCGGACAGTCGCTCAGTCTGCCAACAGCTAAATATGAAATCGAGGGCGAAACAGTCTACTACTACGAGCAGAAAAACAACTACAGAGCACCAAGCTATCACAGACTGGACTTCAGCGCAACCCGTCACGGCAAAAAGCACAAACACTGGCAGGGTGAATGGTCGTTTGGCGTGTACAACCTTTACGGCAGATATAATCCGTTCATGATTTATCTTGAAGACGATGACAGCGTGGCAAGCGGCACAAAGGCAACTCAGCTCTCGCTCTTCTCATTCGTCCCTTCGGTTTCCTACAGAATCAAGTTCAACAAATAAATGCAATCTGTGATGAAAAATATTCTACACATATCGCTGCTGACTGTGGTATTGATGCTAAGCAGCTGCACAAAAACAATTGACTTGGAATATGACGCAACACCGTCGAAACTGGTGGTCTCGGGCTACGTTTCAAACGAGGAAATATACGTCACCCTGACACGCACCAGCAATATGGAATCTCAGCTAGAATCTTTGTTTGTTAATGGGGCAACTGTGACAATAAGCGGCGACGACGGCTATGAGGAGACTCTTGAACAAGACAACGACGGACGATACATATCACCCACGGGCGCAAAAGGAACACCTGGCACCACCTACACCCTGAATATAACAAAGGGCGACACAACATGCACAGCAAATTGCAAAATGCCAGAACCGGCTTCTCTGGACTCGGTCAAGATAGAATGGAACGAACTTATCAGCGATTTCTATCTGAGAACAGCAAAGTTCTTTGTGGGCGACACTTCGGCCAACGGATTCTATCAGACGATTATACACACCAACGGCGAGGTGTTCAAATGGGACCTGATGTCGAACGAGATTGACCAAGGCAAGAACAAATACAAACTGATAGGAATTATGACAAAAGCCACCTGGGAAGACGCTGAGGAGGACAAGAAGAAAGGAAACAATCTTGACGATTATAATGTGATATATCTTGACGACGAGGTGGTTTTTGAGCTGAGAGCCTTAGACGAGAATGTGTATAAATTCTACTCAAGTCTGGACGAGAACACAAATCAGGCCATAAATCCTAAATCGAACATTGAAGGTGATGGCTGTCTGGGATTCTTCAGCGCCTACTACTCATCTTCGCTCAAGTGCATATACACCAACGACGATGTGATTCTCCTGACCAACAAGAAAGGGATAATCATGCTTTGAAATCATGAACAGAGATTTTATTCCAGACAGCATATGCACCGCAGCCCAGCTGGTTGAGCTTGTGCGCAAAATAGGCTTTCTGCCCCTGCTCAACAGTGGCATCGAAGGATTTTCGGCCGAGGAACTGGTTGACGAGGAATGCCGATACACAAGATTTGCCGAGGGCGGCTGGGACTGGCCTCTGTGGAAGTGGAAAGGACCGATAGTGACCGAGGGCGAATGCGTCTACGGAAAATTCTTCGACAAAAAGGCCGGTTTCGTCAGCAGAGAACTGTGGCCTGACTTCTGCAACTACAGGCGAAGCAAATACAAGCGGCCAGACTTTGACTCGACCGAAGGCTTTATTCTGGCGACACTGGAGACCGAAGGCAGCCTTATAACCAAAGACCTAAGGGCAATATGCGGATACGAGGGAAAAGGCATGAGGGCCAAGTTTGACAATATGCTGGCACAACTTGAAATGGGTTGCTACATTGTGACCGAAGACTTTGTCTATCCACGCGACAAAAAAGGAAAAGAATATGGCTGGGGATGGTCGCTGCTGACGACACCCGAACAGCTTTATGGACAAAGCGAGACTAAAAGTTCAAACACAGCAGAAGAATCACTGCAAATTCTTCGCGAACATTTCGCCACAGTCCTGCCAGAGGCAACAGAAAAACAAATATCAAAACTTATAGGATAAATCACCATGACAGACAAAATAACATTAGAAGACGTGGCAAGACAGCTAGACAACATAGGTCTGCAATTCATGGCAACCATTGGCCTTGACGGGAAGCCTAAAGTGAGACCTATGCAATATATGGTTACGTATGAAAACAAACTGTGGTTCTGCACAAACTCAAAGAAGGAAGTTTATGCCGAACTGACAGCCAATCCATATCTGGAACTTTGCGGCAGCAAGCTGGAAACCGACGAAATAAAAACCTCGTGGATAAGATTCTCGGCAGAAGCCGTATTTGCCGACGATCTTCATGTTAAGGAGCTTATAATGAAGAAGAGCAAGATTGTTTATGAACTATATAAAGACGACATAAACAACCCCATATTCAAAGTCTTCTACATCAAAAACCTGAAAGGCGTGATGGACAAACCTGGGTCACGTCAAAGGACTGGAGGAGAACAACAGCTACAACAAACCGATATCATTCGAGCTGTAACACGGAATAAGGACTAAGGCAAGCTTAGCACAATTCCGATTCTTCTACTTTTTTGAACTAAAGCCTCCTTGGAACAACAAAAAAAGAGAGCCCGACTTCAAAATTGAAGTCGGGCTCTCCTTTTTCTATACTATATGGGGATTATCCCTCAACAAGTTCTTCCTTTTCCTCGTTTTCCTCAGCATACTGGAGGTCCTCACGAGTAGTAACCTCAAGTCTGTCGAACTCACGGAGACCAGTACCAGCAGGAATCAAGTGTCCGCAAATAACATTTTCCTTCATACCCTCAAGGTAGTCAACCTTACCGCGGATAGCAGCATCGTTCAAAACCTTTGTAGTTTCCTGGAAGGAAGCTGCCGACATGAAGCTGCTTGTCTGCAATGCAGCGCGGGTGATACCCTGCAGCACCTGAGTTGAAGTAGCAGGCATTGCGTCGCGCACCTCAACAAGACGCTTGTCAGCACGCTTCAAAGAGCTGTTCTCGTCGCGAAGCTTGCGGGCAGTGATGAGCTGACCCTTCTGAACATTCACAGAATCGCCAACCTCAGTCACAACCTTCATTCCATATATACGATCGTTCTCGGCATGGAACTCAAGCTTGTCGACAAGCTGCTTCTCAAGGAACAAAGTGTCGCCGGCATCAACGATTTCAACCTTACGCATCATCTGACGGACGATAACCTCAAAGTGCTTATCGTTGATCTTAACACCCTGCTTGCGATACACATCCTGAACCTCGTTAACGATGTACTCCTGAACGGCAGTAGGACCAAGGATTGCAAGAATGTCTGAAGGAGTTATTGAACCATCAGAAAGCGGAGTTCCGGCACGAACAAAGTCGTCGTCCTGAACCAAAACCTGCTTTGTAAGAGGAATCAAATACTTCTTGACCTCCTCACCATTGCGGCTTGTAACCTCGACCTGACGGTTACCGCGAGTGATCTTTCCGAACTTAACCACACCATCGATTTCAGAAACGATAGCAGGGTTTGAAGGGTTACGAGCCTCGAACAACTCAGTAACACGAGGAAGACCACCAGTGATATCGCCTGCGCCACCGCTCAATGCTCTAGGAATCTTAACCAGAGTCTGACCAGCATGTATCTCCTGACCCTCGTCTACCGAAACGCTAGCACCCACTGGCAAGTTATAAGACTTCTTGACCTCGCCAGTCTTTGCGTCGACAATTTCGATAGAAGGAACCTTAGTCTTATCCTTAGACTCGATAACGATCATCTGAGAAAGACCAGATGCCAAGTCGGTTTCAGACTTATAAGTAACGTTCTCAATCATACTGTTCATGCGAACAATACCGGCCATTTCGGCAACAATGATTGAGTTCAACGCATCCCATTCGCAAATCACATCACCCTTCTCTACCTTGTCGCCTGAGTGGAAGTACAACTTAGAACCGTAAGGGATTGCAGCGTCGGTAAGAACCATCTGAGTGTTTGTGTCGACAATCTTAGCCTCGCCAAGACGACCAACAACAATCTCAATATCCTTGCCCTCAGCATCCTTGCCCTTAACTGTACGGAGCTCCTCAATCTGGAGTTCACCAGGGTAGCGAGCTGTGATTGTGTTGTTGATGTTGATATTACCAGCCACACCACCGACGTGGAATGTACGCAATGTCAACTGAGTACCAGGCTCACCGATTGACTGTGCAGCGATGACACCCACAGCCTCACCCTTGCGCACAAGCTTGTTTGTAGACAAGTTACGTCCGTAGCACTTTGCACAAACACCGTGCTTTGACTCGCAAGTAAGAACCGAACGGATCTCAACCTTTTCGATAGGAGAATGCTCGATGATGTCGGCATGCTTCTCGTTGATTTCCTCACCGGCCTTAACGATGATTTCACCTGTATTTGGATTGATGATGTCCTGAACTGCAACACGACCAAGAATACGGTCGGACAATGTTGCAATAACCTCATCATTATTCTTAATTTCAGTACACTCAAGACCACGCAATGTTCCGCAATCCTCCTCGTTGATGATGACATCATGAGAAACATCGACCAGACGACGAGTCAAGTAACCTGCATCGGCAGTCTTCAACGCTGTATCGGCAAGACCCTTACGAGCACCGTGGGTTGAGATAAAGTACTCCAACACAGACAAACCCTCCTTAAAGTTAGACAAGATAGGGTTTTCGATTGTCTGACCGCCAGAAGCACCACTCTTTTGAGGCTTAGCCATCAAACCACGCATACCGCAAAGCTGACGAATCTGCTCCTTAGAACCACGGGCACCAGAATCAAGCATCATGTAAACTGAGTTGAAACCAGCATCGTCTGAAGAGATGGTCTTCATAACCTCGTTAGTCAGCCTATCGTTAACGTGAGACCACGCATCGATGATCTGGTTATAACGCTCGTTCTCAGTGATGAATCCCATCTCGTAGTTGCTGCGGATTTCGTTGACCTGCTCATAACCCTCGTTGACCAAAGTCTCCTTAGCCTCAGGGATGATGATGTTGCCAAGGTTGAACGAAAGACAACCCTTGAACGCCATGTAGTAACCCAGATTTTTGATGTCGTCGAGGAACTGACAAGTGCGAGCCACACCACAAGCCTTGATAACCTTTGTGATAAGGTCACGCAAAGTCTTCTTGTTGATGACATAGTCAACATATCCGACCTCAATAGGCACTTTCTCGTTGATGAACAAGCGACCAACAGTAGTCTCCTTGAGCACCTCAACAATATTTCCGTTCTCGTCAAGATCCTTCACGATAACCTTGATTGGAGCGTGAAGAGCAATTCTGCCCTCGTTATATGCTATAGTAGCCTCCTGCGGACCATAGAATGTGTAACCCTCGCCAAGAGCACCCTTACGCATCTTTGAGATGTAGTACAGGCCAAGCACCATATCCTGCGAAGGGACAGTGATTGGAGCACCGTTTGAAGGGTTCAATATATTGTGCGACTCGAGCATCAGCAACTGAGCCTCGAGCACAGCCTCGTTTCCAAGTGGGAGGTGAACGGCCATCTGGTCACCGTCGAAGTCGGCGTTGAACGCAGTACAAGCCAACGGGTGCAGCTGGATAGCCTTACCCTCGATCATTCTAGGCTGGAATGCCTGAATACCAAGACGGTGCAAAGTAGGGGCACGGTTAAGCAATACAGGATGACCCTTCATCACATTCTCAAGAATATCCCAAACAACGGCATCCTTTCTGTCAACAATCTTCTTTGCAGACTTGACTGTCTTCACGATACCGCGCTCGATGAGCTTGCGGATGATGAACGGCTTATAGAGCTCGGCAGCCATATACTTAGGCAGACCGCACTCACCCATGTTCAACTCTGGACCAACGACGATAACCGAACGTGCTGAATAGTCGACACGCTTACCGAGCAAATTCTGACGGAAACGTCCCTGCTTACCCTTCAAGCTGTCGCTCAAAGACTTCAGAGGCTTGTTGGCGTCAGACTTGACAGCAGCTGCCTTTCTTGAGTTGTCGAACAACGAATCGACAGCCTCCTGCAACATACGCTTCTCGTTACGCAGGATGACCTCAGGAGCCTTGATTTCGATAAGTCTCTTCAGACGGTTGTTACGAATGATAACACGACGATACAAATCGTTCAAGTCTGAAGTGGCGAAACGGCCACCATCAAGTGGCACCAACGGACGGAGATCAGGCGGAATGACAGGAACGATCTTCACAATCATCCACTCTGGTTTGCTTCTGCCGTGAGAGGCTCTGAAAGCCTCGACAACCTGCAGACGCTTCAAAGCCTCGTTCTTGCGCTGCTGTGAAGACTCCTTGTAGGCCGAGTCGCGAAGCTCGTTGGCCAACTTGTCAAGATCAATTCTCTTGAGCATATCGCAAACAGCGTCGGCACCCATCTTGGCGATGAACTTGTTAGGATCATCATCAGGGAGCTCCTTGTTGCCCTGAGGAAGCTTACTGAGAATATTGAGATATTCCTCCTCCTCAAGAAGCTGCTGCTCCTTATATCCCTCGTCGGCCATGACACCAGGCTGAACGATGACATAACGCTCATAGTAGATAACCGCATCAAGGTTCTTTGTTGACATGCCCAACAGATAACCAATCTTGTTAGGCAAAGAACGGAAATACCAAATGTGTGCTACAGGCACAACCAGCTGGATGTGACCCATACGCTCGCGGCGCACCTTTTTCTCAGTAACCTCCACACCACAACGGTCGCAGACGATACCCTTATAACGGATACGCTTATACTTTCCACAATGGCACTCGTAATCCTTCACCGGACCAAAAATACGCTCGCAGAACAAACCGTCGCGCTCTGGCTTGTAAGTTCTGTAGTTGATGGTCTCAGGCTTCAACACCTCACCCTTAGACTCAGCCAAAATCTCCTCAGGAGATGCCAGGCCAATAGAGATCTTAGTGAAAGAATTCTTTGCCTTGTTGATATCCTTTTTAAAAGCCATATATCTAAATTAAAAAGACTATTTTTAAAAAATTGAAACTGGACTCTCTTCCAGACTATATATAATTAGTCAAGCTTGACACTCAAGCAAAGACCCTTAAGCTCGTGAAGCAAAACGTTCAGAGACTCAGGTATGCCTGCAGGCGGCATTGGCTCGCCCTTGACGATAGCCTCGTAGGCACGTGCACGACCCATAACATCATCTGACTTGACAGTCAAAATCTCCTGAAGGATGTGAGAAGCACCGAATGCCTCGATAGCCCAAACCTCCATCTCTCCGAAACGCTGACCACCAAACTGAGCCTTACCACCAAGAGGCTGCTGGGTGATAAGAGAGTAAGGACCGATAGAACGCGCATGCATCTTATCATCGACCATGTGTCCCAGCTTAAGCATATATATCACACCGACAGTTGCAGGCTGGTCGAAACGCTCGCCAGTTCCGCCATCGTAAAGATATGTACGTCCGTTTCTTGGGAGACCAGCCTTGTCGGTCAACTCGTTGATGTCGTCGAGCGAAGCACCATCGAAGATTGGAGTTGCAAACTTGACACCAAGCTTGCGACCAGCCCAACCAAGCACAGTCTCAAATATCTGACCAAGGTTCATACGAGAAGGCACACCCAGCGGGTTAAGAACGATATCCACAGGAGTTCCGTCCTCAAGGAACGGCATATCCTCGCGTCTAACGATCTTAGAAACGATACCCTTGTTACCGTGACGACCAGACATCTTGTCGCCCACACGGATCTTACGCTTCTTAGCCACATAAACCTTGACAAGCTGAAGGATACCATTAGGAAGCTCATCACCGATTGTGATGTTGAACTTCTCACGCTTTACCTTAGCGTCAAGTTCCTTATACTTGCGTATGTAGTTCATGATCAAGTCATGAATCATTCCATTTTTGTGCTCGTCGTCAGTCCAGTTGTTCAGCTGCATAGTTGCATAGTCGATATCCTGCAACTTAGAAGCAGTGAACTTCTGGCCCTTGGCGATAACCTCAGTGTTGAGGAAGTCAAGGACAGCGACAGCAGTCTTGTCCTTAGTGATGACAAGAAGCTTGTCGACAAGCACCTTCTTCAAAGCCTCGGCATCCTTGGCGAACTCCTCGTCGAGCATGTCAGACTTGGCCTTGTTGTTCTGTCTAGACTTGCGATTAACAACAGCACGCTCGAACAGTCTGCGGCCGATAACAACACCGTGAACAGAAGGAGAAGCCTTCAGAGAAGCATCCTTAACGTCACCAGCCTTGTCACCGAAGATAGCACGCAGCAACTTCTCTTCAGGCGAAGGATCAGACTCACCCTTAGGTGTAATCTTACCAATCAAGATAGAACCAGGCTCAACAGAAGCACCGATTCTTATGATACCCTGCTCGTCGAGATCATGAGTTGCATCCTCACCAACATTAGGAATGTCGGCAGTCAACTCCTCGACACCACGCTTGGTTTCACGAACCTCGAGCTGATATTCATCAACGTGAACAGAAGTGAACATGTCATACATCTGCACCTTCTCGTTGATGACAATCGCATCCTCATAGTTATAACCCTTCCAAGGCATGAATGCCACAAGAAGGTTCTTACCGATTGCCAACTCTCCACCCTGAGTAGAGTATCCCTCGGTCAAAAGTTGTCCCTTAGTCACACGCTGGCCAAGCTTAACAACCGGACGCAAATCCATGGTTGTGCTCTGGTTGGTCTTGCGGAACTTAGGAAGAACGTATTCCTTAACGGCAGAATCGAAGCTGACGAATTCCTCGTCCTCGGTTCTGTCGTATTTAACGTCGATACGGCTTGCATCAACAAACACAATCTCGCCATCACCCTCGGCAGCAATCTGAGTGCGAGAGTCATGGGCAAGCTGTTTCTCGATACCAGTACCAACAATAGGAGCCTCAGTGCGGAGCAAAGGCACCGCCTGACGCATCATGTTACATCCCATCAACGCACGGTTGGCATCATCGTGCTCAAGGAAAGGAATCAAAGAGGCAGCCAGAGAAGCAATCTGGTTAGGAGCAGTGTCCATCATATCCAGGTCGGCAGGAGTAACATTAGGGAAATCAGCCTCCTTACGAGCCTTTACAGTATCGCAAAGGAAATTACCCTCGTCATCAATAGGAACATTGTCCTGACCGATAACCTTGCCCTCCTCCTCCTCGGCAGTCAGGTAAACGACACCATTTTCAGACATATCAGCCTTGCCGTTTACCACCTTACGATAAGGGGTCTCAATGAAACCAAGGTCGTTGATCTTCGCACAGAGACACAAAGAAGAAATAAGTCCGATGTTAGGACCTTCTGGAGTCTCGATAGGGCAAAGACGACCGTAATGTGTATAGTGTACGTCACGCACCTCAAATCCGGCACGGTCACGGCTCAAACCACCAGGACCGAGGGCCGAAAGACGACGCTTATGAGTGACCTCAGCCAAAGGATTAGTCTGGTCCATGAACTGAGACAAAGCGTTGGTTCCGAAGAACGAGTTGATGACGGACGAAATAGTCTTAGCATTGATCAAATCAACCGGAGAGAACTCCTCGCTGTCGCGAACGTTCATTCTCTCACGAATAGTGCGTGACATACGAGCCAAGCCCACACCGAACTGGTTGTAGAGCTGTTCGCCTACAGTACGAACACGACGGTTGCTCAAATGGTCAATATCATCGACAGTTGCCTTTGAATTGATAAGTCTAATCAGATACTTGATGATCTTGATGATATCATCCTTAGTCAGCACCTTAACCTCCATAGGAGTGTCAAGACCCAACTTCTTGTTGATTCTGTATCGACCAACCTCACCAAGGTCGTAACGCTTCTCAGAGAAGAACAAGCCAGTAACCATTTCACGAGCAGAAGCATCATCAGCAGCATCGGCATTACGCAACTGACGGTAGATAAACTTCACAGCCTCCTCCTCAGTACGGCTTGAATCCTTATCGAGTGAGTTAGTGATGATAGAATAGTCGATTGCGTCCTCGCCATCCTCAGCCGAAGGTTCCTTCTGCAAAAGGATAGAGTCAATCTTGCCCTCCTCATGGAGCTCAAGAATCTGCTCGACGAAAGACTCGTCGATAACAGAGCCACGCTCGAACAAATTCTGGGTACGAGTGATGGTAGAAACCTCACCTGTATCCTCATCAACGAAATCCTCGGTCCAAGAATTGATAACCTGACCAGCAAGCTTGCGGCCGATAGCCTTGTTCAAAGAAGACTTGCTGACCTTTATTTCCTCTGAAAGACCAAAGATATCAAGGATATCCTTATCTGTCTCAAAACCGATTGCACGCAACAAAGTAGTCACAGGCAACTTCTTCTTACGGTCGATGTAAGCATACATGACATTGTTGATGTCTGTAGCGAACTCAATCCAAGAACCGCGGAAAGGTATGATACGTGCAGAGTACAAAGTGGTGCCGTTGGCATGCTGGCTCTGGCCAAAGAACACGCCCGGAGAACGGTGCAGCTGAGAAACGATTACACGCTCGGCACCATTGATCACGAAAGTACCCTTTGAAGTCATATAAGGGATCTGGCCAAGATAAACGTCCTGAATCTTAACAGTAGGTTCAGCATCGTCACCGTCGGCAGCACAAGTAAGCTTGAGCTTAGCCCTCAACGGAACATTATAAGTCAGGCCGCGCTCAAGACACTCGTCGATAGTGTATCTTGAAGGGTCGATATAATAGTCCAAAAACTCCAAAGTGTAGTTATTTCTCGTATCAGAAATAGGGAAATTCTCCATGAACACCTTGTACATACCCTCCTTCTTTCTGAGCTCGGGAGGAGTATCAATCTGGAAGAAGTCGTGGAAAGACTTCAATTGCACCTCAAGTGAATCAGGAAATGGTAGCTGATTCTTTACAGACGCAAAATTTATTCTCGTATTTTCAGTTTGAGACATTAGCGTTAATTATTAAACTTAAAAAAATATAGACACAAAAAGGTTTAGAACCTATAAAAGACGGTTCTAAACCAAAACCTGCCAAAAACAGGGGATATTTTTTTTATTACTTAAGTTCAACTTCAGCGCCAGCAGCCTCAAGTGCTGCCTTCAAAGCCTCTGCATCAGCCTTAGAAACGCCTTCCTTGATAGCCTTAGGAGCAGCATCAACAAGATCCTTAGCCTCCTTCAAGCCAAGACCAGCAGCCTCCTTAACAGCCTTAACGACTGCAAGTTTAGCAGCACCTGCTGACTTCAAGATTACATCGAATGAGCTCTTCTCCTCTGCTGCTGCAGCAGCACCGTCACCAGCAGCAACTGCAACTACAGCTGCAGCAGGCTCAATGCCGTACTCGTTCTTCAAAACATCAGCCAACTCGTTTACTTCCTTAACTGTCAAGTTAACCAACTCTTCTGCGATAGCTTTAATATCTGCCATTTTATTTTTTTCTTTAGATTATTAAAAATTAATTACTCTGCACTGCCTGCGTCCTCGCGATTCTGCAATCCAGAAATGATGTTTCTAACAGGAGCCTGCAACATAGCAACGATATCTGCAATAACTTCGTTCTTGCTCTTGATACTTGCCAATGTATTAAGCTTGTCAGCACCTACATAAATGCTCTGCTCAACGTAAGCACCCTTAAGCTCAGGCTTGCCTACCTTTGTCTTAGCAGCGAATTTCTTGATGATCTTAGCTGGAGCGTTACCAACGTGTGAGCACATCAAAGCGCTGTTGCCCTCGAGGGCTGCATAAAGCTCTGAGAAATCAGTATCCTTAGCATCCAGTGCGCGCTTAAGCAGTGTGTTCTTCACAACCATCAACTTGACATCTGCATTGAAACAAGATCTGCGAAGATCAGCAGTATCAGCAGCGTTGAGGCTAGCTATATCAGCAATGTAAAAATGATCGTACTGTCCAAGAGTCTCAGAGATCTGATCTATAATAACACTTTTTTCTTCCTTCTTCATGATTCAATTAAAAATTAGTGTCAACCTTGATACCAGGACTCATTGTACTTGAAAGGAAAATGCTCTTGATGTATGTACCCTTAGCAGAAGCAGGCTTCAGCTTAACCAAAGTATTCAAGAACTCCAATGCATTGCCCTCAATCTGCTCGGCAGTGAAAGACACCTTGCCTATTGAAGTGTGCACGATACCAGTCTTGTCAACCTTGAAGTCTATCTTACCCTGCTTAACCTCCTTAACAGCCTTAGCAACATCCATAGTAACAGTGCCGCTCTTTGGGTTTGGCATCAAGCCACGAGGTCCGAGGACCTTACCAAGAGCACCAATCTTACCCATGATAGCAGGCTGAGTGATGATGACATCAACATCAGTCCAACCACCCTTGATCTTCTCGATATACTCGTCAAGACCAACGTAATCTGCACCAGCTTCCTTAGCTGCATTCTCTGCATCTGAAGAGCAAAGTACGAGCACGCGGATTTGCTTACCAGTTCCATTAGGGAGAGAAACGACGCCACGAACCATCTGGTTAGCCTTCTTAGGGTCTACGCCAAGACGAACGTCGATATCTACAGAAGCGTCGAACTTAGTAGTGGTGATTTCCTTCACCAAAGCTGAAGCCTCTGCCAAAGAGTAAGATTTCCCTGCTTCAATCTTCTCTGAAACCAACTTCTGATTCTTTGTAAGTTTACTCATTGTAAATTGAAGTTATTATTAATTGTTAGCGGGAAATTCACCTTTTACAGTAATACCCATACTTCTTGCTGTTCCAGCAACCATCTTCATTGCAGCCTCAATAGAGAAACAGTTCAAATCTGGCATCTTTTCTTCTGCAATTTTCTTAACCTGATCCCAAGTTACCTCAGCAATCTTGTTACGGTTAGGCTGTCCAGAACCACTCTTCTGCTTAGTAATCTCGAGCAACTGAAGAGCAACAGGAGGAGTCTTAACAACAAAATCAAAAGACTTATCAGTATAATAAGTAATGATTACAGGGAGCACCTTGCCAGCCTTGTCCTGAGTAGCAGCATTGAACTGTTTGCAGAAGTCCATAATGTTGATACCCTTTGAACCCAATGCAGGTCCTACTGGAGGAGAAGGATTAGCGGCGCCAGCCTTAATCTGCAACTTGATAAGTCCACCAACTTCTTTAGCCATTTGTTTGTTTGATTTGATATTAAAAAATTTGTGAGAAGAGAATCAACGGTGTTACCCTATTGAACCCCATTTCCCTTCTCTACTTGCATAAAGTCGACTTCTATCGGGGTCATACGACCAAACATTTTGACATTGAGCTTGAGCTTCTGTCTGTCAAGGAATACCTCGTCAACCTCACCCTCGCCGCCGACGAACGGACCATCAATAATCTTGACAACCTCGCCGACCTCGAACGTATCAGAGACTTCCTCCTTGTGGCCCATCATACGCATGGCCTCGTCGTCCTGGATAGGAGTTGGGACATGTGTCTTCTGGTCATCGCTGAGGAAACCCATCACATTTGAAGCATTCTGGATTCTGAAGGCAACATCCTCGACAAGCGCTGCACGAACCAGCACATATCCAGGAGTGAGCACATGCTCCTTTGTTACCTTCTTTCCATTCTTTACAGAAACCACATTCTCTGTAGGCAACACAACCTCTGTAAGATACTTGCCGAAGTTGCCGTTGCGAATTTCTGATTCGAAATTCTCTTTAACTTTCTTTTCCTTACCACTGAAGACACGCAAAACGTACCATCTCAGTTCAGCATCCTTTTTCTCAGCCATACCGAATTAATGTTACATGCCTGTTAAAGTGGAGTAAATAAGCTTCAGAAGATGCTCGATGCCAAAATCCATAACGAAAACCACCAGAGCAATTATTAGGGAAGCAAATAAAACTAACACTGCTGTTTCGGCGATCTCGTTCAGAGTTGGCCAAGTGACATTATGTATAAGCTCGTCATACGACGCGCTAAAATAATTCTTTTTTTCTTCTTCCATGAGAAATCTTTTTTTGCACGGAATGAGAGACTCGAACTCCCGACACCTGGTTTTGGAGACCAGTGCTCTACCGACTGAGCTAATTCCGTAAAATAGGTTCCAGCCCTAGGACTGGAACCTTAAATATTTTAATCCCAAATATTAGTCAAGGATTTCAGTGATCTGACCAGAACCTACTGTTCTACCACCCTCACGGATAGCGAAACGAAGACCCTTGTCAAGAGCAACTGGAGTAAGAAGCTTAACCTCGAACTCAACGTTATCACCTGGCATTACCATTTCAGTTCCTTCTGGCAACTTGATCTCACCAGTTACGTCCATTGTACGGAGGTAGAACTGAGGACGGTACTTGTCGTGGAATGGAGTGTGACGACCACCCTCTTCCTTCTTCAAAACGTATACAGATGCCTTGAAGTGATCGTGAGGATGAACCTGTCCTGGGTGGCAGATAACCATACCACGCTTGATTTCGCTCTTCTCGATACCACGGAGCAACAAACCTACGTTATCACCAGCTTCACCTTCTGGAAGGATCTTGCGGAACATCTCAACACCAGTGATGACAGACTTCTTGTCTGCACCAAGACCGAGAATCTGAACTTCGTCACCGATCTTAACCTTACCAGTCTCGATACGGCCTGTTGCTACAGTACCACGACCAGTGATTGAGAATACGTCCTCAACTGGCATCAAGAAAGGCTTGTCGACCTCACGTGGAGGCAACTGGATCCAAGTGTCAACAGCTTCCATAAGGTCAAGAACAGACTTAACCCACTTCTCTTCGCCGTTAAGAGCGCCAAGAGCAGAACCGCGGATGATTGGAGTCTCAGCCTCGAAGTCGTAAGACTCAAGCAACTCGTGCATATCCATCTCAACGAGCTCAAGCATCTCCTCGTCGTCAACCTGGTCGCACTTGTTCAAGAATACAACCAAGCGAGGTACGTTAACCTGACGAGACAAAAGCACGTGCTCACGAGTCTGTGGCATTGGACCATCAGTTGCAGCAACCACGATGATGGCACCGTCCATCTGAGCAGCACCAGTAACCATGTTCTTTACGTAGTCAGCGTGTCCTGGGCAGTCAACGTGAGCGTAGTGACGGTTAGCAGTCTCGTACTCGATGTGAGCAGTGTTGATAGTGATACCACGCTCCTTCTCTTCTGGAGCGTTATCGATCTGGTCGAATGACTTAACGTCCTCTGAACCGAAACCAGCCTCGTGAAGAACCTTAGAAATTGCAGCTGTCAAGGTAGTCTTACCGTGATCAACGTGACCAATTGTACCGATGTTAACATGCGGTTTTGATCTTTCGTATGTCTCTTTTGCCATAACTTTTTGTTAAAATATTTATTGTATAAAAAAAGAGCCGATGACGGGAGTCGGACCCGTGACCTCTTCCTTACCAAGGAAGCGCTCTACCACTGAGCTACATTGGCAATAAAAAAGAGCGGAAGACGGGGCTCAAACCCGCGACCCTCAGCTTGGAAGGCTAATGCTCTATCAACTGAGCTACTTCCGCAGTTAATAAGTGGGTGAAGATGGATTCGAACCACCGAAGGCAAGAGCCAACAGATTTACAGTCTGTCCCATTTGGCCACTCTGGTATTCACCCTTCCGACAGTCAAGCCAAGACTGTCTTTTTTGAGCCTCTTGTCGGATTCGAACCAACGACCCCGAGATTACAAATCACGTGCTCTGGCCAACTGAGCTAAAGAGGCGAAATCTATATTTACTTCCCTTAGGACATATTTGCTCCGTAAGGGTGTGCAAATATAGATATTTTTTTCAACGTGGCAAAATATTTGCCCGTTTATTTAGCATTTTTTTCTTTTGCTTTCTGGATTTGTCTGATCATTGCTTCCATAGCCTCGTCGAATGCGCCCTCAAATGTATCAGCAACTTTGTTTGACACGAGAGTCTCGTTTGGCATAGCAACCTTGATCTGAACCTCCTTGTTGTTAGAAGTCTCTGGTTTTACAACCTTCAGCTCTACATCAGCAGATGTGATTTTGTCTGAATACTGCTCCAGCTTAGAGATCTTCTTCTGTATGAATTCTTCCAGGCTCGCCTTTGGCGAGAAGTGGATTGCTTCGATATTAACGTTCATAATGGTACTTGTTTTAAAGTTATGCCCTTGGGTGGGCTTGTTTGTAAATCTTCTGTAATCTATCGAAATCGGTGTGAGTATACACTTCTGTTGCCTGCAGGTTGGCGTGTCCCAACAATTCCTTGACCGAGTTTATGTCCGCCCCGTTGTTCAGCATAAGTGTCGCGAATGTGTGTCTGAGCACATGCGGGCTGAGTTTCTTGAGCGAGCAGACCATCGACAAATACTTTTTCACCAGCTTGTAGACTGTGAACCTTGTCATCTGCTCACCGGTTGCTGTTGTGAAAAGATAATCTGTGTCTGTTTCCAGTGCCGTCTCTTTGACCTTTCTGAATGCTAATATATCACTTTTTATTGAAATTCCAAACGGAATTAACCGTTGTTTGTTTCTTTTTCCAGTTATTAAGATAACATTCCTTTCGATATCTATATCCTTCTCCTTTATGTTTATCAGCTCTGACACTCTGACGCCCAAGGCATAGAACATCTCTATAACCATTCTATCTCTGTGGCTGACAAAGTCATCGTCCACTGCCCTGACATCGAGCAGCTCCATCAAGTCCTCCATTTCACCCTCTTTCACAAAGACAGGAAGCCTTTGCGGGTGTTTCGGAGCTCTGACTCCATCGGTAGGCATTTTGTCCACGTAGCCATTCGTTCGAAGAAACTTGTAGAATGATTTCAGCGTGGAAAGTCTGCGCGATATGGTAGTTGCCGAGGCTCCCTGGTCCATCATACTGACGAGCCATGCTCTGATGTCGCGAGTTGATACTGATTTCGGGTCAAACCCTCCTTTCTTGTTCTGATTCTGGATATACGTCTCAAACAGCTCAAGGTCGGCCTGATAAGACAGAAAAGTATGAGAGGAGTACCCCCTCTCATACTTTATATATTCCAGAAATTTTTCTGTTAACATAAATAGCCCACGTTCAAGCCGACAGACTGGATGTCTGCAGGCATGCCTGGATTAAGATATTAATCCTCTTCTCTCTGAAGCTGCTGAACGTAGATGGCGTGGTTCTTCTTCACACGGTTGATGACAGAAGGCTTCAAGAATTCTTTGCGTGCGCGAAGTTCCTTGATAACGCCAGTTTTTTCGAACTTTCTCTTGAACTTTTTGAGAGCCTTTTCGATGTTGTCGCTCTCGCTGATCTTAACTACAATCATAATTATATTTTGAATGTTATTTAATTTTTATCCTATAGATAAGTGAACGCAAAATTAACGATATTTTTCTTTATTGCAAATGCTTGCTCTAAATAAAAAAAATATCACTTTATGTTTTCTCTTGCCTTGGTCAGGAAAGCAAGCATTGCCTCAGAATCCTTATTATCAACGATTTTAGACAGCTCCTCGAGACTCTCGCGCATCTGTTTCAGCTGTGTTGGTGTGTTCGGATTGAAAAGTATCTCTGTTATCAGGAAATTATCCTCGGACATAAGTCCCTGTGCAATGGCCATATGCTTTTTGAATGTTGTACCCGGAGCCTCCTGGTGCTTCATCACTGAGCAGAAAGCCAGAGTAGATGCGAAAGGAACAGACAGGGAATAAGCAACTGTTTCGTCGTGTTCCTGGAAAGAATACTCAAAAATGTTGAGTTTGAAGCTCTGATAGAAGTCTTTGAAGAAAACTTTTCCAAGATGGTCACTCTCGCTGATTATGATCGCATTCTGCTGGCTAAGGTCGCTGAAGCTTGCAAATGTTGGTCCAAACATCGGGTGAGTTGACACGTATCTGAAACCGCACTCGCGGTAGAACTCAGGGAAACCTGTTTTGACTGATGATATGTCTGAAAGAATGCAGTCCTTCGACAGATAAGGCATCACCATTCTGAAGGCATCAAGCGTATACTTGATTGTTGCTGCATTTATGACAAGTTCAGGGTCAAATTCTTTTATCTCGTCGAGTTTTGTGAGTCTCTGTGTGTTAAAGACAAATTTGAGTTTCTTGGGGTCGACATCATACAAAGCCACCTCGTGTTGCATACAAAGAGCATCAGTGAAGAATGTGCCCATCTTGCCTGCTCCAAGCACCAATATTCTCATAATTTTATTTTGTTTATTTCACGCAGACAGGCCATCTCAATTTTTATAGAGATGGCCCGTTCTGTTATTTATAAAATGATAAATTCATTACTTCTTGTTCATTACCTCCATCTGCTGTCTGACGCTCTCAGAATGGATAGCCTCGAAGATAACCTTCATGAACTCCTGGTCCATACCCATTGTTGCACCGTCGTTCATTCTCCTCTTGATTATCTCGTCATATCTGCTTGTCTGCAAGATAGCCATATCGTGCTCTTTCTTGTACTGACCAATCTCACGAGAAACACGCATGCGCTTTGCAAGAATTTCAGAGATGCTCATGTCTATTTCGTCAATCTGCTTACGCAAAGCCAAAAGGGTCTCAGTTGTCTGGTTAACCTCTCTGACAACAAGACCGCGAACGATTTCGCCGAGGAGCTCTGGTGTCACCTGCTGCTTTGCATCAGTCCATGCGTTCTCTGGATCTATGTGGCTCTCGATTATCAGACCGTCGAACTGGAGCTCCATTGCCTGCTGGCAAAGAGGCGAGATGAGATCACGTCGGCCGCCGATGTGGCTAGGATCGCAGATGATTGGCAGCTCTGGCAGACGGCGGTGAAGCTCGATAGGAATGTGCCACTGTGGAAGATTGCGATATATCTTCTTGTCGTAAGAAGAGAATCCACGGTGGATAACACCAAGACGTCTGATGCCTGCGTTGTACAGTCTTTCAACCGCACCGATCCACAAATCCAAATCAGGGTTTACTGGGTTCTTGATGAACACAGGAACATCGTGTCCCTTCAAAGTGTCGGCAATCTCCTGCACAGCGAAAGGATCGGCTGTTGTTCTTGCTCCAATCCACAAGATATCCACGCCTGCATTCAAGGCCAGTTCGCAATGCTTTGCTGTTGCCACCTCTGTTGCGGTGTACATGCCAGTTTCGCGCTTTACAGCCTGAAGCCAAGGCAAAGCATCAACACCGTTACCCTCGAAACCTCCTGGTTTTGTGCGTGGTTTCCACACTCCTGCGCGGAAAATCTTAACACCCTGTGCTGCCAATGCACGTGCTGTCTGCAAGCACTGCTCCTCAGTCTCGGCACTGCAAGGACCAGCTATAATCAAAGGCCTTTTGTCTTCAACGCCAGGCAAATTCAGTTTTTGTATATCCATTTTATATCTATTATTTTCTTGTTATCTATTATAATAATCCCTTCAGAGTTTTGACTCTCTCAAGAGCTTCCTTCAACTTGTCATCTTTTGCGCACAAGGAGATGCGGATGTATCGCTGTCCGTTGCTGCCGAAAATGAAACCAGGAGTGACAAACACTCTTGCTTCGTGGAGAATTTTTTCTGTCAGCACCTCAACATTTTCATATCCGTCTGGAATTTTTCCCCAAAGGAACATTCCCACCTGCTCAGGATTATACTTGCAGTTGAGCGCCTCCATTATTTTTTCGGCAATATTGCGTCTGCGCTTATATACATTGAAGTTATACTCCTCGTGCCACTCTTCAGAGTTGTTGAAGGCCTGTGCGGCCGCCATCTGAACGGCTTTGAAAGTTCCGTTGTCGATATTGCTCTTAACCTTGAGTATATAGCTAATAAACTCCGCATTTGTCGACAGCATTGCCACGCGCCATCCTGGCATGTTGTGGCTTTTGCTCATACTGTTGAACTCGATGCAGCAATCTTTTGCCCCAGGGACATTGAATATTGACAAATGCTCATGACTCAGGATGAAGCTGTAGGGATTGTCGTTGACGATGATTATGTTGCGTCTTTTTGCGAAATCAACAAGCTGCTCATACGTCTTCATGCTGGCAGGTCCGCCTGTTGGCATGTTAGGATAGTTTGTCCACATCAGCTTAACCTTGCTTGTGTCCATCTTCTCCAAAGCCTCGAAATCAGGTCTCCAGTTGTCATCCTCCTTCAGGTCATAGTAGACAACGTCTGCACCGAGCAATTTGCTCAGTGAGGTGTATGTTGGATATCCTGGATTTGGGACCAAAACCTGCTCGCCAGGATTAACAAAAGCCAGAGTCACATGAAGTATACCCTCTTTTGAACCTATCAGTGGCTGGATTTCTGTTTTAGGATCCAAATCGACGTTAAACCAGCGCTTATACCAGTCGGCCATCGCCTGTCTCAGTTCAGGAATACCAACAACGGGCACATATCCGTGAACGCCATCAAGCTGTGCTGTGTCGCACAAGGTTTTTATTGTCTCCTTTGAAGGAGAATTGTCTGGACTGCCGATACCCAAACTGATCACATCGAGTCCCTGGGCATTCATCTGAGCCACCTCTCTCAATTTGCGAGAGAAATAGTATTCCTGGACGAGTCCAAGTCTGTCGGCTGGTTTAACTTTTGAATCCATATATTTGTTTCTGTATATCTTTTTCAATCTGTCTTTATCGCTGCAATCCGTCTTCATACTCACCAAGTATGAGCAGGTCTTTTGTCAGCGGTGTTATTGCTTCGATTGCTTGTTTGTATTTTATGATATTGGTGAAGCTCAGATCTATATAGAACTGATATTCCCACTCTCGGCCAAGAATAGGCAGAGACTGAATCTTTGTCAGATTCATGTTGTAGTAGGACAATATAGACAGCACCTTGGCCAGACTGCCCTCTTCGTGAGGCAGGGTGAACACAAGCGATGACTTGTCTATGTTCTTTCCTTTTGTGAAATCATTTGCAATCCAAGAATCTGCGACTATGAGGAATCTTGTGTAATTTCTCTTGTTTGTTTCAATGCTTGCAGCCAGCACCTCGAGTCCGTATATGTCGGCAGCCAGGTCACTGCATATTGCTGCTTTGCCTTTTGCTTTAGGTCCCTCCTCGGCTATTTCCTTTGCGCTGAGCGCTGTGTCATCGCTTTCGACAGCCTTGATATGCCTGTTCGCATCCAAGAAAGCCGCGCACTGCGCCAGTGCTATAGGGTGAGAGGCTGCTTCTTTTATATCAGCAATCGTCTGGCCTGGCAGCGCGCACAGGTTCTGCACGATTCTCAGTTTCTGCTCACCCACTATTTTCAATCCAGACTCATGCAGAAGATTATGATTCTGTAGCAGGCTGCCAGCTATTGTGTTTTCGATCGCCACAGCGCCTAGCATTGCCGGGTCTTGTTTCAGTGTTTCAAACAGACTTTGGAAAGTCTCACATGGAACTGTCTCTACCTTCTGTCCTTCAAAGTATTTTCTGGCAGCGATGTCATGGAAGCATCCGGCTACACCCTGTATTGCTACTTTTATCATCTCTTGGATTATAACCAAAATAAAAAATCCCGCTTAAGGGCGGGATTTAATATTCAATCTTTATTTTATTTTCTTAATTAAACATCAAAACCCGCCTTTACCTGCTAAAGTAAAAGTAAAAATAAAAGAAATATGTAAAACCGAATAGTTTCATGCTTTCACTTTGTTTTGACTTGGCAAAATTATGTCATGTTTGCCTTATATCAAAATAAATCGTCAACAAAAATTATATTTTTTGATTTTTTTGTCTGCTTTTTTCAGAATGTTTTTTTTGAGCCAATAATGACAATTTGGAACAAAATGAATACAAGCTGTATTTGTCTCATTCTGTATTTGCTTTAATTTTGCAAAACTGAATGTTGGGGTACATGACAAATCGATGGCATTGGCTGATTTTTTTCATTACCTCTTTATCTCGAATCTCAGACATCAAAAAAAACAACACTATAAATGGATAACACACTGAAAGAATCATACCTGTCTCAGCGCAGGGTGATTGGATGGCTTGGCATTTTTTTGCCAGTGCTATGCGTTGCAAGCGAAGTCTTTATTGAAGACAAACCCGACGGCTGGTGGTACAGCATCAGCGCCACTTATCATTTCTCGCCAGTTCTGACCATGATGATGAGCTGCACGGCTCTGTTCCTGATGACATACAAGGGTTATGACACCGGCGACAGAATCATCAACTGCATATCTGGGATATTGGCACTGTGCGTGGTGCTTTTCCCTTGCAACACAGAATTTCTTGACCAGGAGACCAAGATAGGACTTTTCCAGCTGCTGCCAACACGCAGCCATATAGTCCACTGCGTCAGTGCTGCCTTCCTGTTTGTATCGTTCGCCGTCAACATTCTTGTGCAGTTCACAAAAGGGAACCACAGAAAACAGAACATCATCTACAAAACATGCGGATGGCTGATGGTTGTGTGCATGGTTCTGTATGTGCTGACCGAGGTCATGAAAATATTCCCAGGCTACTCTACTATATTCTTCGAGGGTGTTTTGCTCCTGCTGTTTGGGACTGCATGGCTTGTCAAGGGCAAGTTCATCGCTCTTGAAGACGACGAGACCGAAACTGAATCAAAGTAACAAATTCATATCGTTTAAGGCGGCCTCTATAAATTGTTTTGAATGATTTTTGAATTTATCTGGAGTAGATTGCTGCGCGGAGTGATGGAGCAGTGCGGGCACTGTGACCGACAGACAAACAGCAAGATGCTCAAAGTTGCGATTAAGCGAGAACAGAGCAAACTTGTTTGGTCTGCCGAGCGTGAG
>R06__coassemble_73_pt1 | contig 40252 bp, 21 predicted proteins | sample R06__metabat2_high_PE_023 | metagenome-assembled genome bin R06 | reverse complement strand
ATCGAGCGGTTATTTTTGAAGAAATTTCGTAAAATGATTATTGACAGAGAAATAAAATGAAATATATATTTGATTTTTTTGCGACAGGAGGATTTTTGGAAAGAGATAACTAAACAATCAAAAGGAGAAGCGAAACGCACACAAAAGTGCCATGGATAATATCTAATGGATATCTATAAAAGAGAGCTCGCAGTTAAAGAATCAACCTATACAAAGAGCCGCAAACATGCGGCTCTTTGTATTTTTGTTTTCTTCCCTCAAAACCAGTTTTTTTTTGTGGTGGTAAAGCAAAAGCAAAGCCCTAAATTTTATAAGGACTTTGCTTTTGCTCAGTTATATTGAATTTTACACACACAAAAAAAACAGGGCTCAACCGTCCGGCTGTACCCTGTTTTGAAAGTTTAGGATGAAAATTAGTATATTAAGTTACGTTATTTTGTCATTTAATTATATCCTAAAGACCTAATCAATTACTTGATTTTTACGACTTCGACTGAACCCTTGAGCACTACTCCACCATTCATTTCAACCTGATAGAAGTAAACACCTGGGTCGGCTAGCAAGCCACGATATGTGCCATCCCATCCGTTATAACCCTCATAGACAGTCTGACCGTATCTGTTAAAGATAAATACGTGGTGACCAGCAAGGAACACATCATTAAGTCCATCCTGAGTGTAAGGAGTGATAGCTGTTGGCAGATGAGTAATCACGTCAACGCTAACCAAGTTGGAAGCAGTGGCAGGACAAACATTATCACCAACAAGCACGTAATAAGTAGCTGTATCAGTCAAAGCAATCAAGTCATAAGTGTCGGAGAACGAAACTGCAGCAGAATCGTTCAAGCTTGAAACAGAAGAGAGCATTTCATCTTCTGTGTCGCCAAGGATTCTGTATCCGTCCTTAATTGTTCCGTCGGCATTGTAGCAGCTATCCACACGGCCATCGAAATCGCCAACTACCTTATACCACTGGTAGAACGCAGGCTTATAGTCGGTATGGAGAGCCAATGTTGCGTTGTCGCCAATCCAGACACGAGCCTTGTCCTGAGGGTCGGTTGAGAGAACCAGACGGCTCTGGTCGTATCTGTTGTGAATGTCGAGAACCAGATGATTATCGACATACAAGCTATCCTGTTTCAGGAGTTGGTAGTTCTCGGCAGAACCAGCAGCCTCCAAGCTGTCTGCAGCATTAGCAGGATAAGAAGAGCAACTGATGAACAAAGAATTGTCGGAAGAAGTGGTACCGCAGAAATTTGTTGCGTAGTAAGTAACCTTCTTGCCATTATCCTTATCGAAGTAAATCTTTGAGTTTGGCTCGTAGATTTCACCGCCATACATCCAACCCTCGTCGGTAACCTCTGCACCCATATCGGCAACACAAACATTGTAGTTAGAATACATTTCGTTGAGCGACATGCTGTCGAGGTGACAAACAGCCAACTCCATGCTATCAAGAGCCACACGAGGTTTTTCAATAACCTTGATGTCGATCTCGGCAGTATCAGAACACAAAGTCATGGTATCCATTGCCACGATAATGTAGTGACCGCTGCGAGTTGTTCTGTGCAGCTTAGTCATATAAGTACGATACTCATTGTAAGCAGAGCCAGTCTTTGAGCCGTTAACAGTAAACATCTTGCCGTAAGTAAGATCATTAGTACTGAAGACTATGTTATCAGCATCAAGCTGGTCGAGATAGATATCGTAGAAGAACGCGTTGTTAGCCTCGAACCATTCACCATCGTCATACTTCCAGAGTTTACCGGTAGTGCGGCTAATCTGAGGGTCGATGACACGCAAAGGATTAACATCAGAACCGCAGACAGTTGTATCCTGAGCAGAAATCTTAACCACGCTTTCTGGCTCTGGAACATATACAATCTTCTTCAGTTCAGTAACGTTGTCGCACAAGTCATATATGAACAATGACACATACTGAGTCTTGTAGATAGTATCACCTGCAGCAGGAACCTGTTCCATGCGCAAGTTGCCAACAGGCTGACAGTTGTCGGTAATAGCTCCATCTGGCAGATAATCCAACAGATTAGGCACACCGAAGTTACAACCCTTCAAGTAAGAAGCTCTAAGAGTATCCTTGTCTGACCAATCATCATCGACATCTACGACCGGTCCGACTGTATCACGAACCTGGATAGTGTAGAACAATGTATCAGAAACATTTCCGCAGTTATCTGCAGCCCAATACTTGTAAACGATATCATAAGAATAATAGTCGCAAGCATTAGGGTCGGTGCCCCTCATGTTGACCATTGAAGAATCGTAGGTAACATCGGCCGAGCAATTATCTGATGCAAGGAAGTCAGAAGCAGGGAAGTAAGGAACAGAATCCTCACAAGAAATAACCTTTGTGTTGATCAGTTCAACGCCTTCATTCCAAACTGGAGGTAAGCTATCCTTGATACGATAAATATGAGTACAAGAAATCAATGAATTCTCCAAGAAGTAATATGTTCTGTGGAGAACCGAACCGCAGTCGATTGTATTGCCTTGTTCAATGTCATACAAATCCTCGTGAGCGAATGTATAACCAGCAACCTTAGACTCGTCTGAAACCTTACCTCCGGCCATCTTGAACTCCTCGAAAGTCTCGTAAACCTCTGGAACAAAAGAAGAGCAAGTATAAGTAGTGTCGAGAGGTGGGATACATGTCAAAGTAGGAATAACCTTGTCAATAACATTAACAACCTGCACACACTGAGAAGAGTTGCCGTAGTCGTCGGTTGCAGTCCAAGTTATAGTAGTCTCGCCGATAGGATAATTATCGAACATAGCCTTGTTATCGCTACGAGAGAAAGTCATTGTAACATCAGAGCAATCGAATATCAGAGTAGGCTCTTCAAAGCCGTTGTTAACCAAGTCTGCGTAGGAAGCAGAATCGCCAACTGTAAGCTGAACATTTATAGCCACCTTGTCAGCACACTTAACATTAGGAGCTGTGCTGTCGTCGACATAAACATCCTGAGAGCAAACCTTATCGTTGATGTAATGTTCAGGGTCACTGAACAACCACTTTACATTTATCACCTGATCAACGCTGACCGCACCACCATCGACTGTGTTTTTGAATGAATGAACACCAGTAACAGGGAAGCCGCAAAGAGCCTCGCTTGTTGGATAAGGTTTCAAGGCATCAAGAGCCTTTGAAATTGTGGCTGTGTCGAGACTGCAATTGTCGGCATCGGCAGCCAAATGCAAGTCGGTGAGTGAACTACAATCGAATTCAGGCTGTTCATTCTTGATATTGACAGTCTGATAGCAGACCTTGTCGAAATCGAAGTGAAGAGTATCGCTGAATGTCCATGTCACAACAACGCTCTCGCCCACTGACAGTTTCTCGGCAGTTCCTGCAGGATAAGAGAACACACCACGTATAGGGTCTGTGCATACAGGAGTAGCAGTTGGATAAGGGTCAGTCTCGCTCAACTTCTGCGAGATGTCGAGAGTGTCCATGCTGCAGACTGAAGGATCAGCGGCAAGGTCAAGAGTCTTAATATCCGAGCAGTCGAATGGAACCATGTCATTCTTAATGATTACAGCCTGCTTGCAGACGCTTACGCGCTCATGGATAACATACTGCCAGTAGATAGTGTCATAACCGAGTTCGTAGTCATCAGTCAAATCCTTGCCAGAGAATCTTGAAGGAGTTGGCACATAGACCGCGCTGCTGCAGTTATCATCAACACTCATACCACTGATAGCCAAATCAGAGTAAGAAAGCTTACACTCGTCAGTAGTCCTGTTTATGTCAGAGTAAAGGACATCACAATCGACAGAGAAACCAACGCCATCGACCTTGACTGTCTGAGTACAAGTCTTGGCATTAGCATTCAAGTTTTCATCCTTGAAAGTCCAAATGATATTATATTCCTCGCCTGTGTATAACCTATCAGGCCAGCCCACAGTTGACTCAAACTCGTAAGCATAAGCGCCATTGATAAGAGTACCGGTACAAGGGTCTGTTGCGACAGCAAGAGCCGAATAATTGTCGGCAACGAACTGTTTCAAATCAAGCTGTATATAGCAAGCTGCCTCGTCGGCCTTGAGCAAAGTGTCTGGCAAAGAGCTGCAGTCGAACTCAGGAAGAGAGTCGAGAACAATGATTGCCTGAGGACAAGTCAAAGAGTAGCCGTTGCTGAGAGTGAACTTCCAGTACAAAGTGTCTGGAGCACCAACAGACCAAGCATCGGCAAGAGTCAAGCCTGAGTATCTAGAATAAGTAGGAACAACATCCTCATCGGCACAGTCATCGTGAAGAGCAGGATAGTCGATATTCAACTCGTTTGTTGAAAGTTCACAATCGTCAGCGCCAAGCTCATAAGTCTTAGTCTGGAAATTGTCACAATAATTAGGGTCTATGATTCTAGCATCGTTTATCTTGACAGGCTGAGTGCAAGAGTACTCGCTAGTGACAAGAGTACCTGTAGTATCGACAAAATACCAAGTTATGAAAGTATCGACACCAGCAACAAATGCGTTAGAAGTGTCGTAGTCTGTGGTTACGACAAGAGGTGCATTGTTACAAGGATTAACAGCAGAAGGAATTGTTATATTCAAATCGTCCCACTTAATCTCGCAGTCGAGAACATCTGCCTCGATTACTGTATTGGCCAATTCGTCACACTTAGTATCAGCCTCAAGATTAGTTCTAACATATACAGGTTGTGTACAAGTAGAAGATACTGAAGAATAAGGGCTAGTGAATACCCATCTTATCAGAGAGTAGCCCAATGGGAACACGTAGCCATCCTTAATTTCATGACCACCTTCGTTATAAGGAACACCCACAACATTATCGCCCGTGCAGTAATCCTTTGCCACAGGAGCAACAAGAGAACTGAAGTCGAGAGCATATGAGCAGACACCATCGGCGATATATTTGATAGTATCAACATTCAGAGAGTCGCACTCGTCGTAAACAGGAGGCTGGTCTCCGATGACACGCAACTTCTGATGACAGATTATAGTATCAGCATTTGCGAGACTGTCATTGAAAGTCCACTTGATTTCGTAAATAGTACCAACAGCGAATCTGTTTGGAAGAGGATCTCCATTTTCAAGAGTAGGAACACCAGGAATCTTATAAGTCAGACACTTGTCTGTTGCGAACTGTTCACCAATCTGAGCAAGAACGCTATCTGCCGAAGCATAGCACTCGCCAGCATCGCTCTTGATATTCATATTAGGAACATTGTCACAAATGTAGTCGAGATTACCCTCGTCCTGTATCCAAACCTGCTGGTGACAAACCACAGTGTCATAGACAGTGGCTGTGCGCTGCATAACGTACTTCCAGTTGATAGTGTCGACCACACCAACAGAGAATGTGTAACTCAAAGCCGCACCAGTGTATGTGTAGGTACCATCAGAGTTATCAACTTCAGTAGAAGGGTCAACAACCTTTGCAGTTGCTGCAGAATCAGAGCTCAACCAAATTGTAGGAGTAAACGGACCGTAGCACTTGTCTGGAACGATCTTAACTTCCTGACCCAATTCGGTGAAATTAATAGAACATTCCTGAGAAAGAACCTTCTTTATGTCAGGATAATCAGTAGGACAATCCAAAGGAATTGACGCATCATTACCAACCTGAACAAGCTGCACACAAGTGTCAACACTCTTAACAAGCGACTCAGTGGTATCAGTGAATATCCACAACACTCTTGTTGTGCTAAGAGGGAAGTTATACTTGAACTTGCCGTTGGCATCGAGAGCGATCTTTGCTCCATTAATGTAAGGAATACCAGTGTCGACAACACTTGCCAAGCAAGGATGTTGTGCGACAGGAGCAGTCAATTCTATTTCCTTAGAACATTCTCCTTCATTCACACTCTCCTTCACGTTATCAGGACAAGTCTTATCCAAATCCTTTGAAGTGCGGACATTTACACGCTGAACACACTGAGAAGAAACAGAGTTGGTGAAATCAGTGAAAGTCCATGTGATGAGTGTAGTTCCAAGAGGGAAAGGAGCGTTCAAGTCTGTTTCGCCATCACTGCGGACAAAAGTACCAGGAACCTGCTGCTGATCAGCAGGAGCACAATAGTCAATTGCCACAGGAACAGTAACTGTTATATTCTGCACAGTGACATCACAATCAGGAATAGTGTCGAACAAGTCACGGATTGTGTCGCACTGGATTTCAGGAGCAACAGAGCCATGGACAAATACAGTCTGTTCGCAAGTCACATCGTTAAGAGGATTTGTGTCAGAGAAAGTCCAAGTGATAGTTGTGTATCCAGTTGGGAAAGGAGCTGTTATGTCAAGACTATCAGAACGAGTAGGAACACCATCGATAGTGCCGCAATTGTCCTGAGCCTTAGGAACAGGAATGCTGACACTATTGACAGAGCACTTGCCAGAATCGGCAGTCGCATCGATCTGAGTAAGAGATAAGCAATCGAACTTAGGCTTCTGGTTGTCAGTTACAAAAATCTTTTGTGGACACTGAACTTGAGCCTTAAGTTCAGAAATATAGAACCAAGTAATATTCAAAGTATCGCCCGAAGACAAAGACTTAGGAATTGAAGGGTTAACCAAATCGCCACCATCGGCATTAATCGGAGTTCCCTCAATCTCAGTGTTAGAACAAATATCCACAGCCTTGACTCCGTTCAGAGTCAGAAGTTTAGCATTTGTAATGTCAACATCACACTTGTTCTCGTCTGGATTCAGTTCAACCGGATTAGGAATCAATCCACAATCGATCTTTGGCTTATTCTCATCGAGCACATAAACATTGACTATACAAGTATCTGCGTTGCCCGAAGCGTCAGTGAATATGAAGTAAATATCTGTGTAACCCTGTTCATAAGGAACTGATGCATCATCCCAAGTTACAGGGTTGCCTGAACCATCGGTAACGAGAACAGGAGTTGAAGAGCCAGTTCTGCCTGTGTACCATCTCTGCGAAACTGAAGTCACAGAAACAGAGTCACACTCATCATAAGCATTTGGCTCCTGAACAGCTTTAACAATCTCAGAAGAAGAAGTGTAGCAGTTATCGTCATCGACATGGAATATAATACTATCGTTGACAGCATCGAAACACTCAAGAACTGGAGGAGTTACGTCCTCAACAGTTATAGTCTGCTTGCAATAACTCTTGTTGTCGCTGTTATCAGTGAATGTGTAAGTCACAACAGTATTGCCGACCACAAACGGTTCACTAAGAGCACGTCCATCGTCACGAGAAGAAACAGAAGTCAGAACACCGTCGCAAGGGTCGTTGATAGTGAGCTCACTCAAACCAAGATCCTGTTCGCAAGAGCCAAGCACTGCATCGACAGTCTGGTCGGAAGGACAAACGCCCTCTGTGCTAGGTGGAACATTATCCTCTACAGACAAATTCTGGTAGCAGAGGGTTACATTTGTTCCGTCGTCAAATCTCCAAACAATGACATATTTGCCAACAGGGAACTCGTCGAGAAGAGGATCTGTTCCGTCGTCGCCCAGGCCAGGAACACCTTCGATTGAGCCACCACAGTTATCTATGGCCTGATGAGAACCTAGAGCACTGAGAACCGCAGCCTTTGAAACTGTACAAACCTCGAGAGTTGTGTTCAGAGTCAAATCAGGCAGATTGCCACAATCGTCGAACACAGGCTTGGTTGTATCCTTGACGATTACATCCTGATAGCAGTAAGTATAATTAGGAACCGCATCGGCAAAAGTCCACTTTATAGTGGTAGTGCCAAGAGGGTAAGCATCATTCAAAGTCAGATTGTCGCTACGAGTGCCAACGGCTGTAATCAAAGAACCTGTAGGAGAGCAGGCATCGTCCTCGGCAACAGGAACAATAAGTCCGGCCTCGATCACAGCCTCGGAAGAAGCGACACAATTTGCATCGGCGAATGCGATGATTGAATCAAGAGAAGAGCAGTCGAAACGAGGACCCATTGTGTCGGCAATGACAACATGCTGAACACAATACTCAGAGAAGTTGCCAGCCTTATCCTTCAAGCGATAACCAAGATAGTGGTCACCAATTTCGAAGTTAGGACGGCTGAGGTATCTCTCAGACTGTCCATTAGAAATACGATACCAGTCGAGAGTCCAGTCGTCATACTCGGAACAGTTGTCGTGACCGCCAAGACGTCCCTTATGACCAGCAGTAAGGCCCATAGAATACAAGTCACCAATTGCGTAGGAACAATGAGCAGTATCTGTGTAGAATGTATAAGTGCCGTTGAAACGAGAGTCGCAGACAACAGTAGGAGGAGTTGTATCACGAACTATGATATCATAGTAGCAATATGAACGAGCTGCTCCATTTCGGAACTCATAAGTGATACGAGTCAGACCAATAGGGAAAGTATCCCTGTTGCAATCTGGATTCGCTGTATAATTAACAGTTTTCAGAGCAGAAGTAAAGCTTCCATATCCAAAAACTTTGCCATTATACTGGACCTCAAGAGTAGCATATTTGTAAGAAGATGAAGTGTTTGTGCACTGCTCAGCATCACCCAAATCGGCAGGATCCTCGGTGTCGGTATGCTGTCTGAGAATCTGGTAAGGGTAAACAGTTACACTCTTATCCTGAGTATTAGTTGTGTAGCTACCAGTTCTAGTATTTATATTGTATATTGTATAGGCATAATTGACAACAGCCGAAGGAATAGTTGCCAAAGAGAACTGTCCGTTGGTAGAAGCCTGACAGTTGTCATCAGCATACAAATAGATGACGTTGTTTGGCGGAGTTGGACAGTCTGTCACAGGCGCATTAGGAGCAGTAACAACAACGGTGAATGAGCACTCGGTTGAGTTGCCCTTATCGTCAGTGTAAACATATTTTAGAGTTGAGGTTCCGACGTAGAACTCGAGAGCCTTCAATTCCTCCAACGCTGTAATAGGATTTACAGTGGCATCGATAACGGTTGTTGTGGTGGAAGTACCAGTTGAGTTTGGAATAGTAACCGTAATCACCGGATAAATCTCGCCCGAGCAGTTATCAGTAGCAGCAGGAATTGAGAAAGAGTTGGCAAGAGAGTAAGTTGTTCCAGCGTCAGTACCAACACCCGAAGCATATTCATATTCAATATCGTCGTTCTGGTTAACAGGAACGAAAATAGCATTGAACTGAGAGCAGTCGAAAGTAGGACTCTGCTTGTCGACCACTGTTATAGTCTGTTCGCAAGTCTGATATACATCAGTATCAACATAACCAGTTGAACCTACATCAACACGATAGAATCTGTATTGCAAAGTATATTCAACATCAGGCTGCAGCTGAATGTTGCTTGAAGAGTTGAATTCAGTCCAAGTTGAGAACGCGCCACCCTTAACGAAGACCTTCTGAGAAACGCTTGCGTTTGAATGGCAGGCATCGACGCCAGAAGGAATGAGATCCAAATCGCCGAGCTGAGCCATCAAATTATCGAAAGTGGCATAGCAGACGTCGTCGTCGGTTGCGAACTTCTCATCGGAAATTGTAGGGCAGACAACCACTGGCAACTTATCATCGACCACAGTCACAGTGCTTGTACACTCTGAGTAGTTGCCGCTTGCGTCATAGAATCTCCAAGTGATGGTTGTCTGGCCTGGAGCAAACGAATTAGCAATGAGTCCGGCATCAGACCTTCTCACGAACACACCAGTCAGCATTTCGCCTGGGTGATCAAGGTCCTCGAGAACAGGAGCTGTGATGACAGGCAACAAATCAGGACGTGTGCCCTTGCCCTGGTAGGCAGAGCAAGTGTCGTCGCCATAATAAGACAATTTGGTTGAGTAGCTAGGTATAAGGGAGCAGTTCAGATTAGGCTTATTGTTGTCGACCATAGTCACGACATCGGAACAAGAAGCCTTATGTCCGCAACCGTCAGTCACAGTATAAGTGATGGTTGTTTTGCCTAGAGTGAAATTTCCAGTCAAAGTGCCGGCTGATTTATCCACCGAAACGGTAACTGCAGTGCCATTCTCGTGAACAGCAGTCACATCGAGTGTTGGTTCATCGCCACACTGAGTGCTGTAGGTTGGAAGGGTGATAGTCACAGCATGTGAATTCTCGGTTGCAGCCAGATTATAGCTGTAGTTGGCGTTGTGACAGTTTATGGTAGGCAGTTCAGCCTTTGTGACAGGATAGCTTACCTTCTGAGTAACAGAACAGCCATATCTTGTAGCCGTCACAGCAGCGTTTATATAAGGAGTAGAACCTACATAATCGCAATACACATCGGTTGGCACCGAAAGAGTCGCCTTTGAAGGGTCAGTAGACATTGCTGTTGCAGCACCGCTCCATACATAAGTGTAATCGCCAGAGCTTGCAGGGACAGCAGTAAGAACCAACTTGTTGTAGCTGCCAGTGGCCGGACAAATCTCGTTTGTAGTATTACCGTTCATATCAGTCATTGTGACTGTTATAGAAGGTGTGTTATGAACAGAAATGCTGAACGAGGCATAGTCGGAAGCCAGGTTGGCCAAATCTCTACGACCGTAAACCTTAAGAGTATATTTGCCCTCGGCTGCAGAAGCAGGGATAGAAAGGTAAACCTTTTGGTTGTTGCCACCGTCACCATTCAGATAACGAGTTGTTACATCGTTGCCGTAATTGTCGAGCAAAGTCCAGATGTACTTAACACCATCCTGAGGGTCCTCAATCTTATACTCTATAGCATTGGCTGGAGTACAATAGACTGCGTCGCCCTTTATAGTAGGAATTGCAGGAGTACAATCCTCCTCGCTCTTAGCGTTCACTACAACCTCGAGCGAATATCCGCCAGTGACATCAACATCAGATTCTGTTGATCCTGCAGTCTGCCTTGCTCTGAATACAATCTGCGAAGCAGTTTCCGGGAATTTGAACTTGACAGAGCGATTCTCTGAGTACTTAGTGTTGTCGAACACCACCCAGTTTGTTCCGTCGAGAGTGTACTGCCACTCGAGCTCAGCATCGCTGTTGAAATCGACGGCTGTGACAGTAACGGTATCGCCAGGACAAACCTCGTCCTTATCAACACACAAATGCTCCATCTTGATGTTGATGTAGTCGATAACAACACGGTACATATCCGCATTTGAGAAGTTCAAATACGGATAATAAATAAGGTTGTTAAATGTTGTGGTGTTATAATTTACGAATTTGAAGTCGTAGGAAACTGTCCAACCATAATCTGTGTTAGGAAGCACAGGTTGACAATTATAACATGCCATATGATCAAGTCCGCAATCATAAGTATAGGTCGAATTTGGGAAGTATAATGAGCCAGTTTCCCAATTAGAGCCAGTTACACTTATACCATTACCACCAGCACACTCTACGGATTCGCCTGTATCAGATGTCAAAGTGATAGTCACACCGCTATAACCACCGGCTGCATTGTGTCCTCCGATTCCCATTGTGGCGCCAGCCATATAATAATCGCAGAATTTTGTTGTGTCGGCGATGATTATATACATCTTATATGACAGTTTCAGTGAACGGCCACGGAAAATATCCCATGGGAAATATACCGCCGCCAAGACACCGCGAGGGTTAGCACTTGTCACATAAAATGAGTTGGAGCCATCAGCATAATTGAAAGGAATGCCCTTACCTTTAGGGAACATCTTATGCAGAGAGTCGGTCACCGTATATATCTTATATACTTGACCGGTCATATTATTTTCCTTCAACCAGTCATAATCGAAATGGTTGACATCAGGATCATAATACTGCAAATTGCCATTCGCATTATCAGAGTATCCTGTCGTGGCAGTGAACTCGTCGTTAGGCAAAATGACCATGCCCTTAGGTGCATTCGCGAAAATGCTTCCTATGTTGAACGTGCTGCCAGTAGTTGTAGAACTTCGGTCGAAGTCGGTACCCAGAAGGGCCTCCACCATGCCATCGGAAGAAGTGGTACAAGTCTGCGCAAACGATTCAACACCGGCACTTGCGGCAAACAGAGTCGCCAGCAAGAGCAGGAAAGAACGCATTTTCCGCTGAATAATAACAGTTCTCATATTGTAGTTTTTTATTTGTTTTTCAAAAAAAGATATCTGCAATTGTAGTATGCACACAATAAAACCATAAAAGCCAATACACCCCTATCATACTGAAGGAGTGAATTTTAATGATAAAATAGTTCGTTCACGTGTGTATATAATCACGCAAAGATAACAAATTGATTAAAAATCATCGTAATTCACGCAACAAAAAAAAGAACAAGTTATCAACATTTTACATTTGCAGAGAGTAGATATAAACAGACGGAAAGTTTATGCAACAACAGACTTAACAGTGAAATATAATGGGCTGCAGACAAAAACTCTCAGACCAAAGCCTCAAAATTATGTCATAGTGTATCATACTAAATTGGATTTTCACAAAGCAGACATGACGCCTTGGCGACAGATCAAAACGCCGATATAGACAAACTGAGGCATAGCCACTACGCTCCTCTATATGTTTCAATAATTACCCCCCAAAAAAAATGACCATAGGCCTTCATGATAAATTCAAAAACGGAATACAGACAGACCAAAATCAATATGCCATAAAAAAACAAAAAGCCGTTTTGAATATACCAAAACGACCTATATAAATAATGTGTGACCCCGATGGGATTCAAACCCACAACCAACAGAACCGGAATCTGGTACTCTATTCAATTGAGCTACGGAGCCATAGGACTGCGCAAAAATAAATAAAAATTCATATTTCAGCAAGGAGTTGCAAAAGTGTGGTATTGACAAAATAAAACTTTAATGCCACAAAAAACGAACAAAATGAACAAAACTCATAGGCAAAAACAACATTTTTGCGACAAATTGAAACCAACTTCTTTTTTTTGCGAACAAAATTCATCTCAAAAAAATATGTATAGAGAAAAAAAACGATATCTTTGCAGAAGATAGAAAACAGAAGAAAATAAAATAAAATGAGTAAGGTTATAAAGCCACAGGGCTATACCCCACTTCTGAACCTTGAGGAGACAGAGCTGGGAATAAAGAAAATAAAGGATTTTTTTCAGAAAGGACTTTCGGCTGAGCTTCATTTGAGACGTGTAACTGCACCTCTGTTCGTGTTGGCAGGTCGCGGAATCAACGATGACTTGAATGGTACAGAAAGAAAAGTAAGTTTCCCTATCAAAGACATGGGCGAACAAAGAGCCGAGGTCGTCAACTCGCTTGCCAAGTGGAAGCGCATGATGCTTGCAGAATACAACATCGGCGCCGGATACGGACTGTACACCGACATGAACGCCATCAGACCAGACGAGGAGCTCGACAACCTTCACTCGCTATACGTTGACCAGTGGGACTGGGAGAGACACATAAACAAGGAAGACAGAAACATAGACTTCTTGAAAAACATAGTAAGAAGAATCTACAATGTGCTGAAGCAGACTGAGTATGTGGTATACGAAAGCTACCCTAAGCTCAAGCCTACACTTCCTGACGAAATATTCTTCATCCACGCAGAGGCTTTGAGACAGATGTACCCTAACCTTTCGCCAAAAGACCGCGAGGGCGAAATCTGCAAAAAATACAAGGCTGTGTTTGTTATGGGCATAGGCGGAAAGCTTGGCGACGGAGAGAAGCACGACGGACGCGCGGCCGACTATGACGACTGGAGCACTCCAGGCGAGAACGGCTGGCCAGGACTTAACGGAGACATACTTTTGTGGAACGACGTGCTGCAGCAGTCGTTTGAAATATCCTCAATGGGTATAAGAGTAGACAAAGAGGCTCTGCTGAAACAGCTTGAGTTGGAGGGACAGAATGAGCGCAAGGAATTGTATTTCCACCAGAGACTGATAAACGGGACTCTGCCACTGTCAATCGGTGGTGGTATCGGCCAGTCGAGATTGTGCATGTTCTTCCTCAGAAAAGCACACATCGGTGAAATCCAGAGCAGCATCTGGCCAGACGATATGAGAGAAGAATGCAAGAAATATAACATCAATCTGATTTGATGTGACATTATATAGAAAAAAAAGAGGACGGACTTACGGGTTCGTCCTCTTTTTATGTTATGACCATACAAAGGGAAACATTAACACACTCTCAAATCACACCTCCGACAAAAAAAATATTGTGTCGGGCATTTTTTCGGACGACTACACACAATAAGACATCCCAAAGAAAAAAACTCGTTTGTTTTTTTGCTATCTTTGTAGAGATATTGGCTTTTTATATCCATATTGCGACAATGAAAAGAATTTTTATAGCTACATGTCTGGTCTTGGCAACAGCAAACGCTGCTGCCCAAAAGACCATGACATATACAACACCAACAAAGACATACAGCAGCGGAAGGGACATGTATGACCTGATGCAGTTCAACTCATCGTTCAGCTACATGGGCATGTATTTGAACAATCCGCAGAAAACGATACGCAACCAATACTATGCCGACGCACAATACTATCTTGCCAGCAGCGCCTATGAGATGAACAGAAAAGACGCTCTGAAAAGACTTGAAAACTTCTCGGCAGAATGTCCTTATTCGCCACACATCAACAGAGTGAACTTCATGAAGGGTGTCATATACTTCAACCAGAGCAAGTTCAACGAGGCCAATTCCGAAGGATTCGAGAAGTGCGATGTAAACAGACTGAGCAAGGAAGAACAAGCCGAATACTACTTCTATCACGGATACTGCCAGCTGCAGATGGGGAACACCGCAACTGCATATGTGGAGATGAAGAAGCTGAAAGATATGAACAGCAGATACAATCTGCCAGGCCAATACTACACAGCATACATTGACTACGTTGAAGAAAGATATGACGAGGCCCTGCCAGTTTTCCTATCACTGCAGGAGCGCAGCGAGTATGCCAAGGTGGTGCCATACTACATAGCACAGATTTACTACAAAAAAGGACAGACAGACAAGGTTCTTGAGTACGGACTGCAGATTGTAGACAAATATCCAGACAACAGCAACAACGCAGAAATATACAGACTTATAGGCGAAAGCTACTTTGAAAAGAAGGATTATGACAAGTGCATAAAATATCTGAGCCTGTATGAGCAGAAAGTAAGCAAAGTATACAGAAACGACATGTATATGCTCGGTGTAAGCTACTACCAGAAAGGGAAATACAGTGACGCTGCCGACAGATTGAAAAAAGTGACAGTGGTGACAGACGACACCATGGCACAGAACGCTTACCTCTATTTGGGAACATGCGACATCAAGCTCGATGACAAAAATGCAGCAAGACTTGCATTTGGCAGCGCGGCCAATCTTGAGCACGACAAAAGAGTGCAGGAGGAGGCAATGTACAACTACGCACTGCTGGTGTATGAGCAGTCATACTCACCTTTCAACGAAAGCGTAACCGCATTTGAGAGATTTCTAGAAACCTTTCCGAAATCAAAATATAAGGAAAGCGTATACAACTACCTGCTAAATGTTTATCTGACGACAAAGAACTATCAAGCAGCCTATGAGTCAATACAAAAAATAAAAGACCCATCGGCAAGCATTCTTGGCGCACGTCAGCGAATACTGTACTGTCTTGGAATTCAAGACTTTACTGACGACAAGATGCAGACTGCAATAGACTGGTTCAGCAAATCGCTAGAAGACAGAGTACACAACACGCAGACAGAAGCGCTTGCACTGTTCTGGAGAGGTGAGGCATACTACCGCACAGGGCAGACAACAAAAGCGAGTGCCGACTTCAACAGTTTTGTGAATTGTGTTGGTGCAAGAACCTGCGGAATGTACAACACCGGCCTGTATGACCTTGGATACTGCCACTTCAGCAGCAAGAACTATCCGGAAGCCCTGACATGGTTCAGAAAATACGTCAATCTTGAGACCAGCAACAAAACACTGATAGCCGACGCGAACAACAGAATAGGCGACTGCTACTACAACGCCCGTGATTTTGACAATGCACAAAAAGCCTACGCTAAAGTGTACAGCCAAAACGGTCCGGGAGCTGATTACGCATGCTTCCAGAAAGGTTTCATACAAGGTCTGCAGAAAGACTACAACGGGAAAATCAGCACTCTGAACAAGTTGCTAACCTCTTATCCACAAAGCGAATACCAAGCTGACGCGATGTATGAGATTGGACGTTCGTACGTGCTGCTAGGCCAATATGAGAAAGCTATATCATCATACGACAAACTGAACAGAACATTCTTCCACAACCCTCTGGCCCGAAAAGGAAGACTGCAGACTGCGATGCTGTATGACGAAATGAACAGATATGACGAGGCTGTGAAAGTATACAAACAGATTGTAGACCTGTTTCCAAACAGCGTGGAGGCAAAAACAAGTTTGGACGGACTGAAACAGATATACTTTGAAAAGAACGACGTCCAGGCCTATGCCGACTATGTGGAAAGTCTGGGCGGAATAACATCATTCTCGGCGACCGAGCAGGACTCGCTGACATATCTTGCTGCCGAGAAAATATACTTCAAAGGGGAATTCCAAAGTGCAGTCACAAGCTTCGCCAGCTACATTGAGAAATACCCTAACGGAGTGTTCATAAACAACGCAAGATACAACCTGGCCGTAAGCTACCAGAAACTTGACAACAACGAGAAAGCAAAAGAACAGCTGAAGATTGTTGCCGAGGCAAAGGGCACATGGCAGGCCGAGAATGCCCTCGTCAGACTGAGCAAGATACTATATGACGAGAAGGATTACACAGAGGCTCTGAAGAGCTACGAGCATCTGCTGAAAATAGGCCAGAAAGCCGAGAACACACTGAAGGCAAGAACTGGAATAATGAGATGCCACAACAATCTGGGCAACAATGACTCAACAATAGCAGCCGCCTCAAAACTTATTGCCGACAGCAAACTCGACCCAGCTCTGACAAGAGAAGCTTATTATCTTAGAGCCAAAGGGTATGAGAAAAACAACGAGTTGAAACTTGCTTTTGACGATTATAAATATTTGAGCGACAACTGTATGGACGCCTACGGAGCAGAGGCTGAATATCTTGTTGCGGAATATCTGAACCACAACGGTGACGCAGCCGGAGCTGAAAAAGAGATTTTTGCATTCATCGAGAAGAACACGCCACACCAGTATTGGCTGGCAAAGGCATTTATTTTACTGTCGGACATATACATAGCTCAAGGAAAAGACTTTGAAGCAAAGCAATATCTGCTGAGCTTGAAAGAGAACTACAAGAGCGAGAACGACAACATCGACACCGAGATAAAAGCAAGACTTGACGAGATCTCTGCAAGAGAAGCTAATCAGGTAAAGCAATAAAAACAGACATTCGTAAAAAGCAGAAATAATTGGATATGAATCATATAAAATTGGCGATAGCGATTGCACTGGCTTCGGCAAACTCAATAGCAAGCATGAGTGCGCAGCAGGTGGCTCAATCCGCCACCAAAAACACAGGCGGCAGGGAAGACAGCACAATGAACCAAAACATCGAGATTGTAAAGGAATATAACCCAACAATCAAAGAAGCCGGCAAGATAAACAGCATGCCCGAGCTGAAAGACGTTGACACGAAGAAGCTCTCGGTGGACTACTCGGTGTGGGCAAGTCCTGTAAATCCGAGCAACGACAGCGTTCCTGCTCTTGACTACGCAATGCCAAAGGCAACATCAAAACCAGAAGCTAAAGAAGGTTTCATCAAACTTGGAGGCGGAAACCACATAAGTTTTTTGGGAGAAGCCTACCTGCCGCTTTACAGAGACAAAAAGAACCTGTTTGACCTCAGCGCAAACCACAACTCAACATTCGGAAAGGTAAGATTCACAAAAAGCCAATATAAAAATCTGCAAAGTGACTTCAGAACAAAAGCCAAAATGAACGATAACGACGTGAGACTTGGCTACATCAGGAGCACACAAAGCCAGAAAGAACTCAGCGTTTACGCCCAATTCGGATACCGAGGCTTCAACTATTACGGCTATGACGAAAGCCAGAGCAAAGAAGAATACGGGAAGTTCAAGGCAGGCCAGTCGTTCACCAACTTTGACGCAGGAATCAGATTCAGAACGATGTCGCTTATAAACAACAAGTTCTCATATGACGTACAGACAAACTACCAGCTGTTTCACACTAAAACTGATTTGAGCGAACACAATATCGTTACAAAGTTGCTTGGAACATGCAAGACATCTGGCGGAGACGTGAACGTGCTGGTGGGCATGGACAACAACTTCCTGTCGCTGCCAGCCGACGACGAGGAAAGAGGCTGGATATACAGTCAGGCTGACAACATGAAGAACAACACTGTAATATCTATCATACCATCGTATGTCATCACAGGAGAGAAAGCCAGGCTGAACATAGGAGCTAAAGGTTTCTTCAGCATCAACCAAGGTCAGCTTGCATCTGTGACACCAGACATATATGGAAGTGTGACAATATCAAGCAAATACTGGTTTCTTTATGGAGGTGTCAGTGGTGACTACAAGATCAACAACTACCACAATATGAGTTTAGAAAACAAATTCGTTAGTGGAGATTTCAGAGCAGAAAACACATACATACCAATAGATGTTTATTTGGGCAACAAAATAAATATTGCCAACTATGCAATGCTCGACATAAACGCCTCATACAAAGTGCTGACAAACCCTTACTTCTTTATCAACGACATTGCGCCAAACGGTTCCGTAATGCCAACTGATTCATTGTATTATGGTGAAGATGAAGGCCTTTTCAACATAGGAGCCACTATCACAAGCAACATCAAGAATAAAGTTGACTTGAGCCTAAGCGGAAAAATAAACAAGTGGGCAATGAGCAAAGGAGAAAAACCCTGGATGTTGCCAACAACCGAAGCCAACTTCACAGCAAGTTATCTTGCCACCAACTATTTGAGATTCAAGCTATCATACGACTTCAGCGGAGGACGCAAGGCTCTTGTCAACAACGAAGAAGTGAAAATGAACAACGTCAACGACCTGAGTTTGGGTGTTACATACAAGGTTATGAGCTTTGTCAACGTGTTTCTTGATTTGAACAACGTTCTCAACCAGAGATATGAAAGCTGGTACGGATATGTGAATCAAGGATTCAACTTCATAGTTGGAGCTGTGGCCACATTCTGATAACCAGGCTGTTCAGGGACAAGGACACTTTGCTCTTTTTTTAGTATATTTGCCGAGTTGAAAAAGTGATGAAAAGTAGATTGTTAGGACATATAATGGCTGTTGTTGCGCTACCGTTTATGCTAGGCAGCTGCTCCGGTGACAGTCAAAGCAATACAATCGGAAACGAACGTGCAATATACTACTGGCGAACAGTGTGGCAACCAACTGGCACTGAAAGCGAGTTCATGCATAAGCACAAAATCAACAAAATCTACCTGAGATTTTTTGATGTGACGCTGCAAAATGGGGAACCGATGCCCGAGGCCACCATGGACATGAGTTCCTCACTGCCAGACAAGACGGAAATAGTGCCAGTGGTATTCGTAAAAGACGAATGCCTGAAAGACACTTCGATAGGAAGACTTATAGCAAAAAGAGTATTGCAAATGGGCAATACTATGGACATTGAATTCAAAGAAATTCAAGTTGACTGCGACTGGCACGAAAGGACTAGAAGACAGTTTTTTGCAATGATAGAGGCGATGAAAGCAGAGTTGCTGAAACATGGCAATTTTTCAATCTCATCGACAATCAGACTGCACCAGCTAACCCAACCGGCACCACCAGCCGAATACGGTATGCTGATGTGCTACAACACAGGAGACCTGACCAACATAAAGACCAAAAATTCGGTACTTGAAGTAGATGACGTCAGACCCTATCTTAAGAATTTGAAAGGATACAAACTGCCACTGAAGGCAGCCTATCCGCTATTCTCGTGGAAACTGCTCTTCTCGGACGGCAAATTCATATCAATACTAAAAAACTGCGACCTATCAGACACAACCCTGTTTAAGAAAGAGAATGAAAACATATACAGAGTCATAAAGTCGCACTCGAGACCGTCTCTGGCAAAAGAAGATTTTGGCATGAGACTGTTCACAAACGATGTTGTGAAATGGGACCACGTCTGCGCAAAAGACATCAAAACCATCAAACAACTAATTGAAAAAGAAAGGCCAGAAATGGCAAACGGAATAACCCTATACAGTTTGAACGAAATCGATATTAACAGATATAGAAATGAAGAAATTGAGTCTTTTTATACTGCTGATTAGTCTACACAATGCAATTGCTAACGCATGCAGCAACGAGAACGACAGGCATTACTATATGTTCAGCGTGTATCACCAGAATTCGCTTATGGAAAAAACATCCAAGCAGAACATAAAATTCTGGAGCAAATACACCGGAGGCCGTGTAAACGAAACCGATGTTACGGCTCAGCTTGAAAACACCGGAGACAATCAGCCAGGCTCAAACAAACTGCAGGACTACTTGAAAACCAAAAGAGACAATAATGCAGTTGAATATCTGGAGCAGCTGAAAGTGATGAAAAAAGCAGCTTCGATAAACAAAAACAAATGGGACTACCCCACCAAGGCACAAATTGAAACCGCCAAAGACCAGTGGAAACAATGCATGAACTGGGCAGTTAGCAAGCTTCAAGGCAAAAGCAACTCACTCTATGCAAGATATGTGCTTATGGCAATGAGAGGCGCATTCTACTCTGGCAACAAAGCCAAGATGGCAGAAATATGGACCGAGTTCGGACCAAAAGTAAAAGACAATGACTTGAAGACACAATGTGAAGGCTATATGGCCAACGAGTGGCTGGCAAACGGACTGACCGAAAAAGCAAGAGAATTCTATGTAAAAGCGGGCAATATTGCAGATCTTAGGGCCACATTCCCAAGCGTAATCAAAGCCAACGATATAAAGACCTTATACAGCAAATATCCTAATTCGGTTGCGTTCCCGTTCATGCTTCAGGACTATCTGAACTCAATGGACTCAGACCTCAATCCAAAATTCACGTCGCTTGGCACAGTTGAGAAAGCAATGAAAGACAGTGCCACAATTGCCGAACTGACTGATTTTGCGAAATTTGCATCAGATGTTGCAGCAAACAATCAAGTGAAACTACAGTCACTGTGGAAATCGGTGGAGGGCTATGCTCTTTACCTCTGCGGGAAAAAACAGGAAGCCTTGAACGCTTACTACGCATCGCTTAAGATGAAAGTTCCACAGAGAGTAGCCTACAACACCAGAGCTCTGATTCTGCTGGCAAGGACTGAGAGTGAAGACTACACTGAGAAATTCAACTCATACGTGGCAAAAGAAATCACATGGCTGATAAACACAGCAAAAAAAGAGAAACCTTTTGCCCAATATGCAGGACACCACTTCAGAAACCACTACACCGACGTTCTGGAGCATATAGTCATTGACATTCTATCGCCTAACTACGTGAAAGCAGGCAATATACAAATGGCCGCGCTGCTGTGTAATGCCACAGACGAGGTTGTGACAGTGCAGAACATTTATGACAGAAACTGCACTCTGATTCCACGAGACAGCACTAAGAAAGGATTCAACGGAGATTACTCAGGATATCAGTTCGCACTGCTAGACACAGTATCGGTTGACGGAGTTATTAACTACTACACTGTTTTGAACGGAGGCGGCACACAGACAGAACAGACACTGCTGCAACTGTGCAGACAAGATTTAAGCTATGTTGCCGAAATAATAGGAACAAAGCTGATGAGAGAATTCAAATTCAAATCAGCAATGGACTATTTGAAGAAGGCACCTTCGAACTTCGTCAACGAGCAGAACATAAAGCCTTATCTTGCATACCAGTATACCACACCTATTTGGATGGGATATAACCAGACGATAACGGAAAAGCAGAAGAAAAAAGCAGCGACTGCAAAAATGGACTTCTGCAAATATATGCTCAAGCTGGAAGGCAACTTTGAGAAAATGAAAGCCAAGGCAAAGCCAGTGGACCCTAAATTGGCAAATGTTGCATACGCACTGGCAACTGCTTATGCACAAACATCTTACAGGGGCAGATGCTGGGCTATGACATCATACAGCTACAGCAGTGCAGTTGACTCGGCAAAAGCCACAAACGACGCTTACATCAAGAGAGCAAAGGCCATGCTGAGAGCTGCATATGCGGCCGACTCGAGCGCTGATAACCAGGTGCGCTGTCTGGCCGGGCTGTCATTCCTGGGCGGAAAGCAATCGTGCCTCAACAGTTCACTTGAACAAGTAAGCATTTCGGACAACGACCTCGACAGATACATAAAACTGTTGCTGAGATATGACGGAACCGCACCTTACGAGAAATATAACGTCGGACGATGCGACATCATAAATGATTATCTTGCAAACCAAAGCAACTGATTTTAAATAAAAGAGATGCTTACACTGTCAAACAAAAACATAACCATAGGAATTCTTGAAAACGCAGGAGGGAGAATTGTGTATCTGTCATACAACGGCAGTGAGAATATGCTGAAAAGCGACCGCAAGTTATGGGACACAACAGTACCAACCCCAACTCCAAACAATCTGGAATTCACCGGATATTGCGGACATGAGGTATGGATAGGCCCACAAAGCGAATGGTGGAAGCATCAAGACCTGAATAAAGAGAAAAAAGAGTCCACCTTGTTCTGGCCGCCAGACCCTTACATCACTTATGGCAGATTTGCGTTGAAAGAAAAAACCGACAGCAAAGTCACACTGATCGGCAACGAAAGTCCGATTAGCGGGTTGAAGTTTGAAAAAACATACAAGCTGAAAGAAAACAACGTGGAGATAACAGTCAATGCAACAAACATCCGCAACGAAAAAATGAGCTGGGATTTATGGATGCTGACCAGGATAGACGGAGACATAAGAACTTATGTTCCTGTCAAAAACGGAGCAGATATCAAAGTTTCAGAGCCTACTCATGACTACGAAGCAGCAGCCTCATTCAGATATGCGCAAGGATACTTCTATTTCACGCCAGAAGACAGTATAAGAGGCAAAGGCAAGGTTTGCACCGCCAAAGCATTTATTGAGCCACACAGACCATTTATAGCCAGTGATTATGGAGACAAACTGCTTGTGATAAGCTTTGAGCACCACGACAAAAAGTTCATCCACCATGAGCAATCTGAGGTTGAGATATACAATTACGCATCGACCGACGATGGGAATATGCTGGAGCTAGAGTATCACGCACCATTCGTCACACTGGCCCCAGGAGAGACGATGGAAACAACAGAGACATGGGAAATAAAGGAAAAGAACAAGCAAGACAATATATTCGAGCAATTGGATAAAATTAAACAGATACGTTAAGCACGGTCGTGACTACAAAAAGCCGACAACATAAAAATAGAGCATGCAGGCAATCTGCATGCTCTATTTTTATTCTTTATTGATTAGCAATCAGTCCTTCTCGAACAGATATAAATAATCGTAATGAATCAAAGGTTTGCCGCCCTTCTTTCCGATGACAGCCTTCGCATTGTCGCTGCCGCACTGTGCTTTTCCGACACCCAATTGAGATCCGTCGGCGCCAAAGACAAGAACTATATCATCCTTTTCGAAATCGCCATCAATTCTGTCGACACCCACTGGAAGAATAGAAACTGCAGAATCGCCGTCAATCAGAGTCTGAGTGCAATTGGCATTGACATGAATCTCGCCCTTGGCAAAACCCTCGCTATGAGCAATCCACCTCTTAACACTTGAAGTAGGCTCTGGCGAAGCAATGAAACGGGTGCAGACTGTATCCTTGTCGCTATCCATCAAGTCGAGCAAAATATTGTCGCGCTTTCCGTTGGCAATAATCACCTCTAGACCCTCGTCGGCCACCTTGCTGGCAATATTAGTTTTAGTCTGCATACCACCACGTCCGAAGCTGGACTTGCTGGTCTGTATATATTCGCTAAGATTGCGTTTGCCTGGCAGAACCTCACGAATCACCTGCGAGCCGGCATCCTTTGGATTTCCATTATATATGCCATCAATATTGCTCAGAATAATAAGGGCCTCGTGTCCCATCATTGTGGCTATGAGACCGCTGAGTTCATCATTGTCGGTAAACATCAATTCAGTGACAGAGATAGCATCGTTCTCGTTGACGATAGGAATGACATCATTGTCGAGCATGACACGCATGCAGTTGCGCTGATTAAGATAGTGGTCTCTCTTGCCCAGACTCTCCTTTGTAGTCAACACCTGTCCACAAAGAATATTATGGTCGCTGAACAACATATAATATCTGTGTAAGAGTCTGGCCTGACCAACAGCCGAGAAGAGCTGTCGCTGCGAGACTGCGTCAAGTTTCTCCTCTGGGTGAACCTGACTGCGACCGGCAGCACCGGCTCCGCTTGAAACCATAACGACCTCTACCCCACGTTTTTTCAGTTCAGCCACCTGATCAACAAGCGAACTCATTCGAGTGAAATCAAGGCTTCCGTCGGGTCTTGTCAGCACATTGCTGCCTATCTTGATTGTTACCTTTTTATATCTGAGCATTGTTTGTTTCTTTCGTCTAAGCCTTGACCCTGTTATCAAGCCAAAGGCTGTTTAAGTAATTATCCGTTGGCCTTTATTCCGGCAATGACGCTCTTGGTGAAGCCGTTCTCTTCCATCGCATTCAAGCCCTTGATAGTCCAGCCGCCAGGAGTTGTCACCTTGTCTATTTCGACCTCAGGATTGCTGTGGTTTTGGAGAATGAGCTGAGCAGCACCAATCATGGTCTGAGCAACAACCTCATGGCAGATGTCAGGACGGATGCCAAGTTCGCAACCACCCTCGGCAGCTGCGCGTATAAATCTCAGAATATAAGCGATGCCGCAGCTTGAAATGCTGGTGAACGCGGACATCTGATTCTCAGGAATCATGATAGCCTTGCCAAGCTGGCTGAAGATATCGAGCACAGCCTGCTCCTGCTCTTTTGTTGCGTTCATTGAGCAGACGAAGCTCATGCTCTGACGCATTGCGATGGCAGTGTTAGGCAGAATGCGGAACAAAGTGAAGCCAGGCTTGCCGATATAAGAATTAACCTTTTCCAAAGCAACGCCAGCAGCAATAGAAATGAAAGTGTGCTGTTTAGGGTCGAGAGCTGGAGCAAGGTCGAACACGACGGACTCAACCAACCAAGGCTTAACCGCAAGAATCACATAATCAGCCACCTTGACAGCTGACTTATTATCATCGAATGTGTTCACCCCAGGTATGTCATTCTTTGTAGCCTCAAGAACAGCTGAGCTCTTGTCGGCAACATACAGGTCAGAACTTTTTACCAATCCACTTGCATAGAGGCCACGAGCTATAGCACCACCCATGTTTCCACCTCCGATAATTGCTATTTTCATTTCTTTTTGGTGTTTAAAAAAATTAGCGTCAATAAAAGACACTGCGAAGTTAATCAATTTTGCCGACTTTGTGGCCATACACTAACAAATAAGGAGCTTCATGCCACGCAAAAAATCACCAATCCAAAACAATGCACATAACAAGACTTCATTACAGCCTTTTATTACGAACATATGCCCATACTTCACAAAAGCAAGCGACACAAACATTTGCAAACTGTTTGCAACAGAAAAACACTATATTTGCAACAAATTTAAGCTCATGCGTTTACTGACTCTGCTGTTAAGCCTATACATTCTGCTTATCACACTGGTGCCTTGCCATTGTGATGACGATTGTGTTGCCGAGAACAAAGCAAAGCACCATAACCATATAAGCCAGACTATAAAAGCAGACACACACCAAGAAGATGCAGACAAATGTCAGGACCGCTGCACACCATTTTGCTGCTGCGCAAACCAACATGTTGTTTGCATCGTGTTCTGCATGGTAACCAAGTTCATCTGCCACAACAATATCCAGCCTGACCAAGCAGTGAAAAACAGCATCTACATGGTGCATATATACTCCACAACCTTAACATCTCAAAAACTGCCCCCCGAAGCATAAGAAGCGAGCATATCACACAAAACATAACCATAAGACACAGAGAGGAATTGTGTCTTATGGCTGGTAGCGTTTTTATATTCATAAGCTTATGTTTCAAAAAATAATACAATTTTCCATTCAGAACAAGCTGATCATCGGCATACTGACTTTGGCTCTGATTATATGGGGAAGCTGGTCGTTAAGCAAACTGCCATTCGACTCAACACCAGATATAACCAGCAACCAAGTTCAGATAATAGCACAAGCTCCGTCATTAGGGGCACAAGAGGTTGAGCAATACATTACAAGCCCTGTTGAAATGGCATTGGCCAACATTCCACGCATAGAGGAACGCAGAAGCATCAGCCGCAACGGCCTTGCCGTCATAACACTTGTGTTTGACGATAATGCAGACATATACTGGGCACGCGAGCAAGTAAGCCTGGCTCTGAAAGAGGCCGAAGATGAAATCGACGGAAACCAATGCAAACTAAGTCTGGCTCCAATCAGCACCGGACTTGGAGAAATATACCATTACACAATTCACCCAAAGAAAGGCTATGAAGACAAATTCAGTCTGACCGAAATAAGAACCATTCAAGACTGGATTGTGAGGAAACAGCTGTCGGGCACCCCTGGTGTGGCAGAAGTGAGCGGCTGGGGCGGATATGTAAAGCAATATGAAGTGGCAGTTGACGCAGACAAGCTGAACTCGGCAGGTATAACACTGACCAACCTATATTCTGCAATCGAGGCAAACAACCAAAACACCGGAGGCGGATATATTGAGCAGCACAACAACCAATACTACATTCGCGGCATAGGCGTAGCCCACAACGAGGATGATATAGCCAACATACCAGTCCGCACCAACGGCAACGCAGTTACTCTGGTGAAAGACGTGGCAAAAGTTGGCATAGGCGCCGCACAGCGAAATGGTGCCGTAACCAGAAACGGCGAGGGCGAAGTGGTGGCCGGAATAGCCCTCATGCTGAAAGGAGAAAACTTCCAAGAAGTAGCAGCAAACGTGAAAGGACGAATTGCGCAGATACAAAAGACTCTGCCCGAAGGACTGGTCATAGAGCCATTTATTGACCGAACAAACCTTGTGAACAGAGTGACTGGCACAATATCGCACAACCTGATAGAAGGCGGACTGATTGTGGTGTTCATCCTTATTCTTTTTCTAGGCAACTACAGAGCCGGACTTGTTGTGGCTTCGGTTATTCCACTATCAATGCTGTTTGCATTTGGCATGATGAAAATATTCGGAGTGAGCGGCAACCTAATGAGTCTTGGAGCCATTGACTTTGGACTGATTGTGGACAGTGCCGTTATACTTGTTGAAGCTGTGTGCTGCCACATCTCTAAAAAAGCAGATAAATATCCAAGCGGAATGCTGACCCAAAACGAAATGGACGAAGAAACATTCAAATCGGCATCGGCCATCAGAACCACAGCCGCATTTGGCGAAATCATCATCATGTGCGTTTACGTGCCGCTGTTTACACTTGTAGGCATAGAAGGAAAAATGTTCCGCCCCATGGCGCTGACAATATTCTTTGCAATTATGGGCGCCTTCGTTCTGTCGCTTACATACGTGCCAATGGCAAGCAGCCTCATTCTGGACCACAAGATTAAATCGAAAGAAAACTTATCTGACAAAATAAACAAAAGACTGCACAACTGGTATTTGCCGGCACTGAAAAAGAGTCTAAACAATAGCAAAGCAATCATAGGAACTATGGTCGCATTTTTTGTTGGAGCTTTATTTGTTTTCGCCAACCTGGGCGGAGAGTTTATACCTACACTGGGCGAGGGTGATTTTGCCGCCGAGATGAGCATGGCGCAAGGCACATCGCTGAACACCATGGTTGAGAACTGCACAAAAGCAGAGCAACTGATTAAACAAAAATTTCCGGAAGTGAAGCAGGTGGTCACCAGAATAGGCAGTGCCGAAATTCCTACAGACCCTATGCCTGTTGAACGTGCCGACATGATGATAGCCCTGATTCCAAGAGAAGAATGGACCAGCGCTGACAACAGAATTGATTTGATGGAGATGATGGAAGAAACACTGTGCCAGATTCCTGGACTTGAAGTAGAAATGTCTCAGCCAATTCAGATGCGTAACAACGAGCTGATTACAGGCATACGTCAAGATGTGGCAATCATGATATACGGGAACAACATGGAAGAGCTGAACAGGCAAGCTAGAAAAGTTGCGAAACTGATACGCAAAGTCGAAGGTATCAGCGACCCATACATAGAGCAAGTGAGCGGTCTGCCACAAGTTCAGATCCACTTCAACCGCAGCTTGATGTCGCGCTATGGAATATCGATTCAAGACGCAAACTCAATCATTCAATCGGCTTATGCAGGCAGAACCGCAGGCAAGATTTATGAGGGCGAACGGTGTTTCGACATTGTAGTACGAATGGACAACAGTCTGCGCAACAACCCAGAAAAACTCAGCCGTCTGTACATCCCGATACAGAACGGAGGTACGGTGCCACTATCACAGATAGCAGACATAAAATATGAAAACGACTTGGCTCAAATCACACATGAGGAAGGGACCCGACGCATTTATGTAGGTTTCAATGTCAACAAGCGGGACGTGCAGAGCGTAATAGCCGATGTGCAAAACATATTGGACGAAAAGCTGAAAATGCCATCAGGGTACTACTACACCTATGGCGGAGATTTCAAAAACATGCAAGAAGCCACAAGGCGACTAAGCGTGGCAATTCCGGCCGCACTGTGTCTCATACTGCTGCTGCTATATGCGACACTGAAAAACATCAAAGAATCAATGTTTGTGTTCAGTGCAATTCCTCTTTCGGCCATTGGCGGAATATTGGCTCTGTGGTTTAGGGGACTTCCATTCAGCATATCGGCAGGAGTTGGCTTCATAGCTCTGTTTGGAGTGTCTGTGCTCAACGGGATTGTGCTTGTTGGACAATTCAACAATTTGGAGAAAAGCGGAATAGAGGATGTGCGTGAACGAATCGTCGAAGGCTGCAGCAGCCGACTGCGTCCGGTGATTATGACGGCACTTGTTGCTTCGTTCGGATTCCTGCCAATGGCCCTATCGCAAAGCGACGGAGCCGAAGTGCAACGTCCACTTGCAACTGTTGTTATTGGCGGATTGCTGACCTCCACCCTGCTGACCCTTTTTGTCTTACCATCAATATACAAAACATTTAAAAAGTGAACCACATAAAAACAATATCCATCATTTTCGCTATCAGCCTTGGTTATGCAAGCGGCCTGGAAGCGCAAAGCTGCCTGACTCTGCAACAGTGTATAGACTCGGCTATGCAGAACAACATAAGACTGAAAGCGAGCAGGACAGCCACCGAGAGGAGTAAAGCCAGCAAAGCATCGGCAATTGACATCGGCAACACAACAATATCATTGGGTCAAGACCCTACATCCGGCGGAAGTCCGGACAATGCCGTCAGCATAGGCCAGAGTTTTGATTTTCCGACCTTATACGTTGCAAGAGCCAAACAAAAACAAAACGAAACGAATATAGCTGAGCATGAGTATATGTTGAACCAGACAGATGTTGCACGCAGCATTTGCCAAACCTATGCATTAATGCAGTATCTGCAAGAGAAAAGCAATATACTTGCTCGCCACGACAGTCTGTGCGACGCCTACGTTGCAATTGCCACCAGCCGCCAGCAAGCAGGGGTTACAAGCAATCTTGACGTGCTCAATGCAAAAATGCTGAAACAAGAAACAGCCATCAGCATAGCCGAGAACAGAGAAAAACTGGCAGCCGCAACTCTGCAGATGCAGCAATACATAGGCAGCAGAGAGCCGATTGCCATAAACTGTCATGAGCAGGAAATAATGCAAACATCAACAATCCTGTCTGGAGAAAGACAAAGTCAACTGTCGGCCGACAAACTCACTGCTGCACAAAAAGAATTGAACATCAGCAAACAAGGTTTTCTGCCAACGTTTGACATCAGTCTGCGCTGGCAAGCCGTGCTTAGTTCTTATAACCCCTATAATATTGACCGAAGCAAATATGCAGATGGAAATTTTATGGGATTTGAGGTAGGAATGGGATTTCCACTCATTTTTGCAGCAAACAAATCGAAAGTGAAAGCGGCCAAACTCGCTGTGACACAGCAGGAGCTGGAAATGGCCGACATTGGCAGCCAAGCTGAGACAAATCATAAGACCGCTCTAAAAAGCTACGAATTAGCCAAAGAACGGCAAATGCTGTTGCATGATGGTCTGACTCTGGCCGATGACATGGAACGTCTGTCGCTGCTCTCATACCAGCAGGGCGAGATAGGCTATGTGGAGCATATTGCCAACATGCGTTCGTCACTCGACAACAGACTAAAAGCTGCCGAAGCCATATACGAACTCAATCTGAGCGAGATTGAAGTAAACTATACACAAACACGATAACTTATCACGAATCAGAAATGAAACTTAAATATTTTGTATCTGCCCTTGCCACTATCTTGTTGACCAGTTGCGGACAAAAAACAGGTTCACAAGCCGAAAGCGAAGAAGAAGAAACAATTGACGACAACAACATCTGCCTGACATCTGAGCAAATGAAAGTTGCCAATATAGAGCTTGGAACAACTGAGTTGAAAAACATGAACTATGGCATCACAGCCAACGGACAACTGTCTCTGCGTCCGTCAGACAAAGCAGAAGTGTCATCACTAGTCAACGGACTTGTGCGCAAACTGCTAGTCAGAGAGGGACAACAAGTAACAGAAGGTCAGGTCATTGCCTACATTGAGAATGTGGACATTGTGGCACAAGAGCGCGAATACTACAAAGCAATACAAGAACGCGATTTGGCGCAACAAGAACTTGAACGCCAGCAAACGCTCAACACTCAAGGGGCGGGCATAGGCAAAAATCTGCAAGAAGCTAGAGCTCAGCTGCAAGTGGCAAATGCAACAATCACTGCCGTGGGCTACCAACTGCAGCAAATGGGCATATCACAAAAACAAGTGGAAGAAGGCAGATTTGTTACGCAGATACCAATAAAGGCCGAAATAACAGGTACTGTGACACGCGTTCGCGCCAATATTGGCAGCTATGTAGATATGCAATCGCCACTGTTCGAAATCAAGAAAAACGATGCTGTGCACTGCGACCTCATGATTTACGAGCGAGATTTCAACAAAGTGAAAACAGGGCAGAAGGCAGAGATTGAACTCACAAACCAGAACACACCAAAACTGAAAGGTACCGTTAGCGAGATAAGTCAATATTTTGATGACGAGACGAAGTCGCTGATTGTGCATGTTCATATCGACAACACAAGCAAAACCAGACTGATAGACGGAATGTATTGCACAGGCACCATATACACCGGCTCACAAGAACTTGAAGTTCTGCCAAACGAGGCCATTGTGCACGTTGACGGGAAACCATGCATCTTTGTTTTGAACAGAACTGAAAACAACGAGGAAGAACAGACATATCACTTTGGCAAAGTTGAAATTGAGACCAATGTCACAGATGGTGACTACACTGCCTTCAAAACGGACAGACAACTCAGCCAGCAACAGATAGTAAAAAAGGGTGCATTCTATCTGGCATCGATGATAGCCGACCACGGAGAAGAATAATTTGATTGTATTCTGCCTCAAAAAAGGCTACAAAAACATCAAGAACAAAAGTTTCCCGCCAATTGACATGAGAGGGAAACTTTTTTATTGTAACCAGAGCATCAGTAAATCACACCTCGCAGATATTTTATCAAGAACTGCAGAATCAAGTCATCAATGAGTCTGAGAATGCTTGAGTATTTTGGAATCAATATAGAAAGACAAATCTTCTATAATATTGCCGCAATGGTCTCTTACGCGCTCCATACGTCTTGCCAGCAAAGCTAGGTTTATACATTTTTTTCATCCTGAGAATGAGATGTTGTGTATTCCGCGATTTTGTCCAAAACGCTTTTGTAGTACAAATCGACCGTATCATCAAGTACATACAATTTTGCCAATTCATCACTGTTGCAAGTAGAGAAAGACTTCTGGGTATGCTTCAAAATTTGTGACCGATTGCACCACAGCACCCGTGGCAGGCGTACTCATGATTCCACTCTTGCAATTCTTGTTTTTTGAGAATACTGGTCTTGAAAAATTCATAAGTGCCAGAAGAAGTCTCTCTAGAATAAGTGACGATAGTCATATCTGGACAGCCGACCTGCTTCCAGTTTGTTATTTTTCCGGTAAAAATTGTCAGACAACTGTTCGCGAGTCAAATTTTTGACTGGGTTCTGCGGATTCACGATAACCGCAATAGCATCATAAGCAATGACCACCTCGGAAGAAGTTTTTCCAGCCTCGTTGAGTTTTTTTGTCGGAATTTATCTTGCGTGAAGACATTGCAATGTCAGTAGAGCCTTCAATCAAAGCCGAGATACCTTCCCCCGAACCACCTCCAAAAACCGTTACCGAACGCTTGCCATCGGCCTTCATATAAACTCTTTCTGAACTAGAGGAAAGCAAGTGTCTGATCCTTTTTACACTCTGAGCGTAACCTATTGTTGAATTCAGGGCCAGAATTGCGCTGGCCAGCAGTGATAACATTTTTTCATATTGCATAAAATTTTAGTTGATGAATCTTATGATTGACGATTTAAAACTTGTATTGAGCACGCAAAGTGAAGAGGTTGTCCTTTACATTATCCTCGTATCCACTAACAATTTGGCTTCTTTCGTTGTTGTTCCATTCGTAATAGGCGGTCAACTTGAGGTTACTCATAGCCCTCCAAATCAAGCCAAGTCCGAAAGTATTCTGGCTTAGGTCAGTCTTGTTTGTGTTGTTAAGTCCTACCTGGTTGCCATCGATTTTTGTATTAGGGTCATAGCTGTCGAACTTTGCTACCACAGAGAAAGGAGAGCGTCCAAGTTCATGAACCAACATTACATACCATCCGTTGAAATTGCGGATATAAGTGTCGGTCTTAGCATTTGAGTTGTTGTTAGGACTCATGGAGCTGCTTGCCGAGCCTGGTTGCTGTCCGAATACGACTTCGGCCATAAGTTTGGTCATGCCGGCACGCGATGCAATGTTCAGAGCACCGTCAACCCCAAAATACTGTCTCTTGGCATAGCCACCCAAATTTGAGTCGGAAGAATCGACTGCAAAAACCACATTGTCCATCTCATAGATATTCTTTGTTCCCTGATAGACACCTCCGTTATAGTAAGAGAAACCTAGTTCCCACTCGCCGTTGCTGCCAATATTCTTCTTGGCTGACAGTTTGCCGATAAAATCAGGTCTTGAGTTAGATTCCTGCTTAAGTCCGTTTCCCGCAAAAGCGCCAGTCTGAAGTTTAAGGAAATTGAGCAAAGATTCCTTTTTTGGAGCCAGAGTCAGCACTGCGCCAAGATCCTTTTCGTCTGGGAAAAGCTTGGTGCAAACAGTTGAATATTCAGGAGACTCACGGGTGCTTGAGGAGTATCCCAACTCATAACCGAACGGACGGTCGAACACACCCACCTGAATTGAGCTAGCCTTTGTCCAAGGATCCCTAACATTAAAGTATGCATTTTTTGTTGCAATCCCCTTTTCGTTTATATCCATTTCAAAAACAGCGATGGTCAATCCCTTAGCGTAAGCGACCTTCAGACGACCTCTTCTAACACCGAAACGTCCATAGCCATCGCCGTCATCCTCAGTTCCAGACTTCTCGTTAGTAGAGTTGCCGACCTTAGTGCTACCCTTTTCCTGTGAATATTGATATTGAGCCTGTATATATCCAGACAATTTGAACTGGCCGAGTCTGCCGACCTTCTCCTCCAGATTTCCAGTTCTCTCTTCAAGCAATTCCATTGGACTTTTCTCTGGTTCATCAAGCATAGGAGCAGACTGTTTCTGAGCATTTGCAGTTGCCAACCAAATCAGCGAGCCAATCGCAATAAATTCTTTTTTCATGAGCTTCGTATTTGAGTAAATATTTTTTTGTTTCGCTGCAAAATTCACCAGGACATGTTACCTAATGATTTAAAACGGATTACAAGAATATGACAAAACAAGGAATAACACATTACAAGAAAAAAAGTGTCTGTTTCACAACAGCCACCCTTCAAAATACCAAATAATTAAAACATAACATTATATAAATCAACCATATTTATAACGAAACTAGCTACTACGAAATCTACATTCATTGATTTCGCTGGCTATTATGCCACCAGACTAAGCCTTGTACACTTAACAATATCACTAACGATTTCAAACTTGATGCAGAGATTGAGAAACATCCAATTTAAAGCACAACCTAAAGTTAATATTTCAAGGCAGCATCTGAAAATCAGACATTCCATAGAGTGTCTTCCAACGTTGTTGTTTTCACTCATTCTTTCCAAAACAGTTTATAGAGTCATCCACAAATCAAGCAAGTATTGTCCTGCCATAATACGAATGCATTGTATGATTTCACCGCAAAACAAACAAAAAACCATTTCAATCATTTCTCGCAAAATTGACATAAGCATGTCAATCAGATTTCATTTCAAATACATCCACCACATCATTGATTTTCTCAATGTTCCTTACTTACGCTTGCCACAGGTTTGATATGATTTTGTAATAGAAACTTAACACAAAATCCTCGATATTGTAACAGCATAAGTCTAACTTTACAAACCGCAAATGAGGACTTTTTTTTGACTAATTAACGTACAAAAAATGGAATCAACAAAACATATTCTGGTTGTGGACGACGAGGTGGATATCTGCGACATTTTAAAGTTCAACCTCGAGAGCGAAGGTTATATTGTAGACACTGCAAACTCGGCAGAAGAGGCACTGATGATGAATATACAAAAATATGACCTGCTGTTGCTCGACATAATGATGGGAGAAATGTCTGGCATTCAGATGGCAAGGAAAATAAAATCAGTGCCCGAGACGGCAAACATTTCTGTAATATTCCTTTCAGCAAAAGATACAGAGAACGATAAAATCACAGGCCTGACAATTGGAGCAGACGACTATATATCAAAGCCATTCTCGATAAGAGAAGTCATGCTCAGAGTTAAAGCTGTGCTCAGAAGAGGGACCCAACAACTAAGCACATCATCTTCAGACAACGAAATTGTATATAACACACTGAGAATAAATCTGCTCAGAAAAAATGTATTCATCGGCACACAAGAAGTGCAACTGACAAAAAAAGAATTTGAGATTTTAAGATTTCTGCTCGAGAATAAAGGGAAAGTGTTCTCGCGCGAAGAAATAATGAAAAAAGTGTGGAGCGAGGACGTTTACGTGCTCGACCGTGCAGTGGACGTGAACATAGCCCGACTAAGAAAAAAAGTTGAGCCATATAGCAAATGCATAAGCACAAGACAAGGCTACGGATATTGTTTTGACGAGCTATGAACAGACTGAAAAAATTATCATTCAGCAATCAGCTATTCCTGTTTGTTGCATTGCTGTTTCTTGCATTTGTGTCATGCTTTGTGTCATTCCAATACAACAGGGAGAAACAATTCCGCGAGGAACTAATGACCACAAGGCTGCAAGAATTCAACAACTACTGGTTTATGCTGATCAAAGACATTGATACCGACAAAATAGGGGGCCAAAAAACTGCGTTAAAAGAAGAAATAGAAAACTACAAAAAGATTCACCTGGTCGACACGCTCCGAGTGACATTGATTAGAGAAGATGGAGCCGTGGTTTTCGACAATTTTGAGGAGGATCTTGATGTGATGACAAACCATAGAAACAGAGAAGAAGTAGCAAAAGCCATAAAATATGGAAAGGGGAGCTCAACAAACCGGGAATCGGAAACGCTGACAAGCAATTTTTTCTACTCGGCAACCTATTACAAACAGAACAAAATAATTGTTCGTACAGCACTGCCATATAACGTCAAGCTGACAAACGCCCTCAAAATAGATTCCAAATTCATATATTATGCCGCTGTGCTGTATCTGCTGCTTTATGTGGTTTTTTATTACTACACCCACAGAATGGGAAACTACATAGCACAGCTTAGAACATTTGTTTCTAAAGCAGACCGCGAGGAGGAAGTTAGTGCCGAAGTAATTTCAGTTTTTCCAGACAACGAATTAGGTGAAATCTCACAACATATCATAAAAATTTATCAAAATCTGAACAGAACCAAAAAGGCCCTCTACATAGAAAGAGAAAAACTGGTTTCGCACCTAAGAATTTCGAAAGAAGGGCTATGCATATTCAACGAAAACATGCAATGCTATTTTGCCAACACATTGTTCACTCAATATTCTAGTCTGATTGCCGATATTCCATTGCAAAAGAACGAAACAGTGTTGGGTTTGCCCGAATTCCGTCCTATTTATAATTTCATAAAAAAAGCAAGAAATGAAAAAACTGCGGAATCAAAAAAAGACCTTGAGATAGAAAAAGGCGGAAGAATATTCGACGTAGAATGCGTGGTATTTCAAGATTACTCGTTTGAAATTTCGATAAACGATGTTACACAAGAAATTGAGCGAGAACGACTTAAACATCAACTAACGCAGAATATAGCCCATGAACTGAAAACACCTATTTGCAGCATTCAAGGGTATTTGGAAACAATGACAAATTCGGCACTGACACCGGAGTTGCAACAACAATTCATTGACCGCTGCTACGCACAGAGCAACAGATTGGTGAATCTGCTTAGAGACATCACTACACTCACAAAGATGGACGAATCAAAACAAAACATCGAAAAAGAAGAAGTTGATATTGCCATAATATTGCAGAACATCCAAAGAGAAACAGCCCTGCAGCTAGATGCGAAAAAAATGAGAGTAAACAACATGTTGCCGCAATCTCTATTCATATACGGAAACTCATCTCTTGTATATTCCATTTTCAGAAATCTCACCGATAATGCAATAGCCTATGCAGGAGAAGGCACAACAATCACAATAAGATGCTTCAGACAAGACGAAGAATTCATTTACTTCAGCTTTTCGGACAACGGCGTTGGTGTTGGCAGCGAGCATCTCAACAGACTGTTTGAACGGTTCTATAGGGTAGACAAAGGCAGAAGCCGAAAAATAGGCGGCACCGGACTTGGACTAGCAATCGTTAAAAATGCAGTCAATCTTCACGGAGGCAACATTCTGGCAAAAAACGCACAAGACGGCGGACTGGAATTTGTTTTTTCGATTCACAAATAACAACATATATAAAATTTTGTAACAGTTTTGTAATAAAGCTGTCATATCCCCACAACAAGCGTTTTAGAAATTTGCGTAAATCAAAAACCGTAAATTTCAATTTATATGGAAACGTTTTATTTGGGGATTTTATTTTTTCTCTTCCTGCTGGCAACATTTGACCTGCTGGTTGGAGTTAGCAACGACGCCGTCAATTTTCTAAACTCGTCGCTTGGCTGTAGGTCAGCAAAAGTCAAAGTGATAATGACAATTGCCGCAGCCGGAGTGTTTGTTGGAGCCAGTCTGAGCAACGGAATGATGGACATTGCCAGACACGGAATAATGCACCCTGACCTATTCTCGTTCAACGAGGTTATATGTGTGTTCCTCGCAGTGATGGTGACAGACGTTGTACTCCTTGACATATTCAACACCCTTGGCATGCCCACATCAACAACTGTATCAATGGTTTTTGAACTTTTGGGCGGAGCATTCCTGTTAGCCGTAGTCAAGTTGCTAAGCGATTCGACAGACACGCTGTCATTCGGAGACCTTATCAACACAGAGAAAGCACTTTCTGTGATAATCGGAATATTCACCTCTGTGATAATCGCGTTTGTGTGCGGAACCGTGGTTCAATTCTTAACAAGATGTATATTTACATTCAACTACAAAAAGAAGATGAACATACTGGCAGGAGTGTTTGCCGGATTTGCCGCAACCTGCATAATATATTTCATGCTGATAAAAGGTCTGAAGAGCGCATCCTTTATGACTCCAGAAAAACTGGCATTCATAAAAGATAACACAATAGGCATAATTCTGGGCTGTTTTCTGACATGCTTTGCAATCATGCAGATTTTGCACATGTTGAAGATAAACGTGCTCAATGTGGTTGTTCTGATGGGTACATTTGCCCTGGCCGTGGCTTTTGCCGGAAATGACCTTGTGAACTTCATCGGAGTTCCTTTGGCCGGCTATTCAGCCTACACCGACTTTGCCGCAAACGGAGCTTCTAATCCAGATGAATTTCTGATGGGTTCACTCAACAGCTCGGCAAAAACACCTATGATATTCCTGATTATCGCAGGAGCCATAATGGTATTCGCGCTTGTGACCAGCAAGAAAGCACAGAATGTGTCGAAAACCGAGCTTGGCCTTTCGTCGCAGACCGAGGGGGACGAAATGTTTGGCTCATCATCATTGGCCCGCAGCATTGTCAGAGGAGCCTCAGCATTTGGAAACTGGCTGGAGAGCATTCTGCCAGATAGTTTCATGAAATGGCTGTCATCTAGATTCAACGCATCCGAAGCAGAGTTGAAAGAAGGAGCCGTATATGATGAAATAAGAGCCTCTGTAAACCTTGTGCTTGCCAGCTTGCTGATTGCACTAGGAACATCACTGAAACTGCCATTGTCTACGACCTACGTCACCTTCATAGTTGCGATGGGTACATCATTGAGCGACAAAGCGTGGGGACGCGACACCGCAGTATTCCGAATCACAGGAATGTTCTCGGTTATTGGAGGATGGTTTCTGACAGCCGCAGCCGCATTCTTTGCTTGTGCCACAATCACCGCAGCAATGTATTTCGGAGGCAAGATTGTGATGGTGCTGTTCATCATTGCTGCAATATTCATATTGATACGCAGCAATATCAACTTCTCGAAGAAAGAAAGAGAAAAAGCCAATACAGAAAACATCGACACAATTTTCAACAAGATGGTACGTTCAAACGACAAATCAGAAGTCTACAGTCTGCTGAAAGAGCACGCCAAAAGGACAAACCAAGAATGTGTTGAGTTCATAGAAAAACACTACAAGCAGATTACTGATGCTGTCTTCAACGAAGATCTCAAACCACTAAGAAACTCAGACAAAGAGCTGAAGACAGGAAAAGAATACGCCAAGAAATACCGACGCAGAGAACTCATCGGGCTGAGACATATTGATTCCAACATAGCCCTGCTGAAGAACTCATGGTTCCACCTGTATTCAAACAGTAACTATCAAATGTATTACTGCCTGCGAAGACTTTGCAACCCTTTGAAAGAACACATCGACAACAACTTCACTCCACTTGAAGAAAGCACCTACAAAGAGTTTATACCTATACGCGACGAAATTGAAAAAATACTTGAACGAAGTGCTAACACAATAAAAGGAGATGATTTCAGTGGAGTCAGTGAGCTACTTTTTCAAGCAGATTTGCTTAAGGACAGAATTTCCGAAATCAAACACAAACAAGAAGACAGAATTCAATCTTCGAATAACATATCAGTAGAGCTTCTCTACCTGAACATACTGCAAGAGAGTCAAGAGCTTGTTTCTGCAATGCGCCATCACATCAGAGCATATAGCAGATTTCAAAGCTGATAAATTGACTACAGGCAAATTATAAAAAAACAGAAGCGGAATTCAAATGAATTCTGCTTCTGTTTTTTTGCTGGTAACCTTTTTATTGTTACTTTTATATCGTTGAAAAAAAGGAGAAATGATGGTAGCCGAAAAATACATACATTTTGACTGGGCCGTGAAACGTATGCTTCGCGACAAGGCCAACTTCGATATCTTAGAGGGACTTTTGACAGTCTTGCTTGACGAGAAAATCACCATTGTCGAAATTTTGGAGAGTGAAAGCAACCAAGATAGCTATGACGACAAGTTTAACCGTGTGGATATAAAAGCCCGGAACTCGAAAGATGAAATCATCATTGTTGAGGTCCAGTTGTCACGCGAAGTGTACTTCTTGGAACGCATACTTTACGGCGTTAGCAAAACCATTTGTGAGCACGTTTCGCTTGGCGACGACTACAATAAGGTTAAGAAAGTATATTCCATAAACATTCTTTATTTTGACCTTGGCACAGGTAAGGATTACCTTTATCATGGTTGCACTGAGTTCAAGGGTGTATTTTCTGACGATATCTTGAAAATCACCCGACGCCAACAGGGAGCCTTACGCAAGTGGCCGGCTGGAGTCATATTCCCAGAGTATTACCTCATCAGGGTTAATCAGTTCAACGAATTGGCAAAGACACCAATCGAAGAATGGATGGGATACATCAAAGATGGTGTCATAAAAGACGACACCAAAGTTCCTGGTTTACAAGAAGCTCGAAAAAAGCTGAAATACATTTCAATGACCGCAGAAGAGCGTCTAGCCTATGAACGACACCTCGACAATATCCGAATCCAAAACGATGTGATGAACACAGCCAAGCAAGAAGGCTTGGAAGAAGGACGTGCAGAAGGACGTGCAGAAGGACGTGCAGAAGGACGTGCAGAAGGACG
>R06__coassemble_66_pt1 | contig 42189 bp, 37 predicted proteins | sample R06__metabat2_high_PE_023 | metagenome-assembled genome bin R06 | reverse complement strand
AGGCGCAAACTTCAGCACCGAGGCTAGAAACCTGGTGGAGTGGAAGATTGAATAAAAAAAGAATAGTAAGCATCAGAAAAATCTGATATTTGGAATAAATAAACATGTGTTTCACTACACACATAGAAAGGATATATGAGACATTCAAGAAAAGAATTACCGATTTTGGAAAATATTGAAATCACAGCAGTGGCAGGTGAAGGCAAGGCAATTGCAAAACTAGACAACATGGTTGTATTCACACAATATGCTGTGCCTGGTGACATTGTAGATCTGCAAATCACCAAAAAGAAAAGCAGCTATATGGAAGGAAAAGTTGTGAATTTCAAGAAATACTCAAAAGACAGATGCGAGGCTTTCTGCTCTCACTATGGCGTTTGCGGCGGATGCAAGTGGCAGATTCTACCCTATGAACTGCAAATCCAAAACAAACAAAAGCAAGTAGAAGACCAACTGACCAGAATAGGCAAAGTTGAATTGCCTGCGATAAGTCCGATTTTAGGTTCAAAGAAAACAAAATTCTACAGAAATAAGCTGGAATTCAGTTTTTCCGACAAAAGATGGCTCACAACCGAACAAATAGAGAATGGCGAAACCTTTAACGACATGAACGCCCTCGGTTTCCATATTCCAGGCAAATTCGACAAAATTCTGGATATTGAGCACTGCTACCTGCAAAGTGAGCTGTCTGACAGAATAAGACTTGAAGTCAGAAAATACTGTGTTGACAACAATCTGAGTTTCTACAATCCAAGAGAACAAAACGGTCTGATGAGAAGCATAATCATCAGAACAACACAGAACGAAGATGTTATGCTTATTGTGGTATTTCACCATGAAGACGACGCCAGAGTCGGCCTTCTAAACCATCTGGCAGACACGTTCCCACAGATAAAATCACTGATATACTACATCAACGGAAAATGCAACGACACCCTGACCGACCAAGAACCACACGTGTTCAAGGGATTAGACTACATAATGGAAGAAATGGAAGGACTCAAATTCAAAATTGGTCCTAAATCATTCTATCAAACCAACACATTGCAGGCATATGAACTATACAAAGTGGCTAGAAACTTTGCCGGACTGACAGGCAACGAACTCGTTTATGACCTGTATACGGGAACCGGAACAATTGCCTGCTTCGTCTCAAAAATGTGTAAAAAGGTAATCGGAATTGAGTATGTGCCCGAAGCTATTGAAGACGCAAAAGTCAACGCGAAAACAAACAATCTCGACAACACACTTTTCTACGCCGGTGATATGAAGGAGATATTGAACAACGAATTCATACACAAACACGGCAAACCAGACGTCATCATCACCGACCCACCAAGAGACGGAATGCATGTTGATGTTGTCAACACAATCCTGAATGCAGAACCAAAAAGGATAGTATACGTCAGCTGCAATCCAGCCACACAGGCCAGAGACCTTAACCTGCTTGACGTTAAATACAAGGTAATAAAGATTCAGCCTGTTGATATGTTTCCGCACACACATCATGTTGAAAATGTAGTCCTTCTAGAATTGAAGAATTAAAATGACCAGAGTTAGAGATATTGTATCAAAAATAGAACAATTCGCACCTCTTGAAACTCAGGAATCATATGATAATTCCGGACTTCAAATAGGTAGCTACGACGATGAGGTAAAAGGGGTGCTGATTGCTATCGACATAACTGAAGATGTGATTGCCGAGGCCGACCTCAAAGGATGTAACCTTATAATTTCTCATCATCCATTGATTTTTGGAGGAATAAAAAAAATCTGCGGACGCAGCTATGTAGAGAGATGTATAATCAGTGCCATAAGAAAAGGCATCTGCATTTATGCAGCGCATACCAATCTAGACAAATCAGCCAAGGGCGTTAGCTACATTCTGGCAAAAAAATTGGGTTTGAGCGAAATAAAGCCACTTGCAGCAGAATACATCAAGACATACAAGATTGTAACATACTGCCCTAAAGACTATACAGAAGCCATAGCACAGGCTGCATACAGCTGTGGCGCCGGTTGCATAGGGAATTATGATAAATGCAGTTTCAGAAGCAACGGAACAGGCTCGTTCAGAGCAGGCGCTTTCTGTAATCCATTTGCAGGAGAAATTGGCGAGTATCATTTTGAGAACGAAGACAGACTTGAATTGATTGCGACAGAACTGAATAAAAAGGAAGTCATTTCAAAAATTAAAGAAACGCATCCATACGAAGAACCTGCTATTGACGTGTTTGAAACAGAAACTGATGCCCAACCGTTTGGACTTGGATGCATTGGTGTGCTTAACACGCCAACACAACCCATGACATTCTTGAATGAGCTGAAAAAGTTGCTCAATATCGGCTGCCTCAGATATACATCTCTGCCAAGCAATGACATCAAAAAAGTTGCATTGTGTGGAGGTGCCGGACATGAATTTCTGCAACTTGCAAAATCAAAAGGGGCTGATATATTTCTGACTGCCGACATAAAATACCACCAATTTTTTGACGCTAAGGACAATGTGTGCATAGTCGACATTGGACATTATGAATCAGAGCAATTCACAAAAGAATTGATTTTTGATATTATTTGCGAAAAAAATGCTAACTTTGCAATATTATATTCAGAGACAAATACAAATCCGATAAAATACTTATAAAGTATGTCAGAACAGAAGGATAAAGAAATTTCAGTAGAAGAGAAGTTGCGAGCTTTATTTGACTTGCAGCTTGTCAAGTCAGAAATCGACAAAATTAGAACTTTAAGAGGAGAACTTCCTCTAGAAGTAAAAGATCTGCAGGACGAAATCGAGGGTCTTAACACCAGAGCCGCAAGACTGGAAGAAGACATAAAGTCTGCTAACGCTACTGTTAATGACAAAATCAGAGAGAGAGAAGAGTGTAAAACTCAAATCGCAAGATACGAAAATCAAAAGAACGACATAAAAAACAACAGAGAATTCGACAACCTTGCAAAAGAAATCGAATATCAAGAGCTGAACATCACACTTGCTGACAAGAAAATAAAAGAGTTCAGCAATATCGCAAAAGAAAAGTCAGCCGAACTCGAGACAACCAAGGAACGTATCTCAGAAAGAAGCGCTGACTTGGCACAGAAAGAAAATGAGCTGGAATCAATAACAGCTGAGACTAAGCAGCAGGAAGAGGAACTCAGAAGCCAGGCTCTTACTTTCCAAGAGAAAATCCAGGACGAGAGAATGCTGAATGCTTTTGACAAGATAAGACAAAACGCACACAACGGACTTGCAGTTGTTCGTGTCAAAAGAAATTCGTGCGGAGGTTGTTTCAACCAGATTCCGCCTCAGAGAAGAATAGACATTGCGCAGAGAAAAAAACTCATTGTTTGTGAATACTGCGGAAGAATAATGGTGGACTTGCAGCTAGGCAACGAAGAGGTTAAAAAGATAGGCTACGGCGAAGAGTTTATTGAGAAAAGCCAGGAGACAAGTTCTGCAAAAACAAGAAAAAAGGCATAAGCTATCTCATATTTACACAAAAGGACTTGGATGAAATTCAAGTCCTTTTGTTATATTTACGCAAATATTTTTATTAACTAACATACAAAACAAATGAAAAAAAGTATTTTGATGCTGCTTTCAGCATTGGCTATGATGTTCGCTTGCGTTAATCTTACTGCTTGCGGCGACGATGACGACGACACAACAACAAGTGAGTCTAAGGGAAAATCAGACGGCGAAAAGTTCGCATCTGCCTACTCGGCAATCAAAGAGAGCGGAACATACAGCGTTGTAGACAACGTGACTAACTATGCTACACTCTACACATACGCAATGAAATACAAGAACAGCGACGACAACACATACAAAGCTTCATTCTTGAATGGTGCTACTGGTGCAACAGATGCTGCAACAGACAAAATTCTTGACATTCTGAACACAGACAGCGACACTGTCGACGCTTGGAAGGAAGCAATCAGCACAATCATCAGCGGAACAACAGAATAAAAAGATATATAACAACAAAAAAATCCCGAGGCTCACGCCTCGGGATTTTTTTTATATATTCAAAGGAATTCTTAGATAGACAATGTTTTAAGAACTTCCATCTTATGCATATTCACTGTTTTGCTGTGCTTAATAGCCTTATCAAAAGGAACATATGCAATCTGGTCATTTTCATTCACACCAACCATCACGTTGCGCTGTCCCTCACACAAAGCGTCTATGGCAGCAGCACCAAGTCGGCTTGCCAATATGCGGTCCTGAGCAGTAGGACGTCCACCACGCTGCATATGGCCCAAAATAGAAACTCTTGTGTCATACTCAGGGTGCTCTTTCTTCACACGTTCTGCAATTCCGTATGCACCGCCAGTGACATCACTCTCGGCAACAATCACTATTGAACTATTCTTTGTCTTTCTGAATCCATTCTTAATCAAAGCCTCAAGCTGATCCTCGTCGGTCTGGATTTCTGGTATAATAGCAGCCTCGGCACCCGATGCCAACGCTGAGTTGAGAGCAAGGAAACCAGCATCACGGCCCATAACCTCAATAAAGAACAATCTCTCGTGAGAACTTGCTGTATCTCTTATTTTATCAACAGCGTCCAATATAGTATTCAACGCTGTGTCATAGCCGATTGTATATACAGTTCCAGACAAATCGTTGTCAATTGTGCAAGGAACACCCACAATAGGAACGTCAAAATCATCAGAGAACTGCTTTGCACCAGTGAACGAGCCATCACCGCCCAAAACAACCAATGCGTCAATACCCTCACGCTGCATTGTATCGTAAGCAGCCTGGTGGCCCTCCTTTGTCGGAAATTCTGCACTTCTGGCTGTCTTGATAATTGTTCCACCGAGCTGAATTATGTTTGACACATCCTGAGTCTTGAACTCCTTAATATCGCCAGCAATCAACCCCTTGTAGCCACGATAAATTGCCTTAACTGTCATTCCTTTAAAAATAGCGGCACGAGTCACTGCACGCAAAGCCGCATTCATGCCGGGAGCATCTCCACCTGAAGTCAAAACTCCAATACATTTGATCTGCATATCCTATAGTTTTAGTTATTTTAAATCTCTATTATTTGCACAAATTTAAAAATAGAAAATCAATGAATATTCAAAAAAGCAATACAATTTTGTAAAAATTCGATTAACTTTTGATTTGTAAGTAAAATCGCAACATTTCATTCAACAAGTAACGAAAATAACGATTTAGCACCATTCAGGCTATCTTATTGACAAATCATTCAACCACGCTTTTCCAAATAGCCCTCTATTTTTTTCTTGACATCTTCCATCAGCCACTTCGGTGTTGAAGTGGCTCCGCAAATGCCAAGCTCATCAACCCCATTCAACAGACTGAAATCTATTTCAGATGGGCCTGATATCATATAAGTCGACGGATTATTTTTTTTGCATTCGTTAAACAACACCCTTCCATTTGAACTTTTTGAGCCACTCACAAAAAAAACCAAATCCTGATGCCTCACAAAATCAATTATTTTGGGGATACGGTTGGCCACCTGCCTGCAAATTGTATCATGAAAATTGAACTGACATTCGGGAGATACTCTTTCTCTGATTTTCTCGACCAGACACCTGAATCCATCAATTGATTTTGTGGTCTGCGAGAACAACTCAATGTTCTTAGTAAAATCTATTTTTTCCAAGTCATCCTCACCCTCAATCACAACTGCATTGCCATTTGTCTGTCCCACCAAGCCATTCACCTCGGCATGCCCTATTTTTCCATAAATCACAATCTGAGTGGATTGTTTGTCGGCCGCGTCGTACGCTTTTTTTATGGTTTGCTGCAAATGCAGAACAACAGGACAAGTCGCATCTATAATTGAGATTCCATTGTCGCGCGCCTTTTGATACGTCTCTGGCGGTTCGCCATGCGCTCTAAGCAGCACACTTGTTTCGTGCAGTTCATTGAATTGCTCATGTTCAATGGTTACAAGCCCTTTTTTTGTCAGGCGTTCAACCTCCATGCTGTTGTGAACAATATCCCCAAGACAGTACAGAAAATTATATTTGTCCAATTCAGCCTCGGCTTTTCTGATGGCAGAAACCACACCATTGCAGAAACCAGAATTGCTGTCGATCGTTATATTCATCATTCACAACTTAATCAAGCCTCTGCCCTCTCCTTGAATAATTTGAGGATCCACTGTTTCTGCTCGTCTCTGGTTATCTTTCCGTTGTCCAACACAACCGCATCTTTTGCCTTTACCAGCGGACTAACCTCTCTGTGTTCGTCAATATAATCCCTCTGCTTAACATTCTCAAGAATATCGACATACGAAGCCTCCTGCCCCATAGATTTCAATTCGTCAAAACGTCTTTGGGCCCTGACCTCTGGATCTGCAGTCATGAATATTTTGAGTTCCGCATTAGGAAAAACGGTAGTACCTATATCACGGCCATCCATAACCACACCTTTGTTCTCGCCAAACTGCTGCTGCTGCCTAACCATGGCTTCCCTAACAAAAGGGATAGCGGCTACATAGCTCACATGAGACGACACTTTGAGGGTGCGTATTTCGGTTTCTACATTTTCTCCATTTAAATATGTATCCCCCTTGCCAGTGATGCTGTTCAGCCTAAATTCGATTTTAATATCATCAATACATTTCTTCAAATTCGACTGGTCTACCACTTCCCCATCAATAAGATTATTCCTGAGGCAGAACAAGGTGACACATCTATACATTGCGCCACTGTCAACATATACATATCCTACCTCCTTGGCCAGATCCTTGGCAACCGTACTTTTACCACACGACGAATATCCGTCTATTGCAACTGTTATCTTTTTCATTTCATCAATTTTTTTTAAAAGAATCAACCGAAGTCGCCAATGTCAGTCCGAAAGCGCCACCAGCCGAACCATACACTGAATAACTTACACCCATATCAAATTTATACACATGAAAACGTGTTCCGAACGCGAAACCATTGGCACCTCTTACATCAGACATCTTGAATTCTTGATGTCTTCTGTGATTATAGGAAACAATCAAACAAAAATTATTGCTTGGCACCAATTCAACCCCAAACACCATATGCCTGAAAAACATATCCCCCCACGACACATCAGCGTCATACTGGGCATCGACACTGCTACTTGAAGACTTGTACAAATTATCGTCCTTAACATAGTCAAAATTCCAACTGTTGAGCTTTACATAGGTAAGCGAAAAACGGAACGGCGCATGCTGGAGTTTTTTTGTCAAACCAATCTGCAAATCCCAAGGAAGACTCTGCTTATTCTCGTCGTAAGCGGTAATCTGTCCGCCAATATTCTTTGCGACCACACCAGCACTGAAATTTCTTTCAGGCAAGAAGAAGCTTGCACCCACATCAACCGACAAGCCCAAACTATTGTAATTGTCAATATAGCTGTATATAGGTTTAAGAGAGAGTCCTGCTGTAATATTTCTTGAAAGACGTCTGGCATATGACAGAGTCAGACACATATCAGCAGCTCCAAATTCCCCCTGCTCAACATCAAACTCGTCGTAGCCATCAAAAGAACCATAATTGAGATAAGTCAGTCCTACTCCAACCCAATTAAGACTGTCAATCTGAAACGAGTATGCTCCATTGACGAATTGCGACTTTTCGATATAGTTCAAATAAGTCAACGATATTGAGTTTGATTTTGAATAAGAAAGCAAAGATGGATTTTGATGTACGAGCTGAACATCACCGCAAGTCGACGAAACGTTGCTACCACCCAACGCCAACACAGAAGATGAAGCAGGAACATCAAGAAACTGATAGACCACATCTCCCGTTTCAAGAGCATAAGAACTGCTGACCTCGATTATTGCAGCTATTACATAGAGAATGAATCGTTTCATATCACGCTGTTATACTTGTAAAGACAAAGCAAAGCACTTATTGAAATGCATAATTACCATTCTCCAAATTTACATTTTTTTTATGAAATTCAGTAAATATTGCCAATATATATGGACAGCCTATTGTTTTTGCCAATATTCATCTTGGCACAACCATTGAAATTTATCATCAAAAAAATTCACTTTTTGTTTTGTTTATTACAAATATTGTCTAATTTTGCGTCGGGTAAGTCCTTTACCGACCAGCTCCTTGTGAACCCCGCCAGGGCTTGACGGCAGCAACGGTAAGCCGGTTGAGCGGTGTGGTTTAGTAAGCTTGCCCATCTGCCTCTTTAGCTCAGTTGGCCAGAGCACGTGATTTGTAATCTCGGGGTCGTTGGTTCGAATCCGACAAGAGGCTCAGAAAACCTCAGCATTGCTGAGGTTTTTTTTATTTTAATTCATATGGAACAGATACACGGACACGAGGTTTTGCAAATGATGGAAGGCAAATCATTTTCAAGACAGTCTTTGCTGGAAGCCATCACCAGCAGATGGGGAAAAGATCAATTGTTCATGACCTGCAGCGCCGAAGGCATGACGGCAGAACAGCTTATCGATTTTCTTGAGGCAAAAGGAAAATTCATGCCAACAGACCAAGGCTTTACTGTTGACATATCCAAAAGGTGTAATCACTAAAAAGCAGAACAAAAAGTTTCCAGCAATGGAAACTTTTTTTGTCACACGCTCCTAAATGTTTGTTTTGGAGGTAAAAAAAACTATATTTGTGAAAAATTCAATATAAACAACAATTATAATGTTGTGTTGCAAAAGGTAATGTTTAACAAAAAATTTCAATTTCACCATGAAAAGGAGTAAGTTTTTAGTATTTATTTCCTTACTGGGTGTGCAATTAAACACTAATGCACAATCGTCTGAATACGAGATTGCCACCTGGGAAGATTTCAAAAAATCAGCTATTACTTTCACATTCGACGACTGTCTGTCAAACCAGTACAACACAGCCGCTCCGATTTTCGACAAATACGGATATAAGGCTAGCTTTTACATCGTTACAAACTGGATTAACAACGGCTACAGCTCAGCCTACACATGGGCAAACGCAAAAGAGCTTTACGCCAATGGACATGAAATTGGAAGCCACACGGTTTCACATGCCAACCTGTCATCAGACACGTACATCGATGAAATGTCTAATTCAAAGACTGCCATAGAGAACAACGTTGGCAACATTTGCGAAACAATAGTCTACCCAAATTGCGTTGCTCCCAAAAGCGAGACTGAATGTGCCAAGTATTATTTGGGCGGAAGAATTTGCAACGGACAGGTGGAAGGCTCTACCCCATCTAACTATTTCCAGATCGGAAGTCTGATATGCGGAAGCGAAGGCACATACAACTCCACAGCCACAATGACATCGGCCATGCAGACGGCTGCAAACAAAAACGGTTGGTGCGTCTTCTTGATCCACGAAATAGACAACGGTTCGGGATATTCGCCTCTTTCTTCCACCGTTTTGAGCGAATCGCTGGAATACATCTACAACAACAGCTCTAACTACTGGGTTGCTACATTTGGAAATGCCATCAAATATTGCAAAGAAAGAAATTCGGCAGTCGTTGAAGAACTCACAAACACATCGTCTAAAATAACCTTGTCGGTTTCAATACCCGAGTCCGTTTCAAGTTCTTTGCCAAGCAACTCCGAATTGAATTATCCGCTGACAATCAGAAGAACTCTTCCAAGCGGTTGGACTGAGGTCTCTGTCACTGAAAATGGCAATGTTATGGATTCGTATATAAGCGATGGCTATATATACTTCAAAGCCATGCCAAATGGAACTTTGACAATTGAGCCTAGTGCAACCGAGGTTCTTCCAACTGCTTCGTTCACAAACCCAGCATCAAACAGCACTTGGTATGCTGACAGCACCTATTCTGTAAGCTGGAACATTGACGACAACAGCGGAGCCATTCTATACTGGAACTACGCTGGCAGCAACACAGCCACCGTAAGCAGTGCAAGTGCCTCAAGCGAGTGGACCAACGACGAAGGAACATTCTCTTGGAGTGCAAGCAATGTGCTGACCGAAGGTTCTGATTCCAGATGGGCCGCCAGTGGCAGTCCTTATGCCGGACAATGGATTATGCTCACTTTGCCATCGGCCACAAACATAGCAGGTGCAAAAATAGACGAGAATGTAGAATTCGGAAGTGTTTCTGGTTTCGAAATACAATATGACAACGGCGATGACAATTGGACTAATGCTTATACAGGAACTGCCATTGGCGAGAATTTCTCGTGCCAGTTCAATACAGTCAGCGCCAAAAGAGTAAGATTATATATCACCAGCGCAAGCAACATCAACATCAACTATTTTGGCTTAACCACACCTAGCAAGCTTGCCCTAAAAAGTGAAATAACTTCATCTGGCAGTTACAACTGGACTATACCGACTGAATATGAAGGTTTGACCGGAACTCTGTCTTTAACATCAAGCAGGGGAACCTTGTTGGCCGAGAGCAAAACAATAACTATTGCAAAATCAGCAAACAAATCACAGGCAACATTGTCATGGGAAGGCGGATATACAGGTCCGAGCTGCGACGAAGAAGGCACAGGGGCATACTTCACCGGAGAATACCGAAATCTGTTTGTTGATGTTCTTGGACAAACCGAGAGCGCAGTCCAGAAAAAAATAGATAACCTTTGGAGCCATTTCTTCACTGCTGGCGGAACAAACTCAGTGTACTATGAGGTTGACGATGATATGGCATATATTTATGACACCGGCAACGAAGATGTAAGAACAGAAGGTATGAGCTATGGCATGATGATTTGCGTGCAGCTTGACCACCAAACAGAATTCGACAAATTATGGAGATGGGCAAAAAAATACATGCAGTATCAAAGCGGCGATTGGGACGGGTATTTTGCCTGGCAATGCGGAACTGACGGAACCGTCAAAGGCAGCTCTTGCGCACCAGACGGTGAAGAATATTTTATAACCGCCCTGCTTTTTGCCAGCAACAGATGGGGTAATGACGGAGATATTGACTATAACGCAGAAGCACAGAATATCTTGAAAAAAATACAAGAAAAAAACGGCAACGGCGGTGTTTACAGCATGTTCAACAAAGACAACCACATTGTTACTTTTGTGCCATACTACAGCTCTGCCGATTATTCAGACCCTTCATATTGTCTGCCAGCTTTTCTTGAACTATGGGCACGCTGGAGCGACACTAATAATGACTTCTGGTATGAAGCTGCTGATGCAGCAAGAACTCTTCTGAAAAACTCAAGCAACACCACAACCGGTTTATTTCCTGACTATTGCGCATTCGACGGAACCCCGCTGAAGGGTGATTATGCCGGATATGACACTAAGAGATACCAATATGACGCCATCCGTTGTGCAATGAATGTTGGAATGGACTTCAACTGGTTCAGAAGCGATTCGGCCAACCAGAATCAAATGATGACAAAGCTGTTAACTTTCTTCAAAAACGATAGTTACACACACTCATATTTTGATTGGGATGGAGGAAATGCAGATGGCTCCTACTCTCAAGGCATAGCAAGTGCAAACGGTGTAGGCTGCTTTGCCGTTTCTGACCAAAGTCTTGCGAAAGAGAATCTCAACAAGCTATGGGCAATGAGTGCACCTACTGGTCAATGGAGATATTACAACGGAATGGTGTACATGCTTGGAATGTTGCACGCTTCTGGCAACTTCAAGATATACAAACCAGCTCCAGCTATCAAGGACACAACTATAAGCGGCATTAACAGTGTTGAATTTGCAGGCAAGACATATAGCAAAGACACCACATTGTTGCTTCAATTAGACTGTGATTACTACAACGTGAAAATAGCAATTGAAACTGATACTACTTCTTTGCAAGAGTATAACGCAGCAGAATTGACTGTTTACCCTAATCCTGTTAAAGATATCGTTATTCTGAGCTGCGACGCTCAAATAAAGCACGTGGAACTGACAGATGCCGCTGGTAATGTGGTATTCAAGGGTAAATCAAGCACAATCAACACTTCTGGCTTAGCCAAAGGTATTTATATACTGAAAGCTGAAACCGAGAACGGAAAGTTTATTAAAAAGATTATAAAAGACTAAACCAAAAGTTTCCTCTAAAATAAACAGGTGGTGCTTTCCTAACGAAAGCACCACCTTATTTTTTGTGGAATCAAGTTCTGAATGTATTGAAAAAAATATATTCCCCAAACATCAATCAACTCTACATAAAGATAGAAGTCACATTAGAAACAATCTGTGGAGACACACTGAACACGAAAAGTTCTACACAGCAAGCTCTAGTCTAAAAAATTCTGTCTCTTCAAGAAATCTATCAACTTTGTGCTGAATTCTTCGTTCGCCTGTTTTGTATATCTGATGTCAGTGAATACTTGAGCTATATTTCTCTTGCCATTTTCAGCCACAAATTTCTTGTTCTCATCCAGTTCATCCTTGTAATCAAATATTCTGTGTATATCAGAATTTGAATAATCTTTATAGGTATTCTCGTGTATCCAACCATCTGATTCAATTCTGTCTGTGAGAGCAGGATTCTCATCTGGGTAGCCAACAGACAGGCTGACAAGAGGCACCACCAGTTCTGGCAGTTCAAGAGCATCGGCCACCAGTTCTGGATTATAAGTGGTAGTTCCCAAATAGCAGATTCCAAGTCCGGACTCTTCAGCCAACATTGAAAAAGTCTGAGCCAATGCAATTGTATCAACAGCAGCACTGATAAACGACTCGAAGTTATCATAACCAGGCTCTGCCCCACTCAGTTTGCACCATTTGCTGAACCTGTTGTAATCAGCACAGAATGTAACTATCATGGGTGCACTAGTCGATGCTGGCTGACAGAAATGTGCAGGCGCCAACTTTTCCAGCACCGTTTTGTCATCGGTCAGCACAACACTATACAACTGCATGTTACCACACGTTGATGTCCGTCCGGCATGTTTCAGCAAATCCTTCACAAGCGCCAGATCAACCTTGTCTTGCTTATATTTACGTATTGAACGTCTGTTCTCCAACAAATCTTTTATCATAAAAATATTACTTATTGATTTTACTATAGTTGTCCAATCCCTGATTCAAGAATGATTTGAAATCAGCAACTTTTTCTGTATATGAAATTGAATAATTCAAAACATTTCCGTTGCAATCCATCAACACATATTGTGGCTGTGTGTTGGAACCGAATTTCACTCTTTGAACATAGCTCCACTTATCGCCCACTGTTAACAATTTCTTCTCTGTGCCGTTTTCGCTGACAGTCATTGCCGAATCAAGCAGAGTCTTGTCGTCAACATAAAGAGAAACCAATATATAATCATCATTAAGTCTGTTGGCCACATCGGCATCCGGCCAAACAAGATTCTCCATTTTTCGGCAGTTCACGCAACCATAGCCTGTAAAATCAAAAACGACTGGCTTATGTTCTGCCTTTGCTGCAGCCAAAGCCTTTTCATAGTCATTATACCTGGCATGAACAGGCTGACAATACAAGGTGGCGTCATTCTTGCTCAATGGAGGAGCAAATGCGCTGACTATACTCAAAGGTGCACCAAACAAGCCTGGCACAAGATAGACAGCAAACGAGAAACACCCAGTGGCAATCAACATTCTTGGTACTGAAACCGTCTCTGTCTCATCATCATGTGGCAGCCTCAGTTTACCCAGCATATAGACACCAGCCAAAACAAAAATAACAATCCAGATTGAGATGAAAGTGTATCTGTCTAGTAAATTCCAATGATAAGCCTGATCCGCAACACTTAAGAATTTTAGAGAAAATGCAAGTTCAAAGAATCCGAGCATAACCTTTACAGAATTCAGCCAGCTGCCTGATCTAGGTAAAGATTTTAACAGATGAGGAAAAAACGCAAAGAATGTAAAAGGAACAGCCAAAGCTATTGCAAAACCTAACATTCCCAGCAATGGTGCAGCCATAGATTTTTCTGACGAGACAGAAACCAATATAGTTCCCATTATTGGACCGGTGCAACTAAACGACACAACAACAAGCGTACATGCCATTAGCATGATTCCAAGTATTCCCGTTGTTCCCTCTGCTCGTTTATCAATTGCAGTGCTCCACGAGGCAGGCAGCATAATTTCAAAGCCTCCAAAGAACGAGCAGGCAAATACTAGCAGTAAAAGGAAAAGAAAAATGTTGAAAACTGCGTTTATTGAAAGCGAATTCAACGCACTTGCACCAAATGCCAATGTTATAAACAAACCCATTGCCATGTATATAAAGATTATAGACAATCCATATATAACAGCCTGTTTCTTACCTTCTGAGCCCTCATTCTTCTTGATGAAGAAACTAACCGTCATTGGGATTATTGGCCAAACACATGGAGTCATTATTGCCAACAATCCACCTATGATTCCAGACAAGAAAACGGCAAGCAAAGAACTGTCGTCAATAGTTTTTCCGTGCTGATTTAGCTGGTCGATTACAGGAACAAACATATCAGACTTGTCGGCCTCTGCTGATTCAATCTCAACCTGTCCGAAAGAAAATGTCGATTTTTCATCTACCTTGTCATCTGCATTCTGGCCGTTAAGTACCGAATTTGCTGATACCTGAACATTATCTTTATTTTTTTCTTCAGTAACAACATTAACACCTTCTCCACTAAGTTTGAAAGTCTCTGAAGATGGAGGCAGGCATTGCTGGTCATTGCACGACATAAACCTAACCGAAACCGCAAACGAATATGGTTTTGATTTATCCTTAAGTTTCAGGCGCTGAGTCAGAATCATGCTATTCTCATAGTATCTCAACTTCATACCGCCAAATGCGGATTCTGACTTTTCAATTGCTTTTGTTTTTGCCTTTAGATTTCCTGCAATCTCAATATTCTTCAAGTCTGTAACTTCAGCAGATGTTGAAACCGGACCGTCTTCTGGCATATTCAAATCATATACATGCCATCCGTCATCAACTGTTGCCGTAAGATTCAAAGTCACAAATCCATCTTTGTCTACATCTGATGTTGCGGCGCTCCATTTCACAGGTTCAACAATTTGACAATGAGCTGTCAACACGAAAAAAAAGATTGCAGACAACACCGAATAGAATCTGCATATATACGTATTTTTCATTCAAAAAATATTTGCATAATAAACAAAAAAGGAGACATAATAATCTCCTCCAAACTTAGTTTTTTGTATTAAAACTCAAAATCAGCAGCCGATCTTGTGTTTAAAACCTCCTTTATTATTTTTTTTACAGCCACATGACTTGGATGCTGGTCATATACAGACAGGTTCTCCCATGAAGTGTGTGTTGAAATCAAAGCAATGTCAAAAGCCTCTTTTGGATTGCCATTCAAACCAACTTCTATGGTTTCTATTTCGGGTATAATATTTTTCAGATTCAAAAGAGCCAACTTGATTTGGTTCATTTTCAGAGTCTTTGCTTCAGCATCACTAAACTCATTCAACTTGAAAAGTACAATATGTTTAACCATAATAAATCAAAATTTCTTTAAACAAAATTTTTCCAGAACCCCAAAAATACAATTTTAACAAGATTCTGTATTGTAATGCAAATATACAATTTAAAGAGCATCAAGTCACAAAGAGAACGAGAAAACAAAAAAAAGAAGATATTTTTCACTAATTTTGCAGACGTCTGCACGACACAATCAACAAGAAACAAATAATACACAATAAATATGAAAGTCGGTTTTGACAACGACAAGTATCTCAAGATACAGTCGGAACACATAAAAGAGCGTATTGCGAAATTTGGCAATAAGCTCTATCTGGAGCTTGGTGGCAAACTTTTTGATGACCACCATGCTAGCAGAGTACTTCCTGGATTCAAGCCAGACAGCAAACTGTGCATGCTGCAGCAGTTGTCTGACTCAGCTGAGATAGTGATTGTAATAAGTGCGGTAGACATCGAAAAGAATAAAGTCAGAGGCGATCTTGGAATCACATATGATGAAGATGTTTTGCGTCTTAGAGGCGAATTTATGAACAGAGGTTTTTATGTCGGTTCTGTTGTAATAACACACTACAGCGGCCAATCGAGCGCCGATGCCTACAAGGAAAGACTTGAGAGGATGGGAATCAAAGCATACTTTCACTATACCATCGAGGGCTATCCGCATGATGTTAACTTGATTTGCTCCGACGAGGGTTTCGGCAAAGACGACTATGTTGAGACAAGCCGTCCTCTTGTTATTGTGACCGCACCCGGACCAGGTTCTGGAAAAATGGCTGTATGTCTATCTCAGTTATACCAGGAGCACAAGCGCGGCGTGAATGCAGGCTACGCTAAATTCGAGACATTCCCTGTTTGGAATCTTCCTTTGAAACACCCCGTCAACATAGCATACGAAGCGGCAACAGCCGACATCGGCGATGTGAACATGATAGACGCTTTTCATTATGATGCTTACGAAAAAGTGGCTATCAACTACAACAGGGATATAGAAACATTTCCTGTTCTGACAGCCTTGTTCGAAGGCATATACGGCGAGTGCCCCTATAAATCGCCAACCGACATGGGAGTAAATATGGTCGGTTTCTGCATATCTGATGATGAGGTGTGCAGTGAAGCCTCTAAGAACGAAGTGGTGAGGAGATATTATTCGGCATTAAACAAAATGGCACTTGATGCTGGCAACGAAAAAGAGGTTAACAAAATCGCCAGACTTATGACTCAGATGAAGATCTCAACTGATTTCAGAAGAACCACTGTTGCAGCAAGAAAGAGAAAAGAGGAAACAAATTCTGCTGCGTCGGCAATTGAACTGGAAGACGGAACCATCATCACTGCACATCAGAGCGATCTGCTTGGCTCGAGCGCAGCTCTGTTGCTCAACGTCACCAAGCATCTGGCTGGAATAGACCATTCGCTGAAGTTGATTCCGCAGAACATGATAGAACCAATTCAGAAGACAAAAATAGAATATCTCGGAGGAAAAAATCCGAGACTGCATGCCGATGAGGTACTTGTGGCGGTATCTACACTGAGCCAAAATGATGATAACTGCAGAAGAGCTCTTGAGCAGTTGCCTAAACTGCGCGGCTGCCAAGTTCACTCGACCGTGATGTTATCTGAGGTTGACCGAAAAATTTTCAAAAAACTTGGAGTTGAACTCACCTGCGACCCTGTAAAAAAGAAATAACCCAAGGCTACTCTAGTAATTTTTGATGTTAAGCACTGTATTTTCAGGCATAAGAAAAGGTCAAAGTTAAAATACATAGGCATAACAAGAAAAAGAGTCAACCTAGCATAGTTTTTTACATGCCTCACGTATCTCTCTATAAAGCAACCTTAATAAGAGGTGAATTGATTCTTTATCTAGCATAAACATAAAAAAGAAACCGTCATTCCAATGGCGGTTTCTTTTTTTCTGTAACAAACAAATCCTCCTTTGAGCAGACACAAAGGAGGATTTGACTAAAAACTATGAACTTATCTCTTTTGATGATTGTGCTATTACATATCAACCTTTATAATCTATTGCCGCTTTGACAAAAGACTTGAACAAAGGATGCGGATTCAACACAGTGCTTTTCAGCTCAGGATGGAACTGCGATGCAATGAAGAATCTGTGTTTAGGAATTTCAACTATCTCGACCAAATTGCTGTCTGGATTGACTCCAGAAGCAATCATTCCATTCTGTTCAAACTCGTTCAAAAATTCGTTGTTGAACTCATAACGATGGCGATGACGCTCCTGTATTCTGTCCTGTCCGTATACCCTTTCAGCCAAAGTGCCAGACATTATCTGACAAGGATAAGCACCAAGTCTCATTGTACCACCCATACCGGTAATGTGCTTCTGGCTTTCCATCAAATCGACCACTTTATGGGTAGTTGCCGAATTGATTTCTGTTGTATGGGCATCCTTATATCCGAGCACATCCCTAGCAAACTCGATAACGGCACATTGCATACCCAAGCAAATACCAAGGAACGGAACATCATGCTCACGGGCAAAACGAACAGCCTCGATTTTTCCCTCAACACCTCTATCACCAAATCCTCCAGGAACCAAGATACCATCCATGTCGCCAAGAATATCACTTGAATTTGAATGTGTGACCTTTTCAGCTTGAATCAAGCAGACATCCACTTTGCACTCGTTTGCAGCACCTGCATGTATGAAAGATTCAAGTATAGATTTATAGGCATCAGGCAATTCTACATACTTGCCAACCACACCAATTCTGACGTTGTGCTTCGGATTTTTGAATTTTTCCAGGAAATTTTTCCATTCTGACATTTCGGGCTCCGCAACATCTTCCAAGCCCAATTTTTGCAAAACTATATGATCAAGTCCTTCTTGATGCATCAACAGCGGAACTTCATATATAGTTGGAGCGTCAATGCACTCAATCACAGCCTCCTTGTCTACATTGCAGAACTGCGCAACTTTGCGTTTCAAATTCTCGCTCAACTCATGTTCTGTTCTTAGGACCAAAACCTCTGGCTGAATTCCCTTTTCAAGCAAAGATGCGACAGAATGCTGGGTTGGTTTTGTCTTAAGCTCATGTGCTGCAGCAATATATGGAACGTATGTCAAATGAATATTGATACAATTCTTTGATCCGAGTTCCCAACGCAACTGCCTGATGGCTTCGACATAAGGAAGTGATTCTATGTCACCAACCACACCTCCTATTTCAGTTATAACAACATCAAACTGCTTGGTATTGCCTAGAATTTTGATGTGATGTTTTATCTCGTCTGTAATGTGTGGTATAACCTGAACTGTATGTCCCAGATAATCGCCACGTCTTTCTTTATTTATAACAGACTGGTAGATGCGTCCTGTTGTCACATTATTGGCCTGCGTTAGCTCCTGCCCCAAAAATCTCTCATAATGTCCGAGATCCAAATCTGTTACGGCACCATCTTTTGTCACATAACATTCGCCATGTTCATACGGATTCAAAGTGTCTGGGTCCACATTGATGTATGGATCCAACTTCTGAATTGTCACAGAAAGTCCTCTTGCCTGCAGCAGTTTTCCTAAAGAAGACGAAATTATGCCTTTTCCCAGTGATGAAACCACACCACCTGTTACAAATATATACTTAGTACTCACGATACATTATTTTAACGCTGCAAATTTCTGCTTTTTATATTTCAAGAAAAACAAATCCCTTCCATTTGTGTAAATGCCGAACATTATAAAAAAATATTGTAAGCAAAAAAACAAGAAAACAGCAACTATTATCACAAAATAAAAGAAATTTCTTTCAAATCGTAATTTTATAAACCATCATTTCAAATGAGAGCTTTTGATATTTATGTCATACAACACCTCTTTTTAATTTTGCAGCGCAAATCATTCATCCTGTACCAATAGGCTCTGTTAATTTCAAGAGTTTTCTATCATATAAGGACAAAGCCATTTTTGAGGGGACCTATGCGATGATTTTCATTGTAGACATTCCAACATTGAGCGAAATGTCACTCTAATATGAGCAATGTAAAAAAATCACAAAAAGAGGTTTTTGCCTGATTTGCCTGTGTTTTCATCTTGTCTGAAAATAACAACAAAAGAATATATAAAATGCAAAAAAGATGGATTATCCTGATGTCTATCATGGTGTTGATAGGCATATTAGGATTATTTGTGGGTGAAGGGGATTTCAACATTTCCGACCCAAACGTAGATAACGCCGATGTTGCATGGATGATAACTGCAACAATATTCGTGCTGATGATGACACCAGGTCTCTCCTTTTTTTACGGAGGAATGGTAGGCGCAAAGAACGTAATCTCGACAATGTTGCAAAGCTTCATTGCTATGGGAATAATTAGCGTGATTTGGGTTGTTTTTGGTTTCAGCTTGGCCTTTGGCGAAGATCTTGGAGGTCTTGGAATTATTGGAGACCCGAGAACATTCTTCATGTTCAACAATGTTGGTGGAGCGACTCATCCCGACCTGGCACCAACATTTCCGCTGGCTCTTTACGCACTGTTCCAAATGAAATTTGCCATTATAACACCGTCTTTGATTACAGGTTCATTCGCCGAAAGGGTTCGATTCTCTGGTTACATGGTATTTATGATGCTGTTTTGCATTATTATTTACTGTCCGCTTGCACATATGACATGGTATCCAACAGGACTGTTCCGTCAATGGGGCGTTGTTGACTTTGCTGGCGGTATTGTTGTGCACGCGTCTTCAGGTGTAGCAGCCTTGGCTGGTGCAATGTTCCTCGGAAAAAGACACACGAAAAACAGCCAACCTGCAAACATTCCGTTCGTGCTGCTAGGAGCGGCTCTGTTATGGCTGGGGTGGTTTGGATTTAACGGAGGTTCTTCTCTTAGAGCCGACGCTATAGCCGTAAAAGCATTTTTGAACACAAACACAGCTTCTGCAACCGCTATGATGGTATGGATTTTCTTCGACTGTCTGCGCGGACGCAAACCTTCTGCTATGGGAGCCGCAGTTGGTTGCGTTGTAGGACTTGTTGCCATCACCCCTTCGGCTGGTTATGTAACCGTAGGACAAAGCATATTCATATCTATGGTCATCACTATGGTCTGCAACATTGCCGTAAACTGGCACAGATCTAGGATCGACGATGCTCTGGACGTATTTCCAACACACGGTCTTGGAGGTATTGTAGGAACTGTTTTGACTGGTATTTTCATACAGGAAGGCTTGATTTCTGGCACATCAGAGGGTGTTACTATATTCATGTATCATTTGCTTGCTATAATATTGGTAATCGTCTACACTTTCATTGTTAGTTATGGTCTATATTGGCTGACAGACAAAATGATTCCTATGAGAGTATCTCTCGTAAGCGAGAAGGTCGGCCTTGACATAAGTCAACACGATGAGCAATATGGTCTTGCACACGTTGGCGAACGTGAGCTGGCCGAATATGATGAGCACAAAGACGAGGATAAATAAAATCCTTTATATATTTTTCAATTTCGTCATTAAGAAGTCTGCAAAACAAAATTGCAGACTTCTTTGTTTTTGGCATGAATTTTGGAAATAATAACAAAAAGGACTATTTTAGTCATAGTATTATTTAAGGATATAAGGTTTGTACAGTAAGACAACACGATACAACATCGTTATAGTCCGTCATAAAAAAAATATAGCGTTATGAAAAACATTTTGGCAAAGATTTTAGGGCTGATAGTATTAGCATTGACATTCAGCTCTTGCATTGTTATAGATGATGACATTTGGGATGACGATGAGTTCAGAATTGATGACATAACCGGATGTGAATGGTATCCGGAGTCAAGAAACGGACTTACCGACTGCGAATATAACTCATACATTAGATTCTACACAGACGGAAGTGTTTCATGGTATGACTGTGATGGCAACGAATATGACAACGCTACATACTCCGACTACAGAGGAGAACTGGTTTTCAGATATGATGATGGAACAAGAGACTACTATGACATAGTTGAATTAACACGACACACTCTTGTTATCAGATCACAACACGATGGCATTTCATACAGCTATGTCAACAACTAAAAACCATATTTAGCTCATGTCTATAAAAAACACATTACAATAGCTTACATCACAAGCTGAAAAACATATAACGAAAGCGGTTACAAGATAATTCTTATAACCGCTTTCTTTTGTTTTTCACTTAAGAGTTATGCATTATTCATCCAATTCCAAGGCTCCATCATCAACCTCGTCATCGGCAGTTGATGTGGAATCTGTTACATAAACATACCTCTTGCAATTATAATTTCTGGATATTCTTTGTTTTGGCTTTGCAAACATGCCTCCATACAATTCTCTGTATTCCGGATTCTGCAATAGATACTGAATAAAATAGCCATAAACAGGAAGAGCAGTTCGGCTGCCTTGACCAAGTTCACCAGTTCTGAAATGAATTGATCTGTATTCGCCTCCAACCCAGCAGCCTGCAACCAGATTAGGAGTGACACCAATAAACCATGCATCAGAATGATTGCTTGAAGTGCCTGTTTTACCACCAAACTGATTGTCATGCATTTTGCCGTCGCTACCCTTCAGACGCAACACCGGATGTATATATTCCCAAAGAGCTCCAACTGTGCCCTCCGGCTCAGTCAGTCCGCCATGCAACAAGTCTTGCATTAAAAACGCGACTTCATAATCCAACACCTGTTTATCAGTATTTTCAGGTGTAAATATCACATTGCCGTCCCTGTCGGTAACTTTGGTCACAAGAATTGGTTCATGATATACACCATCATTCATCACCGTGCAATAAGAGTTGGTAAGCTCAAGCAAAGACACGTCACAGGCGCCTAAAGCAGTGGCAGGCACAGTGTCGTCCAAGAAGGAATGTATACCCATCTTATGGGCTGTGGCATTTATATTTTCAATTCCACAATCTTTTGCAATCTGAACGGCTATTGTGTTTATGCTACGGGCAAATGCCGCTTTTAACGAGAATGGAACTCCCAAGCAGTGTCCATCGGCATTATGAGGTGTCCAATACACACGTTTGCCCTTAGCCTTATCCCAGACCTCCCAACTGATAGGTTCATCAATCCTCTCGTCACACGGACACATACCCTGATTAAAAGCCTCTGTATAGTCAAAAAGTTTAAATGTTGAACCTGGCTGCCTGTATGATGTGACTTTATCATACTTCCAGGTCGGAAAGTCAAGGTCACCAACCCATGCCTTCACATATCCTGTCGATGGTTCCAAAGCAACAAAACTTGAGTGAAGAAATTTCAGTGTGTATATTATCGAATCCATTGGCGAAAGAACAGTATCCTTTCTTCCTGGATTTCTGAAATCCGTCGATATCAAGGAATCATTTCGGTATGAATAGAACGGGGCCTTTTCATTGACCTTATAAGCAAACACCTTCATCTTTCGAGGTTTGTTCATTGCCTCGTTCACTTTTATGGTATCTCCACTATACTTTTTCATGAACGCAGCATAGGCCTCAGATTTTTTTGCCACATTATCAACAAATCCTGGAATCTCCTTATGGTCTCGGCTCTGCCATGGAGCGTCATTTCCCCAGTGATTATTAAATCTGCGCTGAACCTCCTGCATCTGTTTCCACACCGCATGTTCTGCATAAGCCTGCATTGTAGAATCTAATGTGGTGTATATCTTTAAGCCTGATGTGTACAAATTGATCTTATTCTTTTTGCACCACAGACGTAGATATGACGACACTGCATCTCTGAAATGCAGTCCCCAGCCATCATAATTTTTCTCCACATTAAAATCTAGTCGAATTGAATCCTCGCACATAGTCTTAAGCTCATCCTTTGAAATGAGCTTAAAATCGCGCAAAATGCCAAGCACTACATTTCGACGTGCCAAAGCGTTATCATAGTGAATACGTGGATTGTAATAGCTGGTAGCCTTGAGCAAACCGACAAGGACCGCCGACTGCTCATAGTTGAGTTGCTTTGGAGTCACGCCGAAATAGGTCTTTGCAGCCGTTCTTATGCCAAATGCGTTGCTTCCGAAATCAACAGTATTCAAATACATTGTCAAAATCTGAGGTTTAGAATAACGACGCTCCAGCTTAAATGCCACAATCCATTCCTTCATTTTGGTGACAAACATAGTTCTTCCGAGAAGTCCGGAACTCAGTTTATCAGACCTCATACGGAACAAATTTTTTGCCAACTGCTGTGTCAAAGTACTTGCGCCACGTGGTTTGCCATGGACAAAATCCTTCATAGCCGAGAACAAGCCCCGAAAATCTATGCCGCTGTGTTCCCAAAATCGTGCATCCTCCGTACAAACCAATGTCTGTATCAGTTGTGCAGAAACCTCAGACGTGTCATTTACGGGAGACCTGTTTTCGCTAAAAAATTTTCCCATGAGTTTTCCGTCGGCACTATAGATTTCTGAGGCCTCGGCTTGTGCCGTATAATCAATTTGCTCTGCAGTAGGCGACTCTCCAAAAAGATTGAATAGGTTTATATCTATAGCCAGCAAAAGAACAAAAAATGCGAGCACAATTCCAATCAACACCATTGGCAATTTAATATACCAAGCCGCAGACTTGAACACATTCCACAATCGAGATACGGCTTGCTTCAAATATCCTATAATCAGCCTCAGCAACGCCATCGCCCTTTCTACTCCATTTGACATATTTGAATAATCACTTACAAAAAAACTTGCAATAAAAAAAGTTGCCGTTATACCACTGGTATAAAGGCAACCTTATATATGGCAAAATTAGTACATTATACGCTTATTTGCGTTTCCTTCAATATAGTTTATAAATGTATCATTAACGACTCTGTTACCTCCAGGAGTTGGATAATTACCCGAGAAATACCAGTCGCCAGAATGATTAGGAATGGCCTTGTGCAAATTGTCAAGGCTCTGGTAAACAATTTCAAGAGGCATAGTCATACCCTCTGGTGTCAGTTCAAGAGCTATCTCCTTTGAGATTTCCTCGTCAGTGAATGGAGCATAAATCTCCTTAACGTAATTGACAATTTGCTCCTTTGGCTTTCCCTGTTGAGCCTTACATTTTGCATAAACCTCGTCAATCACATTCTGTCTGCCTGTCTTCTTCAGCAGATTTATTGTTGCCTTGAATGCTATAAATTCACTCAATCTTGACATGTCGATACCGTAACAATCAGGATATCTGATCTGAGGACATGAAGACAATACAATTATCTTTTTAGGATCTAGCCTTGTCAAAATTTTTATGATGCTTTGACGCAGTGTTGTTCCACGAACAATTGAATCGTCAATTACTATCAGGTTATCTACTTTAGGTCTGAGCGAACCATAAGTAATATCATATACATGCGCAGCCAAGTCATTACGGTTCTTGTCCTGAGCTATAAAAGTGCGCATCTTGATGTCCTTGATTACTATCTTTTCCTGACGAGGACGAGCGTTGAGAATCTCTGTGAGCTGTTCGTTATTCAAATTTTTCCCTGACAAAATCTGACGTTTCTTCTCCTCAATCATCTCCGACTCAATGCCTTCCATAACTCCATAGAATGCAGTCTCGGCCGTATTCGGAATAAAAGAGAACACAGAATGGTTCAAATCATTGTCTACAGCTTTCAGAATTTGAGGTTTCAGCAGCAAACCTAAGTTCTTGCGCTCCTGATATATATCACGGTCACTGCCTCTTGAGAAATAGATACGCTCAAACGAACAATTTGCAATATTGTCTTTCTTTCTGACATCCTTAACAGAGAAAGAACCATCCTTCTTCATTATTAGAGCAGTTCCTGGCATGAGTTCCTTGACATCATCGATTTCCAAGTCCATTACGGTCTGGATTACAGGACGCTCTGACGCTGCAACTATAATTTCATCGTTTGCATAATAGAAGGCAGGACGGATACCATTTGGATCACGGAACACAAAAGAATCACCATGTCCAAGGATACCACAGATGGCATAACCGCCATCCCAGTCTTTCTCAGCATTCTTTATAACATTCAACACATCAAGTTCACGCTCTATGTGCTCATTTACCTCTCTATAGTCAACACCCGCAGCCATCAAAGAATCATACTTTCTCTGTACCTCCAGATCAAGCTGATGTCCAAGATTTTCAAGCATAAGAATTGTGTCTCCCATGTCGCGTGGATGCTGACCTATACTGGTTAAATTGGCAAAAATCTCATCAACATTAGTCAGGTTGAAATTACCAGCAAGTACAAGCGAACGGTCTTTCCAGTTGCTACGACGAAGGAACGGATGAACATATGATATTCCAGAGCGTCCGGTAGTGCTGTATCTCAAGTGGCCAAGATAAATTTCGCCAGCAAATGGCAAATTCTCGGCCGCAAACGTAGGGTCTGCCCACTCTCCGTCTGTAAGATTCTTATAATTGCTGTAAACCGACTCAAAAATCTTATTGATACCATTAGAGCCTTCGCTGCGCTCTCTGAATATATATTCCTCGCCCGGTTTTGATCTAAGTTTGACGCATGCCAGACCGGCTCCCTCTTGTCCACGGTTATGCTGTTTCTCCATCAGAAGATACAACTTTTCCAAACCATACTTCCAGGTGCCGTATTTTTTGTAATAATATTCAAGAGGCTTTCTTAATCTAATAAAAGCGATGCCACACATGATACTTAATGTTATGCTGTTTTTGTTACTTATTAACCTTACTTGAGAATCGATAGACAATCCTTACCGTTTGTCAGTGCAATTCCTTTATTTATTTTTGTTTCTTGCCAACTATTGTGCTATTCACATCGTCCATTTTGCAATTCTGCGCATGGCTTCTTCTACCTTTTCGTGAGTGGCAAAAGCTGTGAAACGCACATATCCCTCTCCTCCAGGACTGAAGCCCACGCCTGGCGTGCAAACCACATTGGCCTCATACAAGAGTCTTTCGAAAAAGTTCCAGGACCCGGAGCTATTTGGTATTCTTACCCATACATATGGCGAGTTTACACCACCAGACGTCTTATACCCAAGTTTATTCAGCGAGTTTTTAATTGTACTGGCATTTTCCATGTAATAATCAACCATCGTCTTGCGCTGCTGTATACCAGTCTCTGAATATAATGCCGCCGCCGACTTTAATGTTATATATGGAATTCCACTGAAACGTGAGATATGTCTGCGCTGCCAAATAACATTCAGTGACTCAGATTCGTCTTCAAGAGAATAAGCCATCACCTCCTTTGGTATAACAATAAAAGCAAAATTGGTGGCTGTGAAACCCGTAGTTTTTGAAAGACTGCGGACTTCGATAGCCACCTTCTTAGCTCCCTTTATCTCATAAATAGACCTAGGAGTGTCTTTATCTGTAATGTAATGAGAGTGAGATGCATCGTAAATGATGAGAGCCTGATTTGCTACGGCATATTTGACCCATTTTTTCAACAAATCGGCTGGAAATGTCGTTCCTGTTGGGTTATGTGGAAGATTCAAATAGATGACGTCAGCATGCTCCTTTGGAGGCTCTGGCATAAATCCATTCTCCTTGCAACACGGAACGTACACAAAATTGTTCCATCTGCCGTCTGTAAGCTTATCGCCTGACCTTCCAGCCATGACAGCTGAATATACGTATGCTGGATATGACGGATCCAGGAATGCCAATATATTGTCATTGCTGAGCATATCACAAACCTCAGAAGCTATAGACATTGCGTTGTTGCTCAGAAAGACCTCCTCGGGCGCCAATTTCACTCCTCTCGGCTCATAATCATACTTCAGAATCTTTGAAACAATGTACTTGCTCAGTTCTGTTGTCTTGAGATGGGTTCCAGTCTCAACCTGGGACATCTCGTCTATCGCCGAATGCAAAGCCGCAGGCACATCTCCAGGAGCAATGCTACGTGAATCGCCTGAGTCTAGATTGATTATCTCAGCTTTTGGACGCATTGTTCTGAAGATATTAAGCTTCCTGGATATATCCTTGAAAAGATAATCCTCTGGTAGCTTAAGATAATTTTCATTTATTAGTGCCATTATAGTTTAATTTTTGCCAATTAAGCATTAGCCCACTTTTCTAAGCAATAAACCGACACGCAAATTTAGTTTATTTTTTATGATAACAAGAGCAGGACAGTATTAAAATATGTCTAAATTTGTCAAAGTGTATAACAATCAATCTGCTGCAAAAATGGCAAACATGACTTTTGAGACAGTTGCAACAATCAGAACCGGTTTTGCTGATAAGTTTGGGATTCCCCGACAATCTGGGATTGTCAACTCACTGAGAGGGAAAATAATATTTGAAAAGAAATACAGAGACGCAAACGCAATCAAAGGACTTGAAAACACTACCCACATATGGATTCTGTGGGAATTCAGCATGAACAAAAGAGAAAAGTGGAGTCCTATGGTTAGACCACCAAGACTCGGGGGAAACTCAAAAATGGGGGTTTTTGCCACAAGGTCTCCGTTCAGGCCTAACCCAATTGGACTTTCGGCCGTCAAGCTAGACAAAATTGACTATACCGACAAGTTAGGACCTGTGTTGTATGTGTCGGGAGCTGACCTTATGGACGGAACTCCGATATATGATATAAAACCATACATCCCTTATGCTGACAGCATTCCTGAAGCAGAAAACTCCGTTTTCGGCAACCAAGACAACACTACAGACGTGGTATTTGAATGTGACGGCAACTCTATAGACCAATACACATTAAACACACTAGCTGAAATTTTAAAACAAGACCCTACGCCAGCCTACACAAAAGACTCGGACAAAACATTCAGTTTCGAGTATGAAAATGTCCATGTGGAATTCACAAAAACAGACGGAAAAATAATTGTACGGAATATAGAACTTATCTGATTCTACTGCACCATATATACATTCCTGTACAGCACCGCAACAACTACATCTGCTGAGACTTGCTTGCTCGGTGTCGATTTTTGCAGCAAAACAAGAGGCAGCCATTCCTGCCCTTCTGAATATGGAGGCTGGGTATAATCACAATTCATTACACAAAACCCATTCCGTTCATAAAACTTAATTCTACCAGCCGATAACACATCTGTTGGCAGCTCAGCCTCCAGTACAATAGGTTTGTTTTCTAAACCTTGCAAATAGTCCAAAACCAAAGAGCCATAGCCTTGATTTCTAAATTCATGAGAGATTGCAAAGTGTTCTATATACACGAATCTACTAAAATTCCACACAGTAACAAAACCAATACTAACGCCGTCATTGGATATCAAGAAGCAGTTCATAAATATGGATGTATCGACCATCACTCTCTGACGTCCAACTGGTCTTCTTTCCTCTTCCGGAAATGCACTTACATACAAACTCTCTGTAAACGAATATTCAGAATCTGTTGTTCTTATTTTTTTCAATTCTATCATGCCAATAACCTTTCAAAAATATCATTGAAGAGCCTAAATCATAGCTTTATTGTATCTAAATTAGCCGAAAAATTCGGAATTGATTAGTATTTTTGAGTAATTTTGCAAAAATATAGTCTTATATGCACAAAGCAGGTTTCGTAAATATAGTGGGCAATCCTAATGTTGGAAAATCAACATTGATGAACCAGTTAGTTGGTGAAAGGCTTTCTATTATAACATCAAAAGCACAAACAACCAGACACAGAATAATGGGAATTGTCAATGGCGAGGATTTTCAGATAGTTTATAGCGACACTCCTGGAGTGCTCAAACCAAACTACAAACTGCAGGAGGACATGCTCAACTTTTCAAACAGCGCTCTTAAAGATGCTGACGTGCTGTTGTATGTCACTGATGTGGTTGAAAGCGTTGACAAAAATCACGACTTCATAGAGAAAGTGGCGAAAAACCCAGCTCAAGTGCTTTTGGTTATAAACAAGATTGATCTGACAGACCAAGACAAGCTTGCCGAACTGGTACAAAAATGGCAAAAGCTGATACCAAAGGCAGAGATTGTTCCGATTTCAGCAAAGAACAATTTCAATTTGGATTACCTGTTCAAAAGGATTCAAGCGCTACTGCCAGACTCTCCACCATTCTTCGACAAGGACCAACTGACAGACAAACCTGCAAGATTCTTCGTCACTGAAATAATCAGAGAGAAAATTCTGAAAACTTATGACAGAGAAATTCCATACTCGGTCGAGGTCGCAGTCGAACAGTTCATCGAAGATGATGCGATGATTAAAATCAACGCTGTTATCTATGTTGAAAGAGAATCGCAGAAAGGCATTATCATCGGACAAGGAGGAAAAATGCTGAAAAAAGTCGGAATGGAGGCCAGAAAAGACATTGAGGAATTCTTTCAGAAGAAAATCTTCCTTCAGACTTTTGTAAAGGTCGAGAAGGACTGGAGAAACAAAGATAAAATATTGAAGTCATTCGGCTACAAACAAGACAATTAAAAAAAAAGGAAGACAAAGAAATGAGCAATAACATAGTAGCTATAGTTGGAAGGCCAAACGTCGGCAAATCGACGCTGTTTAACCGTCTGACTCAGACAAGGAATGCAATAGTTGATGACATATCTGGCACAACACGCGACAGACTCTACGGCAAAGTTCTGTGGTGCGGTAAGGAATTCTCAGTAATTGACACAGGCGGATGGGTGCTTAACTCCGACGATGTTTTCGAAAGTGAGATATGCAAACAGGTACAGCTCGCAATTGACGAAGCAGACGTAATACTTTTTCTGGTCGACGTCAACAGCGGACTGACTTCGTATGACGAGGATGTAGCAAAACTTCTGAGAAGAGCAAGCAAACCTGTTTTTCTGGTCGTGAACAAAGTAGACAACAATGACCTTGTTTATTCTGCACCTGAATTCTACAAGCTTGGTCTCGGCGACCCTTATTGTATATCGTCCGCAACCGGCTCTGGAACTGGAGACCTTCTTGACGAAGTGGTGAAAACATTCCCCAAACCGGCTGACGAAGAAGAGGATAACGTCGACTTGCCACATGTGGCTATTGTTGGCCGTCCAAATGCTGGTAAATCGTCTATAGTCAATGCCTTTATGGGCGAAGACAGAAATATTGTGACTGATGTTGCCGGTACCACTCGCGACAGCATTAACAGCCACTACAACAAATTTGGACATGACCTTATTCTTGTTGACACAGCCGGAATAAGAAAGAAAGGCAAAGTAACCGAAGATCTTGAGTATTTCTCTGTCATACGTTCAATTCGTTCCATAGAGAATGCTGACGTCTGCGTTCTGCTTATTGACGCGACAAGGGGAATAGAAAGCCAGGATATGAATATTTTTCAACTTATTCAGAAGAATAAAAAAGGCCTTGTCGTCTGTGTCAACAAATGGGATTTGGTTGAGGAGAAATCCTCACAAACCACGCTCTACATGGAAAAGGTGATAAGAGAGAGAATGGCTCCGTTCACTGACTTCCCGATTGTATTCACTTCTGCAACAAACAAGCAAAGAATTCACAAGGTGCTTGAAATGGTTGAAGAGGTTTACGCTAACAGAAAAAGGAAAATTTCAACAAGCAGTCTTAATGAATTTTTCCTGCCTTTGATTGAAAATTATCCGCCACCAAGCATAAAGGGCAAATATATTAAGATTAAGTATGTAACTCAATTGCAAGGAACTGCGACTCCGGCATTTGTGTTCTATGCAAACCTGCCACAATATGTCAGAGACCCTTATAAAAGATTCCTTGAGAACAAGTTAAGAGAACAATGGAATTTCCAGGGAACTCCAATAAACATATTTATAAGACAAAAATAACAAGATAAACTTCAATCCCCCATCAGGCTAGTTCCTAATGGGGGATTGTATTAAAGACACAACCACAAATAACAATGAAAGAGAGATTCAAACCTGGCACAATGATATATCCCGTGCCGGCTGCTATGATTAGCTGCGGGAAAACAGAAGATGAACACAACATATTCACAGCAAGCTGGGTAGGAACAGCCTGCACAAATCCTCCTATGTGTTATGTTTCTATCCGACCAGAAAGACACAGTCACGGGATCATAAGCAGGAATGGAGAATTTGTGATAAACCTTACAACCCAAGAGCTGGCCAAAGCGACCGACTGGTGTGGTGTTAAATCAGGACGTGACCACAACAAGTTTGAAGAGCTGAAACTAACAAAAGGCAAAACTCAGGTTATTGACACCGTATATATTGAAGAATCACCCTTATGCATTGAATGTAGAGTGAAACAAATAATCAAACTTGGAAGCCACGACATGTTTCTAGCTGATGTAGTAAACGTATTAGCCGACAAAAAATATATCGACCCACAAACAGGCACTTTCCATCTGAGTGAATCAAACCTAATTGCTTATTCACACGGAAACTATTACAAGCTCGGAGAACAGATTGGCAAATTCGGATGGAGTGTGGAAAAGAAAATCAAAAGCAGTCAGGTAAAACAGAAACATGACCATCGTCGTGGATAGCAATACGCATTCCATCGTATGCGAAATGATATTTTTTGTGGCCTAATTTTTCTGTCAGATACCTTTCAGCTTCTTTGTGAAATCCTATCCCGTGGCTCATGTGAACAAAAAATGCATTTTCAGGATTTATTTTTTCCAACAAACGCAAAGCCTCTTCCAATGACAAGTGTGAACGATGTTGCTCGGTGATACGCAACACACCAAGGATCAAGCATCTCACACCTTTTAATTTGTCCAGTTCTTCTGGTTCGATCGTTTTAAAATCCGTAAGATATGCAAAATCGCCTATTCTGAAGCCAAGAACCCGCATACTGATATGGTCAGCCACAACCGGTGTCACCTCGACATTTCCAGGCAGAATGAATTGTTCGCTTGGGCTTACAACATGCTCCTCTATCGTAGGTTTGGCTCCAACATAATTTGTCTCAGAAAAAATATATGAATAGCTTTTATGAATAGCTTTTATCACATGAGGCAATGCATACAAATCAAATTTTTTGAAAAATCTAAGATCATCAATACCTGCCACATGGTCAAAATGATTATGCGTAAGAATCAAAGCATCAATACTTGTAAGTTCACTACGTAAAGCCTGCTGTCTGAAATCAGGCCCACAATCAACAAGATACTTGTATCCGTTTATCTTCAGCATCGACGAACATCTCAATCGTTTGTCATGCGGGTCTGTCGAACAGCACACATCACAATTACAACCAATAGTAGGGACTCCGGTCGATGTGCCAGAACCTAAAATAGTAATCTCTATCATAATAAGAATTAGAAAACAAGTTTAGAGTATCGGAGTGTATTGTGTTTCATCGGCAGCCATTCTTACATGCCATTCAGCTGGATAAGTATTATTTGACCTATTGCCAAGATTTTTGCACCAACCTAGAGGAACATTCCTAAAACAAACCAAGATCCACCCCTTTTCACATGACGACAAGCACAAAGCCTCGCGCTTTAAAAACGATATAGCTTCGTTCCAGTGTAAATTGTATGAACTGAAATTCTTCCGATTCATAATTACCGACAATGCCAATTCCGGAGCAGGCAAAACATCCTTACCTTTGACTGTACACACAAGAGTTCCAGCCTGAACAACCTTTACATTACTATCAAGTGTGTTCAATATATCAACATATGCGTCTGGAAATGCCACCACACCTGCAGCACGTTGCAAAAAAGAGTAATTACTTATATCAATGATCCAATTTTTGCATACTGCAGGCAAAGGACTATTCTTTGCTCCTTTTGCGGATTTTATCCTCACGCCACCAGTTTCTGCGGTCTTTCGTAACACACACAAAAAAAAGCCCTCTCCCCTATTCAGGTGTTGATAAAAATGATAACCATATTGATTATTAGTAATGTTCCATGATTCGTCAACATTCAGTTTCAACACCTCTGCTCCAAGTTCTTCACATATCCACCTGACATTTTCCTCGTCTTCCTTTTTATTGTATGTACATGTGCTGTACACAAGAATTCCTCCAGTCTTCAACACTGGAAAAATATCAGACAAAATTTTGCGCTGTCTCTTTTGGCATAGTTCCACGTTCTCATTGCTCCACTCGCTGACTGCGACTTCATCCTTCCTAAACATGCCTTCACCAGAGCAAGGAGCATCAACCAGAAGGAAGTCAACAAGACCCTCTAGACCTGAAAACTTAGATGGATCTGAACTTGTCACAACAACATTAGGATATCCCCACTTCGTTACATTTTCTCTTAATGCACCAACTCTTTGCCCTACGACCTCATTACATATCACTAGTCCATTTCCGTCCACCATAGAAATAAGGTGTGTGGTTTTTCCGCCAGGAGCAGCACACAAGTCCATAACAACCGGATTTGCAGGAGCATACTGTCTGAACGCCTGTTCAACAAACATTGAGCTAGCCTCCTGAACATAGTACACTCCCGAATGAAATAACGGATCCATTGTGAAGACCGGACGATTTTCAAGATAAAACGCCGAATCACACCACTTGACGAGATCTCCATTCTCTGGCATGGGAAACTTACGCTGATTCACACGCACACTAACTTCAGGTTGTAACTGCAAAGCTTTTAAAAAGTCATCAGCTTGCAAACCTAAATCCTCTTTAATTCTATCTACAAAATCCTTAGGAAATACCATAGTATATATATTACGCCATAAAGTTACACAAAATCTCAGTAGCGAATTTATTTATCTAGAATTATAATGAAACATTGTTCAGAATATACGACTCAATGTCTTGCTCTATTAAGATTATCAAAACTGATGTGAAATGAATACTAAAAAGTCAGAATACACACACGTTTCACTATTGAGAATCCTACAATTATCCATTAAACAAATGGTAAAAACTGCTGCTCAACACAACAATTTAGTTATCCAATGTCAAAAATTGTATTTTTGCAACTTTTCTTTCAAAATTGCGTACAACTTATCGATAATTTTTCTACTTTAGTACAAACAAAAGATGAACATATAAATCAAATATCATAGAACACAATCATATATCGAAGAACACAATAAAACAAAAACAGAAAAAAAAGAGCCGATATAGAACATTCTTTTTGTAACATTTGAAACAAAAAATTCTCTCACTCGATAGAGTTTATTGTTTTTTTAATTATTTTTGTCACGCAAAATAAAACAAGATGAAAAAGATTCTGACTAGCATATTACTGATGATAATGGCGCTTATGTGCGAAAGCGCATATTCGCAGGTCATCAAATTCAAGGCATATAGAGGTGCTAATGGTGAAATATCAACCAATGCCGTTGGAACATATAGCTGGGGTCCATGGGCGCCAGAGACTGATGATATAACAATTGATTTGACCACATCTAATATATATGTAGGAAATTCAACATACGAAATTCTGGAGAAGCCTAAGAAATGGTTCATCAAGAAGGATTTGAAATATGTGAGCATAGCTTGTGCAGACAATGCATACAACAAAATAAATGTCAAGCTATACCAATATGATAAGGGTGAGTTCAGATTGTATATAATGGGCGAAAAAAAAGCTAAAAGGTATTCGGTAACATACCTTGATTGAACGATAGAAAAAGAAGTTAATGAAAAAGATACAACAAGGGGCGATTATTTAAGTCTGCCCCTTTTTTTATTTTAATAATCTAACACACACATCATGGAATACATGTACAACATATTTCCTAAGGACTTAGTAAATTTTGCCATAGTCCTAGCCTTTTCTCTGCTTATAGGATTGTCACAGAGAAAGCATTTTTTGAAACAAGATATCACTCACATTTTCGGCTCAGACAGAACATATTCTCTTATAGGAATTCTTGGATATGTCATGTATATACTACGACCAGAGTCAATGATTCCATACATTTTTGGTGGAGTGTTTCTGTTCGTACTTACATGTTTATATTATAACCACAAGCTAAACAGCGGACTAGGTGTTGGAGCAACGTCCTCCATCATAAACATGCTATGCTACGGACTAGCGCCACTCACCTACGAGAAAGATCTATGGGTTGTGACAAGCGTGGTCGTTAGCATACTTATACTGAACGAGATGAAGGAATCGTTTATAAACTTCACAAAAAAAATAAACGACGAGGAGTTCATCAATCTCGGCAAATTTCTGATTATAGCTGGAGTCATTCTTCCGACCCTACCTCACAAAGAAATCATAGAGGGATACTCAATCAGCCCTTACAGCATTTGGCTTACAACCGTGGTCATCTCCGGTTTTTCATATATCAGCTATTTGCTAAAGCACTATATACTAAACAAATCAGGTCTATTGGTATCCGGCTTCCTTGGCGGTTTATATAGCAGCACTGCCACCTGCGTAATCCTTGCAAAAAAAGCCGAGCAAGCCAAAGAAAACGAAAAAGGACAATATGTAACAGCAACATTTTGCGCAATAAGCACACTCTATATAAAGTATTTGGTTCTACTTAGCGTATTTAATACAGAGTTGCTATCAAAGTACTGGTACATATTCATTATAATGTTCTTTGTTGGGCTTGCTGTTGCAGGATTTTTCCACTTTAAAGACAAACAACATGCAAAACCAGAAGAAGAACGAGAAGAAGATGATGACAAAAACCCGTTGGAGTTCAAAGTAGCCCTGCTTTTTGCCCTGCTTTTTGTCATATTCACATTTCTGACAAGCTATACAATTCAGCAATTTGGAGACGGCGGACTCAGGACTCTCTCTATCATAGTTGGAATATCTGATATAACTCCATTTGTATTGAACCTGTTCCAGGCTGAATATGCAGTCAGCGAGAGTTTGTTGATGTTGGCAACATTTCAAGCCATCATCAGCAACAACATCGTCAAAATGGTATACGGAATAGTACTTTCGAAAAACAAAATAGCAAAGCCGCTGATTGCAGGCTTCTCTGTAATAACAGCAGCAAACGTGCTCTTATTATTATTCACTTTATAACATATAAAGAGAATAAAAAACGAATATCCAACCAAAAACAGCAAAACTCTTAAAATCTGTAAGCAAAGCCATTCTAAAAGCATTATTAGCAAGCAAAAAACGACTTATAAAAGTGTGTTTTTTGCAAAATGCTTTGTAACTTTGAGAGAATCAAATTAGTATAATTGTATATTTATTGAATATACATTCTTAAATTTGGTATATAGAAAACACAAAATATGGAAGCATTAGCATTATTAGATGCAGCACCATCAGCGGTTGATGGAGTTGAACAGATGTCTGGAGTTGGCGACGCTCTGACACTTATGGTCATAGGAATGTGCACAGTGTTTATTGTGCTGCTCCTTGTCATTGGCATAGGAAAATGCCTGATTTGGATTGTCAACAACTTTTGTCCAGAGGAAGTTGCTGCCCCTGTTGCAAAAAGCAGTTCGTCTTCGGTGGTTGAGCCCGCTACAGCAGAGGCTATAGCTAAGGCTGTTGCACAACTCACAGGCGGGAAAGGTAAGGTAGAGAGCATCTCCAAACTATAAAAGCAAATAGAAAATAATTAATACGACATACAATAACATGGCTAAAGAGGTAAAATTTAGTTTAGTCTTCAGAGACATGTGGCAGTCGGCTGGCAAATACGTTCCACGTGTAGACCAACTGCTGAAGGCAGCTCCATACATTGTCAAGATGGGCTGCTTTGACAGAGTAGAAACCAATGGTGGAGGTTTCGAGCAGGTTAACCTTCTTTACGGAGAGAATCCAAACAAGGCGGTTAGAGCTTGGACTAAACCATTCCATGAGGCTGGAATACAGACTCACATGCTTGACCGCGGATTGAACGGTATCAGAATGAGTCCAGTCCCTGTTGATGTCAGAAAACTGTTCTACAAGGTAAAGCACGCACAGGGCACTGACATTACACGCACATTCTGCGGACTTAACGATCCACGAAACATCATACCTTCTATAGGCTATGCACACGAGGCTGGCATGATTTCGCAGTGCTGCTTGTGCATCACATATTCACCTCTTCACACTGTTGAGTATTACACAAATCTTGCATTCCAATTCATTGAAAACGGCGCTGACGAAATCTGCTTGAAAGATATGGCCGGAATCGGACGTCCTGTTTCATTGGGCAAGATCGTAAAAAACATCAAGGACAAGTATCCTAAGGTTACAATTCAATATCATAGCCACTCAGGTCCTGGATTCTCTATGGCTTCTATTCTTGAAGTCTGCGAGGCAGGTTGCGACATCATCGATGTCGGCATGGAGCCATTGTCATGGGGAACAGGACATGCAGACATTCTTGCAGTCCAGCCTATGTTGAAGGATGCTGGTTTCAAAGTTAAAGAGATCAACATGGAGGCATATATGGAGTTGCGCTCCGTAATTCAGGAGATGATGGACGAGTGGTTGGGATACTACATTCCTAACCGCAACAGATATATGAACTCACTGCTCATCGCTCCAGGTCTGCCTGGTGGTATGATGGGTAGCTTGATGACTGACCTTGCTGACAATCTGAAGTCACTCAACGCCTACAAGGAGAAACACGGACAGCCTGCACTGACTCAGGATCAGTTGCTAATCAAGTTGTTCAACGAGGTGGCTTATGTATGGCCTAAGATGGGTTACCCTTGCTTGGTAACTCCATTCAGCCAATATGTAAAGAACATGGCACTGATGAACGTCATGCAGATGGAAAAAGGCAAGGAGCGCTGGTCACTGATTGCCGATGACATTTGGAACATGATGCTCGGCAAGTCTGGTAAGTTGCCAGGTGAGTTGGCTCCTGAGCTTGTTGAATTGGCTAAACAGCAGGGCAGAGAGTTCTTCACAGGTGACCCTCAAGCCGGATACCCTGACGAACTTGACAAGTTCCGTGCCGAGATGAAGGAAAACAACTGGGATTGCGGACAAGACGACGAAGAATTGTTTGAGCTGGCTATGCACCCACAGCAGTACAGAGCATACAAGAGCGGCAAAGCAAAGGCTGACTTTGAAGCAGACCTCGAGAAGAAGAAAGCAGAAAAGGCAGCTGGCAACGGAGGTGTTATGAAGTTCCCTCAGACTGTTGTTGTTGACGTCAACGGCAGCAAATATCAGGTTGTCATCGGAGCTAACGATGGCACCGCAGCTGCACCAGCAGCAACAGGCGCTGCAGCTCCTGTTTCAGCAGGCGAGGGAACACCACTCGAAGCTCCGCTCGAGGGTAAGTTCTATTTGAAGAAAAACCCTTCAGATCCTTCAGTCAACGTTGGAGACAAGGTCACTAAAGGACAGACAGTCTGCTACATCGAAGCCATGAAGACATTTAACGCCATAGCTGCAGACAAGGACGGCGTCATCACCGAGATTTGCGTTAAGAGCGGTGACTCTGTTTCTGAGGACGATGTATTAATGAAAATAAAGTAAAAGCATGGACGGAATATTAAAAATATTGGATAAGGTTTATGAAATGACGGCATTTGATGCCATCGTCAATAATCCTTGGTTCCTAGTGATGTATGCCCTTGCATTCGTTCTGCTGTATCTGGGTATAAAGAAAGGCTTTGAGCCATTACTGCTGATTCCTATCGCATTTGGTGTGCTCATTGCAAACTTCCCAGGTGGCAATATGGGTGTTTTGGCTGCACAAAGCGATGGTTCTATCATTGATCCTATTACAGGAGAAGTCATCATGGATAATGTCTACAAAGCCGGACTGCCAGAGATTGCTCATGACCTTGGTCTGATGAACTTCATCTACTACGCCCTTATTAAGACGGGCTTCTTGCCTCCAATCATCTTTATGGGCGTTGGTGCATTGACAGATTTTGGTCCAATGCTCCGCAACCTTAAACTCTCAATATTCGGAGCTGCTGCACAATTCGGTATATTCGCAGTTCTGCTTATTGCAACAGCATCGGGCATGTTCACAATGAAAGAGGCCGCTTCACTCGCTATCATCGGCGGAGCTGACGGTCCAACTTCAATATTTACAACAATCAGACTTGCTCCTCATTTGCTTGGTCCAATTGCCATTGCAGCATATTCATACATGGCACTGGTGCCTATCATACTGCCTCTTGTTGTCAAATTTACATGCTCAAAAAGTGAATTGCTTATCAACATGAAGCAGCAGGACAAGCTCTACCCTTCGAAGAATGAGCTCAAGAACCTGAAGACTTTGAAGATTTTGTTCCCAATCGTGGTTACAACAATGGTAGGAATCATTGTCCCTGATTCAGTTTCACTTATCGGTATGCTGATGTTCGGTAACCTTATCAAGGAGATTGGTAACAGCACATCAAGATTGTTTGAGACTGCATCAAACGGAATCATGAATGCTGCTACTATATTCCTTGGCCTGTCAGTTGGTGCAACAATGACAGTTGAGTCGTTCCTCAACTTCCAGACAATAGGTATCCTTGTTGGTGGTTTCTTTGCATTCGCGCTTTCAATCGCTGCTGGTATCTATTTGGTAAAGTTGTTCAACCTGTTCAGCAAGAAAAAGATCAATCCGCTTATCGGTGCAACTGGTTTGAGTGCAGTTCCAATGGCCTCTCGTGTTGCCAACGACATTGCAACAAAGTATGACCCTAAGAACCACGTGCTCAACTACTGCATGTCTAGCAACATCTCTGGTGTTATAGGTTCGGCCGTTGCAGCCGGTATTCTTATCGCATTCCTGAAGTAAGATAAATACTTTAAACAAAAAAGAAAAGAGGTTTTGACTTTGTCAAAGCCTCTTTCTTTTTACACCATTCTACAATACTTGCATATAGAAAAAAACACTATCTTTGCACATCTAACGAATTAGAAAGAAATGGGAGATTTTATAGTTTCAGCTCGCAAATATAGACCAACGTCGTTCGACTCTGTTGTAGGCCAAAATTCGCTGACAAACACACTCAAAAACAGTGTTGCCACTGGACACATAGGTCATGCATATCTGTTTTGCGGTCCGAGAGGTGTTGGAAAGACTTCTTGCGCGCGTATTTTCGCAAAAACTATAAACTGTATGAATCCCACTTCCGACCACGATGCGTGCAACGAGTGTGAATCGTGCAAAGCTTTCAACGAGCAAAGATCATATAATATACATGAACTAGACGCAGCATCAAATAACTCGGTCGACGACATAAGGAATCTAACCGCCGAGGTCAGAATTGCTCCTCAAATTGGCAAATACAGCGTATATATCATCGACGAGGTGCATATGCTGACAACCGCCGCCTTCAACGCATTCCTAAAAACACTCGAGGAACCGCCTGCATACGCAATATTTATACTCGCCACAACCGAGAAACACAAAGTTCCTGCCACCATTTTGAGTCGATGCCAAATATATGACTTCAATCGGATGAGCATTGAAGACACTATTAAGCATCTTAAGGGAATAGCAGAAAAAGAGGGTATCAACGCAGACCCGTCAGCTCTTAACATTATAGCCCATAAGGCCGATGGTGCAATGCGTGACGCTCTGTCTATATTTGACCAGATGGTTGCGTTTTGCGGAGGAAAAGAAATCACATATCAAGGCACGCTCGATAATCTGAATGCACTAGACTACAACTACTACTTCAGACTTATAGATTACTTCAAAGAAGGCAATGTGCCGCAATGTCTGCTCGTTCTTAATGAGATTTTAAATAAAGGATTTGATGCCCAAAATTTCATAACAGGTCTAAGCAGCCACTTTAGGGACTTGCTTGTTTGCAAGGATAAAGAAACTGTTTCTCTGCTTGAGGTAGGCGAAGAGATTAAAGAGAAATATATTAATCAGGCAAGCAATTGCGAGACCGAATTTCTGTATAAAGCAATAAGAATGTCTAATGATTGCGACCTTAACTACAGAATCAGTAAAAATAAAAGACTGCTTGTTGAACTGACACTTATCAGATTGTGTCAAATCAACAGCGAAAAAAAAAAAGTGAACTAGAATGGTGGGAGGATGACTATCCGCTCAGTTTGGATTTGTTCTTCAGCAGCGAACGTCCTATTCCTGATGTCACAAAGCCAGCACCGCAAAGCAAGATTGCAATCACATTCCAGACTGGTGGAGTTCAGCTGCCAACATATAACCAGTCTAACATTCCTGGTGTTTCCATAAAAAAAACACTTGAGGATGTAAATAAGAAGAAGGAAGAGGAAATAAGAACTGCCCAAATGGCAAACGAGTGTGTGCCATTCACCATCTCCGACTTCAGAAAAGCATGGAACACTTATAAAGATTCTGTTCCACAGAAAAAACTACTACAGACGGCAATGGCATCGTGCATCATGGAATTTCATGAAGACACATACCAGCTTGACATTGCACTAGAGACAGATATTCTGCAAAATGAGCTGCTGAACGAGATGCCTGACCTGCTTACCTTCTTATCTAAAACTCTGAGAAATGGCAAAATCAAAATCACCACAAGAATTTCAGAAAAAGGAGAAAACAAGAACGTCATGACAGCATCTGAAAGATTTGAAGATATGCTGAAAAAGAATCAGAATCTGCTTCACTTGAAAGAACTATTTGGACTTGAAACAAACTGACGATATTCATAATAGCAATAAAAATCCGATGACTTTGTGTAAGTCATCGGATTTTTGTTAATATTCATTATACATCCTATAGTTAATTCTTTATGCACTTCATTCTATTGTCAATTTCCTAACTTAATTAACAACATTCATCATAATATACTATGTATAAACACAAATGCAGTGCCAAATAAATAAACGTTGTGGAAATACATTATCAATGCAAACACACATAGAATTCATTACCAGATGAATCCATATCTGCATCCCAGTCTTCAATCGCCTCACTTATTGCATCCCATACTTCATCATAGTCAAATTCCTCCTCTATATAGATAGTAACTTGGAATTCACCATATTCAGTATGAAATGCATCGTAACTATATTCCCAATCATCTACTGCATCTTTAACATCTCTTAGAAATGCACGCTCTGTTCTATTCATAAAAAAATATACGTTAACAAATCAAACTATAAGTTTACACCTGCAAAAATAAACAAATCATCTGTTTTACCCCCCCCATTTATATGTTATACAACATATTTT
>R06__coassemble_63_pt1 | contig 43699 bp, 31 predicted proteins | sample R06__metabat2_high_PE_023 | metagenome-assembled genome bin R06 | reverse complement strand
GAGTGCAAAATTATAGGACAGTTTAATATTTTCCAAATTATCGAGCGGTTATTTTAAAAAAAAAATCGTAAAATGGTTATTATCAGATAAATAAAATAGATATTCTTTTAAGTAAGAAAGACTTTAATTTTCGCAAACACCCCTAACAAAGGCTGCATTGCACCGACTCATTTGAGAAAGAACAACAGAAGAGTCGGAAAATTTGAAAGAGAAAGCCATGGACGTTACACCAGCTAAAGAATTTGTCCAATAATGAGTATCAGAGCCTTCGAATATATAGTTCATTTTCTGTTCTGTTTTATTGTCAGTATGGACAACTGCAAGAGTGGAAATTGGGAAGAAAATTATAAGCCCATTATACTTGGAAATTCCTTTGAACCCCAAAATACCATTGTCGTTACACTCTTCGTCATAATACCAATTGCAACCATTTATCAGTTCTGAGACCTGTTCTGGCGATGGCATACACCATTCCTCTCCGTAGAAAAATTTGGCGGCATCATCCTCATTCATAAGAACCGAATGTCCGTCGCCATTAAAAATTTTCTGTCGAGAATACCACTTACCATCAAAGCACATGTCGGGAATTGTATACTTGTATATTCCATTCCAATCGGGGCAATCGTGCTGAGCATAAGCGTAATGACTCCAATCGTAAACCAGCTTATCTCCGTATTTTTCTGCCCAGGCAAACATAAACCCTTTGGACAAGGGACGATCGGCCCCTACATTATATATGGCCCATTTAGTTCCGCTAGGAAGCGCAAGATCGACATAAGGGTGATCGCAAGCCTTTCCGCTATAATGAACACCATCCCATAGCAGAGTTTTTTTATATTTCACATAGTTAGTTTCATTGTCATTTGAGAAAAGATCCAAGCCATCCTGCAAGAGGTAGATGACTGTTGCTATGGAAAGAGTGATTATGTATATGTACTCAAAAGTTTTTCTCACGTAAAGACAGCTATTTTAAAATCACACAGAATGAAACGACCTCCACAAATGCATCATAACCTCAGCATTTGTGTCTCCGCCATATCTAGCCCAAGAAGAAGGAGAATGCAACCACGATTTTAAGGAACTAATCACACTGTCAGGGCAGACATTGTTTCTGCCCCTTGAGTCGATAAAAGCCAAATGTCCATCAGGAAGGAAAAACTTCCCCATCCAGTTCACGTTCTTAATGAACACATGAAAATGAGGAGGATTATGGTCTGACGGGAACACCACCACCCTAAACACATCAGGACGCATTGCAGACTCGGACGAGTCAAATCTGTTGACGATGACACCATTTCTGGCCGACCTTCGTCTTAATTCGTCAACAGCGCAACCATTTATAATATCCCTAACCGTGGACGATTTGCGTATTTTGTAGACGACCTTCTTCATTCAGTATTTTCTTGTCATAAATTTCTTCCATCGTCCCACCGGTACCGGATGACACCTTTGGATTTCGACATCATGAAGATAAACAGTGACCGAATCGCCGACAACGACCTTCGCCATTTGAGCTTTGCGTCCTTCTGCTCTTCTTTGGTCGAAGACAAAATTACCCAAGCTGTAAATAACAGGAACGCCATAGACCGAGTCGGCATTCTGAACCACATGAGGGTGTGAGCCAATCACGGCATCAGCACCACCGGCAACCAGACACATAGCCTCGGCCTGCTGTGTAAGAGAAGAATGAGGCATGAACTCAACGCCCCAATGCACAAAAGCGATGACAAAATCACGAGGGTTTGAACGCTTATAGTCTCTGATAACATCAGCAAGACCAGCAGCGTTGAGCCTGCAAATATCCTGCTGGTCATTATCTTTATTCCAACACTCCAATCTCAGAAAGACTGAATTAAAAACCGCTACCCGATGTTTACCATTTGTAATCACAGCCGGAGCGACACGCACAAGAGAATCACCATAGCCGATTGGAATGACGTTTGATTTTCGGAGAACATTATCTGTGAAAGTCAGGCCATATCCTCCCTGGTCATAAGAATGATTGTTTGCCAAGGCAGCATGAGTAATTCCAGCCCACGGCAAGACACTAGCCCACTCTGCATCAGCCCTGAAAACGAACTTTTTGAACACAGGGGAGACGACATCAGAGAAAGGACATTCAAGATTGACGACCACTGCATCTGCCTTACAGAAAGAATCCCTGACAGAAGAGAAAACATAATTGACACCACGCCTCTCAATTTGTCGACGAACTCCCCTATCAAGAAGTACATCTCCGACAAAAATCACAGAAACAGAGTCGGAAGATACGGCTCTAATAGTATCGTTATTCTTGAGACCGCATCCAACCAACAGGATTGACAACAGAACCAAGGCTGCATCAGCAACCCGAAGAGAACACATAATCCGCATCTATTATGGACTTCTCTTCACCATTCAAGAAGAAAGGCGTAAACCATTTCTGCAAAGAAGGAGTGGAATTAGACTTCAGCTCATTTTGCCATTGCTCGTCATTAAGTCTTTCAGGACGCACAAACTCATAGAAGCTATATATGGCGCCACGAGAAAGATAGAACAATCCATTGTGTTCGCAAATGACATATATCAAATTGGCATTGCCCACACCGGCATGCTGAATGCCATTTTTATCGCATCCCTCGAAATTGCGTGTAAATATATCGGCTGTGGCAGCAATATTTTTATCAACTTCAGGAATGCCCATCCAATCAGCAGAATTTTTTCTGTCGACAACAAGCAAATCAAGAGTAAGATATTCAACATTAGCCCCAATTGTTCTTATCCCCTCAATATCCTTCTTTGACAGAGTCTTTCCCTCAATTTCCTTCTTTGAAACAGATTCGCAGAAAGAAATCAAATCAACCAGAGTTTCGGTTTGACTAAGAAGAGTTCTAGGACTCCTATTATCGCCAATAGAATCTGGATCTTGATAGCCAGCCTGCAATGCCATTTTTTCAATAGAAAGTACGGCCTCCTTCAGAGTTTTCCAGAAGATAAGATTAGGCTCAACGAATCCCACAAAATCAGGTTCAGGAAGTTCGTCTGGTCCACCGTCGCCACACTCTGCACCATTCGGCTGGTATGCATAGAGCAAGTTGTTGTGCTTAAGCATAGTCCACGAAGCCATTGCAGAGTTGAGGTTTTTAAGCTGCCAAGAGCTGGTATTCATAAAACCAGGGTATGACTTATCTGTTTTTTGCATATCTATAAGCACCTGCATCCACTTGTTGTAGCCGGTTTTATTCCAATCAGCCTTTGAACCATCACCAGTCTTGACAGCAGAATATCTGTTACGGCAAAGCTTTCTGAAATAGTCATAATCCTTCCACGACTTGTTTTCGGCAGTATAGAAAGTATCATTAAGAGCCACAGCCGCCTTCACCCCAAAAGCGTCAAAAATATCGACGACATGAGGGTAAGCACGATTAGCATTCGGAGTGGAATCGTACATATTGTTAAGCACATCAGCATCTGGAACGAAACGCTGAGGAACGAATCGCATTTTAGGCTGGCATGTGAGCTGTTTCTTAGGGACAATAAGATTTTTATCAGCATATAAATCAACAATTGAATTATAGGCAGACTGAAGAGCAGACGCGTCTGTCAAATCGCTGAGAGTTCTAATTCCCAAGGATGACAATTTTCTTGACAAATCAAGGATAGGCACCCCATTAGGTTCGCCCACCATATAGTCGAGGGCATCAAAAACGCTAGAAGCGTCCTTTTTTACATTTTTGGACGAGTTATCCAACACCAGAGCCAGGAAAAGTCCACGCTGAAGTCCGAACTTCTCGCAAGGGCAAAGCCATGCTTGCTGCAACCACATCAGAGTGCGAAAATATCTTTTAGACTCCTCGTTTCTTGAGTATTGAGCACGAGGCTTGAACTGGCTATACATGAAATCATAAGGAGCTGTTCTGAGGAAAGGAGAAACCTCATCCTTTTCAGCATAAATAAGATTAAGCTCGTTATTATAAATTTCTGTCATTGACTCTGGGACATCATACTTCTGTCCGGTGATAAGCGACAACGCTATAGCATAATATGTAGTAGAGAAATCAGACAGCTGCTTGATGGTGGAATCGGCCGTGGTCTCGGAATACAACTTGCTCTCAGTGTACAAAGCCTGACACATTCTTTGAATAGCAGGCGAGAAAGTATAATTTTCGAGAGAAGTCAATACATTGCGCTGGTAGAGAGAGAAAAGCTGCAAGAACAAATCAGTTGTAACAAAAGACGGAATCAAAGAGTAATCATTCTGCTCGTAGACACTGAACATCTGGATATAGTTTGATTTTTCGACAGCGAATCCATACTTGCGCAAATGAGAATAAATCTGCTCTTTGTTTTTGGTGCTGAAAGAACAGCCGTAATTTACAAGCATATCCGGATTGTATAAATCATAGCCCTCGACCTTGTAGTACTTGTTTTTCTCGATTTCGCTCATCTGCTTTTTCACTCTATCAATGAAAGCAATGTCGGCAGAAGACAGAGAGACAGCAGACTTTAAAGCATCATAATCGTTGCTCCATTTATTCCAGTAAGCAGTGTCACTGCCAGCTTGATTGAATTCGGTCCATCCCTCAACAGTTTCAGGCAAAAAATATTTTTCTGCTATCAAATCATTGTACCACTTGACAGAACGGAATCTGAAGTTCAAATCATACTCCTTGAACCAGAAGCCTTGCTTTGCCAAAGGATAATTCGACAGAAGTCTGAGGTCGTCGTACGACAATCCAGAGAGGTCCATATTATAGTCGACATTTTGGAGCAACTGCTGATCGTGTATCGACCTTGAAGAATCGATAGAAGAATCAGACTTTGAGTCGATAGAAAAACTATTACCGCCTCCGCAAGAAAACAAAAACAAAGTGCAAGCACCGACTAGCAATGCCGCTGTTCGATTAAACAAATTCATGTGTTACTTTATTAAAACCCCACAAAATTAACTTTTTTTACATTTTCAATATAAAAGTTATTATTTTGAGAGATCTATATAGTGTTCAAAATCAGGACCGAATGCCCCCAAAATGAATTGAGAAGAAGACAAGCACCCGGAAGATGAAATGTTGGTTGTTACAATACGTGCCGGAAATGAATCTCTGACTATTCTGAAATCAACAAGTTCATCGCCAAGACGAGATCCCAGCCACAAAGGACGGAATTGACAATATCTGTTAATACGTATCAAGAACAAACGTTTTTGAGGAGTTGGGAAGAAACGTGTTGGCTTGATAACCCCTACGGCAACCTCTGGCACTCCATCAGAATTCACATCCCCATAATCGAATCTGTAGACAGGATACCTAAGACGCCATTCGGACATCACGCTGTCGGCAAGATAAAACCTAAGAACAGAGAAACTGTCAGAATAAGTTTCTAACCTCACCACTCCCCCACGGCATTCGAATGAGTTGCCACCATTGCTATGACGGCAAGAAAAAAAGCCCCCAGCAATGCCAAAGAAAAAGAGCAGAAAGAAACAGGGACGAAAAACCACAATCACTTAGAGATTACAGAGAAGCCAGCCTTTTTCAAATCGTCCCAGTAGCCAGGATAAGATTTAGAAACCACAGATGGATCGTCTACCGCCAAGTCGCCAATCAGCACAGCAGCAGGAGCAAAAGCCATGGCCATACGGTGGTCCTTATAGGTTGAGATGACAGGACACTTCATGGCTTCACATCTCTCGCCATTCCAAGCCAATGCCCCGGCAGCAGGTTCGGTCAGGACATAGCCCAGCTTAGCCATTTCGGCAATAAGAGCAGCAATGCGGTCGGTCTCCTTAATCTTCAAATTATCCAAACCAGAGAAACAGAACTGCACACCAAGCATGCAGCAAGTGACAACGAACGTCTGAGCAAGATCAGGCTGTTCGACAAGATTAACCTCATATTTATCCACCTTAGGTTTAGAACTCTTCAAGACAACAGAATCGCCACAGAACGAAGCCTCAACGCCAAGAGGTTTGAACAGCGAAACTATCTGAGAATCGCCCTGAACGCTGTTATTGAACAGCAGAGGCAAAGTAATCTCAGAACCAGGCATCAGCGCTGCGATCTGGAACCAATAGGAAGAAGCAGACCAGTCAGACTCGACCTTGAAATCGACAGGTGAATAAGTCTGAGGGCAGACCTTTATGACATTTCCGTTCCACGAAGACTCTATGCCGAACTGTTTCATCAGAGAGAGAGTCATCTGAATATATGGCAAAGAGACCACCTTGTTCATCAGCTCAAGTTCAAGACCATTCTCCATAAGAGGGGCAGCCATTAGCAGAGCAGAAATATATTGGCTGCTGACACTGCCATCGAGTTCGATTCTGCCACCAGCAAGTTTTCGTCCACTTATCTTCAAAGGAGGGAAACCATTCTGACCGTCGTATTTAATAGAGGCACCGAGAGAGTTAAGCGCGTCGACAAGAATCTGTATAGGTCGTTGCAACATTCTCTCGGAGCCAGTCAGCACAAGTTCACGTCCATCAAGCTGTGAAAAGTAAGCAGTTAGGAACCTCATAGCAGTGCCAGCTGCACCAATATTGACAACAGACGAATCGGCCGAAGCCAAAGCCTTTACCATAACGTCAGTGTCGTCGCAGTGTGCCACATTATCAAGCTTACCCTTGACTGGGGCCAGAGCGTTCATTATCAGCACACGATTACTGATGCTTTTTGAAGCAGGCAAAACTATATCAGCAGACAACGAGCTGCAAGCCGGAGCCTTAATTATATATTGCATAAATAACAGCCTGTAAAAATTAAGAATTAAAGACCTACAACATCACGATAATAATCGAGCGACTCGAAAATCATTTTCTTGTCGACATCCTGATTGATTTTGATATCACCAACGTCGGCAAGTAGAGAGAAGAGAATACGTCCGTCTCCAACATTTTTCTTATCGTGAGTCATGAGTTCATACAGATGCTCATAGACATCGCAGGTGACAGGCAGACAGCCATAGTTGCTTGAAATAAGACTAACGGCCTGCTTGAGTTTGTCTTTAGGGAAACCCGTAAGCTTGTAAGAAAGATAGAGCTCGGAAATCATGCCGTAGGCAACAGCGAATCCGTGAAGAATAGGTTTGCCAGTTTCCATTGCATAACTTTCGAAAGCATGGCCAACAGTATGACCAAAGTTGAGGACCTTTCGCAAGCCCTTCTCAGTAGGGTCAATCTCGACAACCCTCTCCTTGACGGCAATAGACTCGCGTAGCAGAGAAGAAAGAGCATCATAGTTGACATTGTCCAAGTCGAAATCTAGAATATCCTGCCAGCCCTTCTGATTAGAAATAAGTCCATGCTTAATCATCTCGGCATATCCAGAAAGGAAATTGTGATGATCAAGCGTACGGAAAAAGTTCACATCAATTAGCACAGCATTGGAAGAATTGATGACTCCAATCTCGTTTTTCAGTCCATTAAAGTTAATACCTGTTTTTCCGCCTACGGCAGCATCGACAGCGCCAAGCAAAGTTGTAGGTATATTTATATATTCCATTCCCCTTTTGAAAGTAGAAGCAGCGAAACCGCCCAAATCGGTGACCATGCCACCGCCAAGGTTTATAAGAAGAGACTTTCTGGTAGCCTTGTTCTGGCTAAGGAAAGTCCATACGCTGGCCAGAGCCTCAAGAGTTTTATGGTCATCATTAGCCAAAATTTCGACTACGCGAACCTGCGAAAAGAAATCGTCGTTCATCAAAGCAGGCAAGCAAAGTTTTTTAGTGTTGCTATCTACCAAAATAAAAACTGACTGCGGAGTGCGTCCTTCGCACTCGCTATGCAACTGCTGCAACAAGCTGCCGCTGCACATACAAACTCTCTGCTGGCTCATATTCTGATTTTAAATGAATAAATTTGTGCAAAGATAATAGATTTAAGGTATAAAATTTCACAAACGAGCAGCATAGAAAACACCTAATCACAACAAATAATGAATAAAACAGAGTTTATTACCAACAAATGATTAGGATAAAGAAACAAGAAGAAATGTAATTTTGCACAAAGAAAAATCTGAATGAACAAATAAATTAAAATGACCACACGTCCAATCATGACAAAATGTGTTGTGATTGGCGTTTTTTTTGTTTTTCAAGACATTTTATTACTTGGTCTATAGAAATCAACAATACCCTCAAGGATAAAAAAAAACGTCGACTTCAGTTTAACTGAAATTGACGTTTTTTTATTGCAATTCAAGGGGGACACAATTATCTTGTTTCTTATGGTTTCCCTAAGTCAGGACAAAGGAATCTGTCTTTCAAGACAGCACGTACACTCTGTCCACGATAGCGGAAGTTTCCGGTTTTATCTAAAGCGTAGTCACATGCCTACAGAAAAAAAACGGGCACCCGGAATATCCGGATTGCCCGTAAGATTATTCTAAAATTTATTTTTCAAGTATCTGCATTCACTTCAGCCTCAGCACAAAAGCGGAGCGAGAAGGAATATAAAGCTGCAACCACTGCTTATCAGGAACAGGAGAATCCAAATCCGCCCTTGTGAAATGAGGAACAGACTCGTCGATCAAATTGAATCCACCATACTTTGGATTGTCTGAATTCAGCACTATACTATACTCGCCAGGTTGTGTGAGGATTCCATAGTCCGAATACGACTTATTTGGATGGAAATTAAACACAAACACCAAATTTCCGCGACGGTAGGCAATCACCTGGTCGTCACTCTTCTCCCAGAGTACAGTGAGAGACAGCTCGTTGAATTTGTGCTGTTCTTTAATCAAAGCGATCATGTCCTTATCCCACTGCCCCAAGAACTTGTACTTCAGGTTAGGATCATCGACAAGCGAGAACTGGCGGCGAGCATATTTATAGGACCATCCATTACCCTCGCGCGGGAAGTCGATCCACTCTGGATGTCCGAACTCGTTGCCCATGAAATTCAAGTAGCCACCATTAACGGCAGAGAGAGTGATAAGTCTTATCAGCTTGTGCAATGCGATGGCACGATCGACCATATAGGACGAAGGGAAGAGGTTAGACATATGCCAATACATATCAGAATCGGCAAGTCTGAAGATGATAGTCTTATCACCCACGAGAGCCTGGTCGTGACTTTCGGCATAATTTATTGTCTTCTCCTCGGCGCGGTGATTGGTCATCATCCAGAGAATGGAGCCTGGTTTCCACTGTTCGTCGGTCTGCTCTTTAATCATTTTTATCCAGAAATCCGGCTCACCCATAGCAAGACGATAATCGAAACCGACACCACCATCTTCAAATTTTCCGGCCAGACCTGGCATTCCGCTAACCTCCTCAGCAATTGTTATTGCACCCGGATGAACCTGATGTATAAGTTTATTTGCGAGAGTCAGGTAGCAAATAGCATCGCCATCTTGATTTCCGTTAAAATAGCAGTCGTATCCTGAGAAATCGGAACCCATACCATGATCAAGATAAATCATGCTGGTGACGCCGTCGAAACGGAAGCCGTCGAAATGATATTCGTCGAGCCAATATTTGCAGTTGGAAAGAAGGAAGTGCAAGACCTCATTTTTGCCATAATTGAAGCAAAGAGAATCCCACTGACGATGTTCGCGACGCCAGCCGTCGTGGAAATACTGATAAGGAGTACCATCGAGCAGTCCCAATCCCTCGACCTGGTTTTTAACAGCATGAGAATGTACAATGTCCATGATGACAGCCATACCCATTTGGTGTGCCGTGTCAATAAGTTCCTTAAGTTCGTCTGGAGTTCCGAAACGAGACGAGGCTGCAAAAAAACTAGAGACATGATATCCAAAAGATCCATAGTAAGGATGTTCCTGAATAGCCATAATCTGCACACAATTATATCCGTCGGCCTTTATGCGAGGCAGCATATTCTTGGTGAACTCCTTGTAGGTGTGCACCCTCTCTTCCTCGCCAGCCATGCCGATATGAGTTTCATAAATCAGCAAAGGAGTGGTTGACGGAGTGAACTGTGCGACTTTGAACTTATAAGGTTTTTCAGGAGCCCAAACCTGAGCGCTGAAAATTTTAGTATTGTCATCCTGCACGACCCTCTGGCACCAAGCAGGGATACGCTCGCCCTGGCCACCGTCCCAATGAACAATCATCTTGTAGAGGTCGCCATGCTTCATGGCCGACAGAGGCAGCTTAGCCTCCCACACGCCATTACGCAAAGGTTTGAGCTGATATTCGTCATTTTCTGTCCAATTGTTGAAGTCTCCGACCAGACAGATAGAAGTGGCATTAGGCGCCCACTCTCTGAACACCCATTTTTTTGCCTCCTTATGTAGTCCGAAATACAGGTATCCAGTTGCAAATTCAGACAAAGTCTGCGAGCCCATAGTGAGCTCAGTTTCTTTGCGCAGAGCATACTTGTATCTCTCGAACAACTGGTCCTCAAAAGGTTTCAGATAAGGATCTTTTTTTATAAGCTTAAGCTTTTCCATGTTTATGTAGTGTTTTTCAGTTTACAATAATTGAAGTGCGCAAGCGCAATATAAAAGTAACAATTGCTTTTGTAAATACCAAAAGTAACAGTCAAAAAAAAGAACTGCCACCGATTAAAGTGGCAGTTATGACATTGAGACAATCTCGATAAAAATCATGAATCACACAAACAACAACATCACGTCACACTATTTCACAGGGACCTTAACCACAATTTTTTTTGTTGTGCCTTCTCCTATAATTGGAGCATGAGCATCGTTTGGGAAAAAGATTGCAAACATGCCAGGACGGACATGAATCATTGATTTTGTGACATCATTAAAAAAAGATATATCCTTATCCTTGTTCTCGCTTTTTATGCTGCTGCAATCCACACGCGGCATATAGCCCATGAACTCAGACCTGGACAAAGGTATCTGAATATCGATGAACCTGTCATGAGCTTCAGGATAAGCCGAACTGCTAGGACGCAAATCGGCAACATCAACGTTGATATAATACTCCTTGCCTTGAAAAGAAATATGTCCGGGCTGAGTATTCAAAAAATCAGTTTTTCTTATCACCTCAAAAACCTCAGGAAACAACGGATTTAGTGATGAATATCTCTCCAAATTTTCTAATGTGTCTACAATCATAAGATGATGATATAAAAAAAATATTCTCATAAGAGTCTTCTGCGAAAATCCGGGAACCGCCCCCACGGAATTCTTGACAGAAAAAAAAGACTAGTTTATAGTCAAAGATAATCAAAAAAGACTAATGCTGAAGCAAAGCGAGTGAGTATAAATTGACGGTTTGAAAGAATATGGCTAATTTTAGCATTGTGTTACATCAAAACAAAATGAAAGACCAGGCATTCCACAAAATAAGCAATTATGACAAAAACATCGTTGCGGAAAAACTGAACAATCCTTTTTGCTACACGCCATCAGAAGTATGCATGCAGGCAAGAGAGGAGATGAGCAAAATGATTGAAGGAATAGACGGATTCAGCGAAGAACTGCAAAAAGGGAAAATGCTTGGAGTCTTGGTCGTTGAGAACAGAAACGGAGAACTAGGATGGATAGGAGCATACTCTGGTCAGATTAAAGACAGGGCAGACTGGCCTCAATTTGTTCCAAACATTTTTGACTATCTGCAACAAGACGGTCATTTCAAGACTGAAGAAAGAGAGATTGGCGAAATAAACAAGTCCATAAAAGACATAGAAAAGTCAGAAAGATTGCAAAGCCTCAAACTGGCATTGGAAAAAACAAAAGCACAAAACAAAGAAATGCTGAATAAGGCAAAAGCAGAAATGGACGATGCAAAAAAGCAAAGAGACAAGACCAGAGAAACATCACAAGACCAAAGCACAGAAGACAAGCTGATAAAAGAAAGCCAGTTTATGAAAGCAGAGTTCAAAAGACTGAAGAAAAAACAGCAGGAAGAGGAAGATGGTATATTAAGTCAAATAAAAGAGATTGAGAGCAGAGCAACTGTGCTGAAAAAAGAAAGAGAACAAAGAAGCATAGTTCTGCAAAGATGGCTTTTTGAACACTTTGAGATGCTGAATGCCAACGGCGAATCAAAAAATGTGCTCAATATATTCGGAAAAAACATGACTCCGCCGTCGGGAAGCGGTGAATGCTGCGCACCAAAACTGCTGCAACACGCGTTCAAAATGGGATATAAACCATTGTCGATGATGGAATGGTGGTGGGGAGCCTCACCTAAACAGGAAATAAGAAAACACTGGCAACACTACCCCGCCTGCAACAGCAAGTGCAAACCGATTCTTGGATGGATGCTGAAAGGCCTAGACGTGGAGCCAAACAGTCAAGAAGAGAGGGCAAAGGAAACAAAGGGACTTAAAACAATATACGAAGATGAATGGATTATTGCTGTAGATAAGCCTGGCGGAATGCTTAGCGTTGACGGAAAGATTGATGCAGAAAGTGTTGACAGCAAAATCAGGAATTCGAAAGCAGAATACCAAAATGCAATGATTGTGCACAGACTGGATATGGACACAAGCGGGATACTGCTAATTGCAAAAGACAAAGAAACACACAAGGCACTGCAAGAACAGTTTCTTAATCACACCATAAAAAAAACATATCAAGCAATTCTTGACGGAATAATTACGGAACCGACGGAGACGATAAAATATACCACGCCTACAAATAAAGAGATAACAGTAGGAAAAATAAATCTGCCCCTAAGTCCGGACATCATGGACAGGCCAAAACAGAAAGTGGACTACGAGCACGGCAAGCAGGCCACCACCCTATACAGAATACTAAAAACATCTGCCGGAAAAACATTAGTGGAATTCTACCCACAAACAGGCAGGACACACCAACTGAGAGTACATTCGGCACACAAGTCTGGACTTGGAGCTCCTATTGTTGGAGACGAGCTATACGGGAACAGAGCAGACGAATTAAAACTCAGAGCAGTGGAAATAACATTCTGGCATCCGTGGAAACAGGAGTGGACAACCTTAAGAATCGAGCCACTCAGTCTTTCTGAGTAAGCACAGAGTTCACGAAACGGCAAAAAGGAGCCGCCAAAGAACAGAGACTAACAACTCTGTCGGCAAAGTCAGAAGACAGCACCATTTCGTCGGTAAAATTAGCGACCAGTCCGTAGTCCTTTAGCTTAAGATACCTTACCCCCTCAAAATCGGCAGGATATCCATTAGGACACTTTTTAAGTGTCGTTGAGAAAGACACGACATCGCCAAAAGCCTCTTTGACCTCAGTTTTGCCAACAAGTTCCATAAATTCCTCATAGCCGCCATAAATAGCGTCGCGCATCATGGCAAGCTGCTGCTTGTCGAGTCCGTAGGTGCCGACAGCAAGCACTGAATGTCCGCCAGGCTCCAAGTGCAGATAATAGCCAGAAAGGACACTGCGGTGCCCACCCTGCGGAGCAATGAAGGCACCAAAATGACGCTTGTAAGGAGACTTATCAGGAGAGAATCTAATATCCCTGTAAATGCGGTATATGCAATCCTTTGGCTGAAGATAAGAAACTGAAGAATCGAACACAGATATAGAGCGTATAAGAGAATCGACCAGCTGCTCCATATCTGACTTAGCATTAAGGTACAGCTGTTTATTTTCGGCAAAGAACTCTCTGTTATTGTTTTTTGCGATTTGAGACAGGAAATCAAATATTCTTTCTGCTGCCATAAGTTCAATCCTTTTTTGCGTCCATTTTAGGTATTCTGATCACATATCTACGAGCGGAGTCGATTGGCAGTTTGTTGGATCTGAGCCAAGGATTAGCCTCCTTCAGCAACATATAGTTTATGCCATGCTCACGAGCGAAAACAGCCAAATCAGGAATTGTAGAGTCAACGCCGACCGTATCGAAAGGCATTTCGTGGTAATATTCATCTGGTTTCAGATTAAAGCCAAAAGCAGAAGGATTCTCCATAAGAACCTTCAGGGCTAGAATGCGGAACACATATCTGTTGGTTTCCTCGCTCAGAGACATCTCGAAGAAAGACTTTGCCTGCTGAATAGGCATCTGCCTGGCCACCCTTGCCCTGCCTGTATTGTAGGCAGCGCAAGCAGCAGCCCACTCGCCAAGTACATTATATGACTGCTTGATGAACTTGCAAGCGGCAACAGTTTCGAGCGAGACATCGAATCTCTGGTCAACATCATCATTGACAACAAGACCGCTTTCGCGTGCGGTTTCGGGCATAAACTGCCACAAACCGGCGGCCTTCACAGGCGAGACTGCCTTGTTGTTTAAGTTGCTCTCCATTGCGCACAGATACTTTATATCATCTGGCACTCCAGTTTCGCGCAGAGCCCTTTCTATGTCAGGAAAATAACGTCCGGATTTTTTCAGTATCTGAAAAGTCACAGAATGTCCGAAAGTGAAATTAATCATTTCGCGGTCGAACTTTTCGCGCAGGTATTCATTATCGAGTCTGATTGTGTCGCCACAAAACATCACAAAATCCGGAATAGGAGGTGTTGTGAGAGGATACTGCACACGAGCCTCTGCTGCAGAAGAATTATACTGACTGCTGTCGGCATTTTGTGCGCAAGCTGAAAAAGCAACCACTGAACAAACCGAAAGAAATAAACACCTGAAAGTCATACCAAAGAAACTAGGACTAAGAAAAAATTAAACATGAAAAGTCAGAATAGGAGTATCCGAATGGAAGACCATGCGCTTTGCCATGCTTGGATTGAACATGCGAACAAACATGCCTCGGCGATGATTGGTCAGGGAGACAATGTCGATGTTATTTCCGTGGAGGAAAGAGTCGAGCGTCTGCAAGAAATCATCACCGCTCAGCAAATGATACTCAAACTTGAAGTTGGGATAAGTCCTGACAAAATAGTCGCGTATTCCGCTGAGTTTTATTTCAGACCAGACATCGTCCTGTCCGTTGCCGGGTTTGTCAATATGAACAAAGTGGAACGTAGCGCCAAAAGGTTTCAGCATGGAAGCCATACGCTGAAAAGCCTTCAAATCGGAATCCTCGAATCTTGTGACAAAAGCCACATTAAGCGACTGATGCGAAAGCGGTCTGTTGGTATTTTCGGGGATAGCCAGCACCGGTATGCGAGTGTGTTCAATGACCTCGGCCGTGACACTGCCAACGAGTTCAGCATCCTTACGGTTTTGGCCTCTTGTTCCCATCACGATAAGCGAAGGCTTTATCTCGTTGGCGAGGTCAATAATTTCATCCTCGGGCACTCCACGCTTAATCTCGGTAGAGAATTGCACATTAGGCAACCGCTCAGCCTTGACCTCTGCGTTAATCTTCTCAGTAAGTTTTTGAAAATTCACTTTAGCCTCATCAATGGAGTTCTGCAATTCATCATCAATGCCAGCCTTGTCGAAATCGAGAAAAGAAGATAGAATTGAATGAGAATCGTAATCCATATTTATGGAATGCAACAAAACCACTGGCACCGAAAAGATGTTGGCAAAAGAGAATGCGAACTGACAGGCCTGCCACGAATAATCAGAGAAATCGACAGGGACCAACACACCGCCCTTTTGATTTTCCTCGGCAAGAGCCTCCTTAACGACATCGTCGGCCTTCCATTCCTCGGCGATAGCCAGAGCCTCTTCGAGCTGACTTTTAGCCACTCTAACCTTGACGTGATTGGTTGGAATAGGTCCTGGCAGATCGTTCAGGACGGAAGGAATACCCTTGTCCTGCAGAATCAACTGTAGAGCAGCTGCCTTTGTGAAACTGGTGGTGAACAAAGTCACGAGTTTGTCTTTATCATCCATAAAAAAAAGATTTTCAGAATCCGCTTTATGATAAAAGTAGTCGTGAATTTTGAATTGGACACACACATTGAGAACAAACAGGTATTCGTCACAAAAATAAGTCCGCACTAAAGCTCAAAATGCACAACGTTGTAAAGATAATCCAAACATTTGAATATTAAAACAAAAAAAACCGCAACATCAGATGACATTGCGGCTTTTTAAGCAATATTTAGATTATTAGTCTTCGATTGGAACAATTCTGAAATTATCCACACCCATCAAGATTTCAGGGCTATTTGCCATTTCGGCATCACCGAACAAGACGAAAGTGAAATTAACCGCCTTGTTAAGTTCGACAGGAGTTGGAAATTTCTCAGCATCTGAATGGATTCCGTGAGTGAAAGCAGTCAAAGGAATTGTAACAGTCTGCCATCCGTCTGTATGGAACGAGCCAGTTTCCTGGAATGGAGTCCAGAAATAGATAGGAGAACGGTCGCGGCCATGCTTGTCTGGAGCATCGGCAGGACCGAAGAATATCTCGGCACGTATGCTCTTGTAAGGTGCAGCCTCAGGCACATACACCTCGAACTTGAAAGCAAGCTGAGAGATTGGATACCCCTCGAAAGGACCGGCAACAGACTTGATGCCTCGTCCGCCCTCGCCTGGATTTCCGACATACTGAATCCACAACGACTGCATCATATCCCAAGAGCGTGAATATCTGCCATAGAGCAATCCGTAGCTATCAGAGCATCCTTCGAGAAGTTTTGCAGGGAGCTTTACGACACTGTCGCCACTCATTACAGACTCGATTGTTTCGCCCTCATCGCCATAAGGATCATATCCGCCCCAAGTTGCCAAACGAGAATCGAAATCTACAATTATGTTGCGAGAATCGCGGAACACGAAATTTGTGTATACAGTGTCGTTAAGAGTAACAAAACCAATCTTGCCAGAGCCTGCGCCTTTTGGAACGACAACAGGCAAGACAGAGTCAGACACTGCAGTCAGGACCTCAGCATTGAGATTAGAGGTCGGGAAAATGACCTGCTGAACGGCATCCAATCCCTGTCCGTAAAAATAAGCAGTGTCGCCATCGGGCACAAACTCACATTTCATGGAAGAGACAACCAGTTTTTTTGAATTGCCAGAGTCGGACGATGTTGAACAACCTCCGAGGACTGCAGCAACTGCAGCGGCAATAAACAATTTAGTATATCTGTAGTTCATCTTACTGTGTATTTTCTTAATATTATTGGTGTTCAAAAGATATCATATCTATACAAATATACAAGAATTTTTCAAACAATGCATTTTTATATCATTATTTTATCACAAATTGAAACAAAAAGTGGTTGTTGAGCCCCCCAAAAAATGAGTAATAATACTTTCTATGTTTTTTTGTCAACACAGCAATACCCTCAACACACAAAAAAAAAATCACTCAATAGCAATATACAGAGGCCACCATTGAAGATTCCATAAAACAGTAAACCCTCAAAGTTGAGCTTTGAGGGTTTACTGTATATGGTATTTATTTAGACTTAAACCTTTGCTATTGATATATTGACCTTGAATTCATCAAAATCAAGCTCAACCGGATTGTTAACATTAGCAACAACCTTAACCGAATTGGCAAGAGTTTGAGAGCCGATATAATCGGCAAAATCAGAAACTGCATCGTTTACATTATCGTTGCTCTCTATTTCGACAACGATTTTGTCTGTTATATCAAAACCGCTTGATTTACGCAGATTCTGTATACGATTTATAAATTCGCGAGCTATACCCTCCTTCTTCAGTTCAGGAGTAATTTGAATGTCAAGTGCGATTGTCAAATCACCATTGTTTGCGACCAGCCAGCCAGGAATATCCTCTGACTTAATCTCGACATCGGCCTTTTCTATTACGACATTCTGCTCTGCAACCGAAATAGAAATCTGTCCGTCACGTTCAATCTGAGCAATCTGCTGCTGAGACAGTTCAGTGAGCATGGCAGCCACAGCCTTCATATTTTTGCCGCACTTAGGTCCAAGCTTTTTAAAATCAGGCTTAACACGTTTAACAAGAATGCCTGCGCTGTCGTCAACAAGCTTAATATTCTTCACATTAACCTCATTCTTTATGAGAGTTTCCACAGCCATTATGCTCTGTCTTTCGTGTTCAGAAAGCACAGGCACCATAATCTGAGAAAGAGGCTGACGCACCTTGATGTTTTCCTTCTTACGCAAAGAAAGAACCATGGAAGAAACGTCCTGTGCCATCTGCATGCGCTCTTCAAGAGCCTTGTCGATCAAAGACTCGTCGGCGACAGGGAACTTAGTCAAGTGAACAGACTCTGAGTTGTCGATTCCAGTGGCAGCATTCAAGTCGAGGAACAATCTGTCGGCATAGAAAGGAGCGATAGGAGCCATCAGCTTAGAGACAGTCAGCAGACATGTATAGAGAGTCTGATATGCGGCTATTTTGTCCTGGTCCATATTTCCGCCCCAGAAACGTTTGCGGTTCAAGCGTACATACCAGTTACTAAGATCATCCTGAACAAACTTAGAGATTGCTCTTCCGGCACGAGTTGGCTCGTAATCCTCAAGAGATTCCTCGACCTCCTTAACCAGGGAGTTAAGCAGAGAAAGAATCCAGCGGTCTATTTCAGGTCTGCCCTTGACAGGAATCTCAGCCTGCGAATAATCGAAGCCGTCGACATTTGCATAGAGAGCAAAGAACGAGTAAGTGTTGTACAGAGTTCCAAAGAACTTACGCTTTATTTCGTCGACACCATCCTCGTCATACTTCAGATTGTCCCAAGGAGATGCATTAGTGATCATATACCAGCGAACTGGGTCGGAACCAAACTTCTCGACCTGAGAGAAAGGATCTACGGCATTGCCCAGACGCTTAGACATCTTGTTACCGTTCTTGTCGAGCACCAGTCCGCAAGAGATTACAGCCTTGAAAGCGACGCTCTTCTTTATCATTGTAGAAATAGCGTGCAAAGTGTAGAACCAGCCACGAGTCTGGTCGACACCCTCGGAAACGAAATCGGCAGGATAGAACAAATTTTTGTCTACGAGTTCCTTATTCTCGAATGGGTAGTGCAGCTGAGCAAAAGGCATAGCACCAGAGTCGAACCAGACATCGATAAGGTCAGACTCGCGCTTCATTGGTTTTCCGCTGTCGGAAACCAGGATAATATTATCTACATAAGGGCGGTGAAGATCTATGTTCTTGACCGCATAATTCTCTTCGGTGAAGACACCTGGCTGGAAATTCTTGTAAGGATTCTCCTTCATGAAACCAGCAGCGATAGACTTGTTGATTTCGTCGATGAGTTCGGCCACAGAGCCTATGCACTTTTCCTCCTTGCCGTCCTCGGTACGCCAGATTGGCAGAGGAGTTCCCCAATAGCGTGAGCGAGAAAGGTTCCAGTCGTTAAGATTTTCGAGCCACTTGCCGAAACGTCCTGTACCAGTAGACTCAGGTTTCCACTTAATAGTTTTGTTAAGCTCGACCATGTTGTCGCGAGCCTTTGTAGAGCGGATGAACCAGCTGTCGAGCGGATAATAAAGAATAGGCTTATCGGTGCGCCAGCAGTGAGGGTAGTTATGAACGTGTTTCTCTATTTTGAAAGCTATGTTCTGCTGTTTCATGAAGACGCAAAGGTCGACATCAAGCGAAGGATCCTTGTCGGTCAGATTAGGATCGTATGCGTTCTTGACGAAACGGCCAGCGAAGTCCTTATAGGCATCGACATTAACCTTAGTCTTGACGTAGTTTTCGTCGAGGTCATCAAGCGAATAGAACTTACCAGTAAGATCTACTGTTGGACGAAGATTTCCGTTTTTGTCGAGCAACTGAACAGGAGGAATGCCTGCAGCCTTGGCCACGCGCATATCATCGGCACCATAAGTAGGAGAGATATGAACTATGCCTGTACCGTCTTCGGTTGTCACATAGTCGCCAGGTATTACTCTGAACGCATCGCCGTCGACACCAAACCAGGGCAGCAGCTGCTTGTAGTGCAAGCCGACGAGATCAGCCCCCTTGAACTTAGCAATAACGCGATAAGGAAGAACCTTGTCGCCAGGGTTATAAGAATTGATATCAGCCTCTGCGCCCTTGTCGCCAAACAAAGCAGCAAGACGAGCCTCAGCCAAGATGAACACACCCTTTACGCCAGTGTAAGGATTGTAGGACTCAACTGCAACATAGTCGATCTTTGGGCCCACGCAGAGAGCGGAGTTAGAAGAAAGAGTCCATGGAGTTGTTGTCCAAGCAAGGAAGAACACCTCGCCCCACGAAGAGTTTATTCCAAGTGAAGCAGGCAGCTGTCCGTCGAACTTAAACTGAGCGGTTACAGTTGTGTCCTTAACATCACGATAGCAGCCAGGCTGATTCAACTCGTGCGAGCTCAAGCCTGTGCCTGCAGCCGGAGAATAAGGCTGAATTGTATATCCCTTGTAAAGGTAATCCTGCTTGTAAAGTTCCTTAAGCAGGTACCAGAGGGTCTCAATGAACCTGTTGTCGTATGTGATATATGGATTTTCGAGGTCAACCCAATAACCGATTTTGCGAGTAAGGTCAGTCCACTCGGCAGTGAATTTCATCACATTCTTGCGGCACTGTTCGTTATATCCGTCAATAGATATTTTTTTGCCGATATCCTCCTTTGTGATGCCGAGTTCCTTCTCCACGCCAAGCTCCACAGGCAATCCGTGAGTGTCCCATCCAGCCTTACGACGTACATAGAACCCCTTCATTGTTTTGTATCTCAAGAAAATATCCTTGATTGAGCGTGCCAACACGTGGTGAATGCCAGGCTTACCATTGGCAGAAGGTGGTCCCTCGAAGAAGACGAATGAAGGGTCGCCCTCATGGGTTGTTATACTCTTGTGGAAGATATCCTTATCATCCCACTGTTTCAGAACCTCTTTGTTGATCTGAGAGAGGTCGAATTTGGAATATTCAGCAAATTTCTTACCCATTTGTTATATATCAATCTATAAAATTCTAAACCTAAAATCAAAGCGCCATCAGCAGGCCCTTTAACCAAATTGCAAAATTAAGAAAAAAACACTTTCAAACCGCAAATTGAGTGTTATAAAGCAGAAAATGCGAAAATTTGATTTTTTCAGACCCGCAGCTTCCACATGCGACTGCATCACACAGGTATTTTGCATTGTCCCTTAATCCTTGTCAGATACAGCCCCCAAAAAGTCAACATTCCGTTAAACAAAAGCATCTCGTATCCGAAATGATATTTGAAAATGTTATTGGCCAGAACGCTTAAAGCAAAACATATGATGGGAGAGAACACACAAACGTATGGCACCAGAGAATCATTGGCCACATATTTAGTGAACAGGCCAAAAGCGTATAATCCCAGAAGAGGACCGTAGAGATAGGAAACGATGGTGTAAATAGAGTCAAGAGCATTTTGATTGTTCACGAGTCTGAACAGCAACATCAGCAGGCAGAAAACAATACATATGATTGAATGTATAAAAACACGCTTGCGTATGGTAAGATTCTCAGTCTTGATATTGAGGATATCGACAGATACAGAAGTGGTCAAAGAAACCAAAGCCGAATCGGCACTTGAGAATGCGGCTGCAAGCAGAGCAACAACAAACAATATGGCAACCCCCTGACCGAAATAGTGCATTGCAAAAAAAGGAAGAATATGGTCTGCCTTGTCAGGCAAAGAGATACCCTCTTTTTGAGCAAGTATAAGCAGCAAACAGCCCAACACCAAAAACATAAGATTTACGGGAATAAAGCTTGCACCATAGCACATCATATTTTTGCGTGCATCGTGGAGATTAGGACATGACAGGTTTTTCTGCATGACATCCTGGTCGAGCCCTGTCATTACGATAACGACAAAAATGCCGCTAAGGAACTGCTTGAAGAAATTCTGACGAGAATAGAAATCATCAAACACAAAGATTTTAGAGTTTGGATTCTCGCATACCGCGGTTAGCATCTGAGCGAAATTGAAATCCAGATGAACCATTACCGAATAAATAAGCAAAGTCACAGCCAGCAGCATAGAAACAGTTTGAAAACAATCGGTCCAAACCAAAGCCTTCAATCCACTGCGGAATGTATAAGCAAATATAAAACAGATAAACAGCATGGCCGACAAGAAGAAAGGCACACCCCATGAATCAAAAATATAGAACTGCAGAACGACCAGGACTATATAAAGTTTTGAGGTTGCGGTTACGAACTTGAACAAGATGAAGAATAGGGCTCCGGTCTTGTGGGAATGAGGTCCGAACCTTAAAGAAAGGTATCCGTAAATACTTGTCAGATTCAGTCTGTAATATAACGGCAGCAGCACATATACGATAGCCACATATCCGAAGAAGAAGCCAAACACCATCTGCATATACGTGAAGCCGCAATCGCCAACCATGCCGGTTACGGATACGATGGAGATGCCAGACACAGAGGCACTGACCATGCCAGTGGCCACAAGATACCACCTGCTTTTCTTTCCACCATTAAAAAAAGAGGAAGTTGCAAGATCTGAGCCTCCAGCCAATCTGGAGACAAAAAATATGAAGAAGAAATAGGCCAGAATGGCCAGAAAGATCACAGACTGCATAAATTCAAGCACATCAAAAAAAGAAAGGGCGGAAACAACAACAACAGTTCCGCCCTATCTATTTATTCTATTGAAAAATCATCAATTTCGTTTATTACTGCGAGATTGAGCCTCACGTTTTTGGCGCTCCATCTCCTCCTGCATAGCCTGCAGCGTAGACATCCATCTGCTAGTTGACATTTTATTTTTCTCTGCCTTTTCGTTAATCTTCATAAGCAACTTTTCCTCGTCAACAAGTTTTCTGAAAGCAAACATGATGATGAAAGTCAGGATTGTTGAATAGAAGTAGTAGAGGCAAAGACCTGAAGCATAATCGTTGAACATGAAGAAGAACACGACAGGCAACAGATACATCATATATTTCATAGCAGGCATCTGCTGCTGTGCGCCGGTGTCGGACATGCTCATATTCATCTTAGTAGAAGCAATCTGCGCCAAAGTGAAAGCGAGACAGAAAAGACTGAGGTGGTCGCCAATCAGCGGCAAGTTGACACCCCAGTTGATGATGTCGTCATAGGTTGACAAATCATCGGCAAAAAGGAAACTCTGACCACGGAGTTCAATAGCAGCTGGGAAGAACCAGAACATTGCAATCAAGAATGGCATCTGCAACAGCATAGGCAGACAGCCACCCATTGGGTTGACGCCAGCCTTTGCATATACCTGCATTGAGACCTGCTGACGCTCGGCCATGTTCTCCTCAGGTATCTTTTCCTGTAGTTTTTTTATTTCAGGTGCAAGAGCTCTCATCTTTGCGGTTGACATATAGCTTGAACGTGTGAACGGCAAGATAATGACCTTAATAAGCAAAGTGAGCAAGAAGATTATAAGTCCGTAGTTGCTGATGAATGAGCTCAAGAACGAGAACGATGGAATTATAATCAGCTGACAAATCCAGCGGAGCAGGAACATGCCAAGAGGAAGGATGTGATGAAGCTTCAGCTTCTGGTCACCATCGAGGTTGTCGTCATAATCTCTGAGGACAGTGTACTTCAACGGTCCCATAAAGTATCTGCAAGACAGAGTCTGGTCTTGAGTTGGGTCCATATCCAAATCCACATCGGCCCTATAGCTCTTCAGATAGCCAGAATTCTGAGCCATCATGTCAGACTTGAGGTCGGCAGACAGGATAGGTTTAGAATCGGAGATGAAAATGGTTGAGAAAAACTGGTCCTTGAAAGCAATCCATCTTATAGGCTCATCGACCACCTCGCTATCCTTGCTGGAATAGCTAAGATCATCGGTGCTGGAATCGTCGACAAGTTTCCAAGTCAGAGCAGCATATCTGTTTTCGAAATTGAAACTCTTTTCATTCTGCCTAACCTTTGAAGCCCACTGCATCTTGGTCTTAGCAGCAGAAAGCAGCTGTCCGCGCAGTCCGACGGTCTCAATATCAAAATTAAGCATATAGCTGTTGGCAGCCAGCTTATAACGGAAAACGAGTTTAGCCCCGTTTGCGCCATTCAAAGTAAAGACGGCCGAACTGTCTGTAACCTCGGAAGCAGCAAAGAACATATCGGCAGTGTTTAGCACCTTGCCGTCGGCTGTTGGCAATTCAAGATTAAAATTGTTGTCGCCCCTCTCAATAAGAACCAATTGATTGTTCTTGAAATCAGTGTACTCGTTGAGTTGAGCAAAAGTAGGAGCGCCACCCTTAGTTGACAGTTCCACAAGCACGAAATCATTGTGCAGAGTAACAGTCTGCTCTTTGCCAGAGGCGCAAGAAGCGAAGTTGCCGTACTCCCTGACTGCGGCAGCCGAATCGGCCAAGACCGCAGCCTTCAAAGAATCGGCAGCAAGTTTTTCCTGCTGTTTTGCCAATTCAGATTTCTGATTAACCGCATTTACTGAATCTATATAGTGTCTGCGTGCCTCGAGTTGCTCCTGAGAAGGAGTATTATAGTAAGAAAATCCCAGGAAGACAAGAATTATCAACGTTATGCCGATGACTGTATTTTTGTCGAATTGCATATTATAGTTCTATGAAAAAAATGTCTGAAAAATAATGTCTATATAGATAACAATTACTCCTTATCCTTCTTACCGAAGACTGTGATATTTACATATCTCTTAGGATTAGCCTTGAGGTCAACGACCAACTCGTTGGCGCTATTGACGGTAGTGTTCAAATTGTTATACAAAGACTTATCATTCAAGAGAAGGCCGAGCGTGCCCTCACCGCTGTTCAGCTTGGTTGTGAGCTTGTTGAGGTCGGCCATTGAGTTATCGACCTTCTTCATTGTAGCAGCGAAGTCAATGCCATTAAGATTGTCGCTGACGTTGCTGAAATTGCCGGTTATATGCTTAGCATCCTTGAGAATAGGAGGAATATCGTTGACCATAGTCTTAAGCTGTGCGCTCACGACCTCGAAGTTGCCAGTCATCTTGTTGATATGCTGCAAAGAAGCTGCAATATCCTTGTTTCCGACAAGAGTGTTCATTGCATCAAGGAGAGAGTCAAGCTGCGGAACGAGTTTTTCGACCTTAGGCATAATCTGGTTGCTAACGGCAGTCATCAAGTCGCCTGCGATGAAAGTAGGAATAGTGTCGCCAGGGGTGTAGAGCATGCTCATATCCGGATTCATGCCAGGGTCAAGTTTGATGCTGGCTCCGCCAAGGAGTCCAGACTCGAGCACAGCCTTTGAGCCGATTGGCAGTTTCATGTCATTGTCGACCTGCAGGACAACAATAATATCCTGAGTTGGGTCGTCATAATTATAATTGATTTCTGTAACCAAGCCAACTTTTTTACCCTTTATGCTAACCTCGGCACTCTCGGTCAGTCCGTTGACGTTGGCAAATTTTGCGTAATAGTAATTTGAAGGGCTGAAAATATTCACACCCTTAAGGAAATTGACACCAAAAAACAAGATGCCGATGCACAACAGTACGAGTGCACCAATCCAAAATTCCCTACTGATTTTAATGGTCATATTAGTTAATTACTTTTTATTTATTTCTGATTAGTTATTTTCTTAAATACTGATAAGCCTCATCTGGTTCCAACCTCTTGCCATCTTTGAAAACGACGAGGAAAGCGTCCTTAAAATCTCTTCTGACAGAGTCGAGCATAGCCTTGGCCTTGTCGAGCTGAGTTTCGTCGCCATACATATAAGTATATCTGCCATTGCTGACAGGATACTCCTGAGCAGGCACACACTTTTTGAATTCAGGAGCGTACATGCTCTTGCGCTGACCAGTGTAGAGTTGTGCCTTATAGTGTATTCCCTTTGTCAATATTGTCTGACTGCTCACAGCCGAGGATTGCGTGTTGCTGCCGCCAGCCGTTGAGCCAGAAGCAGATTCGATGCTGTTTTTCTTGTCATAGTCGGCCTTGTATTGAACGAAAGCCTCGTAGATTGACTTTGCCAGGGCATCGTGACTGGTTTCCTTTCTGAGCCACTTTTCCTCTTCAGGGTTAGACACATATCCAATTTCGACAAGCACCCCAGGCATGTTGCTGTATTTGAGGACCCAGAAACCGGCCTGACGTATGCCGCGATTCTGCAAGGGACAGTTCTTTGATAACCTGTCTGAGATATAGCTTGCAAAAGACTTGCTCAGACCAGAGTATCCGAAATCGCTTGCGACGAGGTCCCACTGAATGTATGATTCGCTGCGATTAGGGTCGAAACCGTCATACTTCTTTTTGTAGTTATCCTCCAGCTCCATAACGGCATTTTCGCGCATTGCCACAGTTGAAGAAGTTGGCGAGAAAGTGTAGACTTCGGTTCCGCGTGCGTCTCTGTTTTCGGATGCGTTTGTGTGCACAGAAATGAACAGATCCGCCTTTACGTTGTTGGCATACTGAGCACGTTCGGCCAAAGGGACAAAGACATCGGTCTTGCGTGTATAGTAAACCCTAACTCCCTTCATCTGGTTGATAAGTTTGCCCAGTTTCAGAGAAACAGAGAGATTAAGATTCTTCTCCTTAAGTTTCTTCAAACCCGAGGCTCCGTCATCCTTGCCACCGTGTCCGGCATCTATAACAACCACAAAAGGCTTAGCCCCCTCGGCATAACAATTTCCGGCCAAGAGGAAGCAAAACGCAGCGAAGATATATGTTACAATAAGCCTCAAACTTATGATATTTAGTGTCACTTAATCCTAAGGCGAAGGCATTACAGCCATACCCAAATTGCAAATTTAGCATTTTTTGATTAAGAAAATAGAAAAAAGACAAATGGATTGAATCTATATACAAATAAAATTTTCTCAATTAGTTCAAAAAAATTGGAAAAAATTGAGAAACGGACTAATTTAGGAAACACAATCTATCTGGCAACGGAATAGCAAAGAAAAAAAAACGATAAAATAACAAAAAAACAGAAATGAGTAGCAAACAGAAAAGGTATTTCCTGGCAGAAGACCAGATTCCGACAGCATGGTACAACATTGCGGCCGACATGAAAAACAAGCCGCTGCCAATGCTGAACCCACAGACAAAGAAGCCAATCACACTTGACGAGATGTGTGTATTGTTCAACAAGGCATGTTCGGAGCAGGAGCTGAACATGACAGACCAGTGGATTGAAATACCAGAAGAAGTCAGAGACCTGTACAAAAATTACCGTTCGACACCGCTGGTACGCGCCTACGGACTTGAAAAAGCACTTGACACACCAGCACACATATACTTCAAGAACGAGAGTGTGAGTCCGATAGGCTCTCACAAGCTGAACTCTGCGCTTGCACAGGCATACTACTGCAAGAAAGAAGGAGTAACAAACATAACAACCGAGACCGGAGCCGGCCAATGGGGAGCAGCTCTGTCGTATGCGGCAAAAGCCTTTGGGCTTGAGTTGGCCGTATTTATGGTGAAAGTCAGTTACAACCAGAAGCCATACCGCCGCTCAATAATGCAGACATTCGGAGCGCAGGTGGTGGCATCGCCAAGTATGTCGACAAAAGCAGGACGTGAAATATTGACAAGGAACCCAACATATCAGGGCAGCCTTGGAACTGCAATATCAGAAGCCGTTGAACTGGCCATGCAGACACCAAACTGCAAGTATGTGCTTGGCAGCGTGCTTAACCACGTGACACTGCATCAAACAGTCATCGGACTGGAAGCCGAGAAACAAATGGAAATGGCAGGCGAATATCCAGACATAGTGATTGGGTGCTTTGGCGGAGGTTCAAATTTCGGAGGCATCTCATTTCCATTCATGCGACACAACATACTTGACGGAAAGAACACAACATTCTATGCTGCAGAGCCAGCCTCATGTCCGAAACTGACAAGAGGTATATTCCAATATGACTTTGGAGACGAGGCCGGATATACCCCTATGCTGCCTATGTTCACCCTTGGTCATGACTTTGCGCCAGCACACATACACGCAGGCGGACTGCGTTACCACGGGGCAGGAACAATAGTGAGCCAGCTTATCAAAGACGGAATGATGAGCGGAGTTGACGTTCCACAGCTCGAGTCATTCGACGCCGCCACGATGTTTGCCCGTGTAGAGGGAATCATTCCAGCCCCAGAATCGGCACACGCAATAGCAGTTGCAATCAGAGAAGCGAAAAAAGCAAAAGAGGAAGGAAAACAGAAAACAATATTGTTCAACCTGTCGGGTCACGGACTGATTGACATGACAGCATATGACCAATATATCGCAGGAGACCTGACAAACTATGAGTTGCCAGACGAAGTGATAAAGAACAACGTCTCTAAACTTGAGAAGCTCGTGTAAAGTCAAGTTAATCAAACTTAATTGATAGAAACATAGCAAAAGAAGTAAAGGTCCAAGCCGTCACAGGTTTGGACCTTTTTTTTATGCGCACAATGTAAAAACAGAAAGCACATCAATAAATAAAACTGAGCATCATAGCATCCTTATAAAAGCCTGTGTTGCATTATCTGCCGGTTGAAAAGCTGAAAGTTGGATTATTTTGTTTAATTTCGCAAGGAATTTTGCAATAAGACTAGTAATGTCCGTAACAATATACACAAAGAAAAATATTTTGCTGATGCTTATGGTCGCCGTAATGGCAACCTTAGTACCCTCTTTACACGCAGAAAACATAGATACTACAAATGTTTCCACAGAAAGAGTAGAACGTAAACAACTATCGGCAGACACTCTGGCATTCAAAAAGACATCTAAATCAAAAAAGATATCAAAAGACTCTGCAATGCACAGAATACCAGGCAAGTCGAAAGACGCGATAGACACGAAAATAGACTATTCGGCACAGGATTCGCTGGTATTCTATCTGGGAGGAGTGGCGATTCTGTATGGTGACGCCAAAATAAAATATGGAGATATGGAGCTGTCGTCGGCCACAATAAGGATGAATATGGACAGCAGTATGATTCAGGCCAGGAGTGCGAAAGACACAACAGGCGAGACCATAGGACTGCCTATGTTTAAAGACAAGACCGACGAATATGAATCGGAAGCCATAGACTACAACTTCAAGACGCAGAAAGGTCTTATAAGAGGAGTCACCACACAACAGGGAGAAGGTTATGTGACGAGTTCGCTTGCAAAGAAAGAGAACGACGGAACATTCCAGATGGTTGACGGAAAATACACAACTTGCGACGACCACGAGCATCCTCACTTCTATCTTGACCTAACGAAAGCCAAAATCAAGCCAAACAGCTATGTGGTAACAGGTCCGGCGTATATGGTGATGCTGGATGTTCCGATACCGATTGTTGTTCCGTTCGGTTACTTTCCGTTCACATCAAAATATTCGTCGGGAATTCTGATGCCATCATACGGCGACGACTCAAAGAGAGGATTCTATTTGAAAAACGGAGGATACTATTTTGCTATAAACGACTATGTTGACCTTGCACTGCGTGGAGATGTATATACAAAAGGTTCGTGGTCGCTGAACGGCACATCGAGATACAAGAAAAGATACAAGTACAACGGCAACTTCTACGCAAGTTACCAGAAAACGATATACGGAGAAGACAAGTATCTTAGCGAGTACAGCGAGATGAGTGACATAAAGCTGCAATGGAAGCACCAGCAGGACGCAAAAGCAAACCCATACAGCACTCTGTCGGCCTCGGTTGACTACGCATCATCTTCGTACAACAAAAACAATGTCGACTCTTACTACAACACTGCCACGTATGCAGAGAACAACAAATCATCGAGTGTGAACTACTCCCTGTCAATTCCAAACTCAGTGTTCTCTGTCTCTACAAACGCCACATTGAACCAAAGAAGAAGCGACTCGACCGTGACGCTCTCTTTTCCGAACATATACGCCAACGTGTCGCGTCTGTATCCATTCAAGCGCAAAAGTCAGGCAGGAAAAGACAAATGGTATGAAAAGATATACCTGAGCTACAACATGAACTTCAACAACACCTACACCACAAAGGAGGACAAGTTCAAGATGGCCGACATTTTTGAGAAAGGTTCAAACGGATTCAAGCATTCGGCATCGACAGGCGCATCATACACACTGCTCAAGTATATAGTGATGACACCAGGAATATCATATAATGAGAGGTGGTACTTCAGACAGTACAAGCAGAAATGGGACAACGGAGAAGAGGAGGTGAAGATAGACACAACAAAAGGATTCTACAGAGTGTATGACGTCAGCACAAAGCTGGATTTCAGCACAGAGCTGTATGGATTCTACCGTCCGCTGATAGGCAAAAAAATCAGCATGATAAGACACGTGTTCCGTCCGACGGTGGGAATATCGTGGGTACCTGTAATAGACAACGACAACACGGGGACATATCAGCGTCTGAACACAAGCACGATGACGACCAGTGCCATCGAATACAACAAATTCTCTGGAAACATATTTGGAACATCGTCGACGAAAGACGCCGGATACATAAACTTCAGCATGAACAACAATGTTGAAATGAAAGTGCGAAGCGACAAAGACTCGACAGGCTACAAAAAAATATCGCTCATAGACAATTTCAGCGCAAGCGGAAACTACAACATGTTTGCCGACTCGCTAAAGATGTCAGACATAAGTTCGGCCCTGCGTCTGAAGATAACCAAAGAGGTGTCGATAACCGTCAATGCATCGTTCACGCCATACACATATCAGCTGAACCAGTATGGGAATCCTGTGAAGTGCAATGTCACCGAGTGGGACAAGAACCACAGACCGCTGAGACTGAGGAATGTGCAGACATCGTTTGGCTACACATTCTCGAACGACATGTTCAAAAAGGACAAAGAGGACGACGACGAGAGCGAAGCCAACGTGAATCAGAACAACGACCGCGAAGGATTTGAAGAGTTGGAAGAGAAGCAGATAAAAAAGAAGAAAAAAGAAAAAGTTGACGACACACAGTATCAACCATTCTCGCTGCCATGGCACTTCAGATTCGACTACAGCATCAGCTATGGCGACCAGTCGTTCAACAAGCGCAAAATGACATATACCCAGGACCTCACGCACTCACTAAACTTTAGCGGAAGCGTGCAGTTCTCGCAAAACTGGTCGGCCAACTTCAGTTCCGGTTATGATTTTGAGCAAAAAGACCTGTCGTATACCAGCATAGGCATTTCCAGAAAAATGCACTGCTGGTCGGCAAGTCTGTCGCTTGTTCCGTTTGGAAGCAATTTCTCATACAACTTCCACATAGGAGTGAACGCATCAATGCTTCAGGATTTGAAATATGAGCAGAGGAAGAACAGCACCGACTATCCGGTTTGGGCTGACGAGTGGTAAGGCATAGAAAGAAAAATAAAGACACACCTGACACAAACAAAAACAGGAAAACAAAATCCATTGGTAGAGTCAGAGGTGTTGAAATAATATTTTAAAACAAAAGACGCAAAAACAAGACACAATTGAAAACAAGACGCAGGAGAAGCGAACAAATTGTCACACAAAAGAGACATAAGAAGACACTAAAATGATGTCTGATTGCGACTTTTATGTTTTTTTTATTATTTTTGTGAAGACATAAATGTTATTCTTGTGCTTGGAATCAAGAGAATAGATTGAATTACAAACATTTGTGAATGAAAAGATCAATAACTACAATTAACGCCCCTGCGGCGATAGGACCATACAGCCAAGCAATAGAAGTGAACGGGAAGCTATACACATCCGGACAGCTTGGACTGGACCCAAAGACAGGTGATTTTGCAGGTTCAACAATAGAAGAGCAGGGAAAGCAGTCGCTGAACAACCTGAAAGCGATAGTTGAGGCCGCAGGATACAAGATGAGCGACGTTGTCAAGACAACAGTTTTCATAACAGACATGAGTATGTTTGGAAAGCTGAACGGAATATATGCGGAGTTTTTTGGAGCTGAGGCGCCCGCACGCTCGTGTGTGGCTGTAAAAGAGTTGCCTAAAGGCGGACTTGTGGAGATAGAACTCATAGCAGAAAAGTAGACGGAATCCACATATACACAAAAAATTGTGGACGATTTAAAATCCTACAAAAAAATGAATAAGAACGAATATGTATTTCAGACCGGCTGGGAGGTCTGCAACAAGGTGGGCGGCATATACACAGTGCTATCGACCGTTGCGGCGTCGCTGGTCAACAACTACAAAAACAATCTTTTCTTCATAGGACCAGATTTCCATATTGAGAATCACCCAGTTTTCACAGAGGACAAGAACCTGATGCCTGACTTTAAGGAAGAGGTTTCAAAGTATGGCATCGGCATAAGACTAGGATACTGGGAAGTGCCAGGTCGTCCGCAAGTGATTCTTGTGGATTATAACACAGTGGCAGACAAGAAGGGAGAGTTTCTGTATAAATTATGGGCCGAATACTCGATTGACTCAATGAACACGAATCAGGACTATGAGAATTCGGTCATGTTCAGTTATGCGGCAGCAAGAGTCATCGAGATATTTGCAGACAAATACAATATTAACAGAGAGGGCACCGTTGCGCAGTGGCATGAGTGGCAGACAGCAGCCGGACTGCTGTATTTGAAGATGAACCATGTTGGAGTGAAAACATTGTTCACGACACATGCCACGACTGTGGGACGTTCAATATGCTTCAACGGCAAACTTCTGTACCAGTACTTCGACAAATACAACGGAGACCAGATGTCGTATGAGTTAGGGGTTGTGGCACAGCATGCCATTGAGAAACACGGTGCGCTGAAGGCAGACTGTTTCACGACAGTGAGCAAACTGACAGCAAAAGAGTGTCTGCAGCTGCTCAGCAAAGCCCCTGATGTTGTGACACCAAACGGATTCGAGGCTGGATTTGTGCCAAAGGCAGACAAGTTTGACAAAGCCCGCAAAGACGCGAGAAAATCGCTCAGGACAGTGGCAGAGGCTCTTCTTGGATACAAGACAGACGACAATGCGCTGTATGTGGGCATAGGAGGCCGTCTGGAATACAGAAACAAAGGAATAGACGTATTTTTGGAGTCGATGAAGGCTTTGAACCAGGATATAGACCTGAACAGACAGATAGTTGCATTTGTGATGGTGCCTGACTGGATTGAAGGTCCACGCAAGGACTTGAAAGAAAGACTTGATAATCCGAAGCAGAAATTCCAACTCAGCGAGGTTCACGCAACACACCAACTGCACCAGCCACAGTATGACGCTGTTATGCAAGGTCTTGGCTATTTCCAGCTCAACAACAACGAGAGCGACAGAGTCAAGGTTATATTTGTTGACGCGCTGCTTGACGGACAGGACGGAATATTCAACAAGACATATTACGACCTGCTGATTGGTCTGGATATGACCGTATTCCCATCATACTACGAGCCATGGGGATATACCCCAATGGAGAGTGTGGCATTCTCGATACCAACAATCACGACAAACCTGACCGGATTTGGTCTGTGGGTATCAGAGGAGCCAACAACAATAGAGAACGGAGTTGCAGTTCTGTACAGAAATGACCAGAACCGCCAGGATGTGGTTGAAAACATCAAGTCTGAAATCAAGAAATTCGCGTTGAAAGACGAGAAGGAAGTTTCAGAAATAAGAGCCAAGGCAAAAGCCATTGCCGACAAGGGACAGTGGAAAGACTTTGTGAAATACTACGAGCAGGCATTCGCTTTTGCAAAAGGAGTTGAATATAAGCCTTCAAAATCAGCAACCAAAGCGAGCTCAAGCAGCAAGAACGAATCAAAAAGTTTGAAGGCTGAGTCGCCAGCTGCAGAGTCTGCGACAAAAAAGACAACCTCAAAGAAGAGCTGCGCAAAGAAAGATTCTGCAGAAAAGCCAAAAGCAGAGAAGAAAACCGCAGCCAAGAAGGCAACTGAAACAACAAAAAAGAAATAAGAAGAAAAATAAACAATAAACATTTGAACATGGAAATTCAAAACAACCGAGTAAACTGTCCTGATTGGAGAGTTCTCAGCACAAAGGGCAAAGTGCCAGCAAAGCTGAACAAGTTGGTAGAGTTGGGTAAGAACATCTGGTGGGTATGGAACAACCAGGTTACAGACCTATATGTAAGCATCGACCCTGAAGCATGGGACACATGCGGCCACAACCCTGTAACATTCCTTGAGACAGTCAGCTATGAGAAGTTGGAGGCAGTTGTCAACAACGCTTCAATGATGAAGCAGATAGACAAAGTCTATGACGAGTTCAAGGCCTACGTCAATGTAAAGCCAGACAAGAGTCTTCCATCAGTAGCATACTTCAGCATGGAGTATGGTATGACAGATGTTATCCGCATCTATTCGGGAGGTCTTGGAGTTTTGGCCGGAGACTACATCAAGGAGGCATCAGACCGCAACATTGACTTGACTGCAATCGGTTTCCTTTATCGTTATGGATACTTCACACAGTCACTCTCGGTTACAGGAGACCAGATAGCACTATATGAGCCATCAGATTTCTCTAAGCTTCCGCTTGAGCAGGTAACAGAGAAGGACGGCAGCCCAATGATTCTTGAGGTTCCATTCTATGACAGAACAATATACTCATACGTGTGGCGTGTTAATGTAGGTCGTGTTAGCCTGTATTTGATGGATACAGACCTTGACAAGAACAGCGAATACGACCGTGCAATCACTCACCAGCTTTATGGTGGTGACTGGGAGAACCGCTTGAAGCAGGAGATAATGCTCGGTATAGGTGGTATCCACTTGCTGAAGAAGCTCGGCATCAAGAAGCAGGTTTACCACTGCAACGAGGGCCACGCAGCATTGATCAACTTGCAGCGTATGGTTGACTACATCAAGGAGGACGGATTGTCATTTGAAGAAGCCCTTGAGGTTGTTCACTCATCAGCATTGTATACAGTGCACACACCAGTGCCAGCAGGTCACGACAAGTTTGACGAGGGATTGTTTGGCAAGTACATGTACAAGTATCCAGAGCAGCTTGGCATATCGTGGGATGACTTGATGAACCTTGGCCGCGAGAACGCAGGAGACAAGGGTGAGAAGTTCTCGATGAGTGTATTTGCATGCCGCACATGTCAAGAGTCAAACGGTGTTAGCTGGTTGCACGGAGAAGTTTCTAAGGAAATGTTCGCTCCAATTTGGAAGGGCTATTTCGCATCAGAGCTTCACGTTGGCTATGTAACAAACGGTGTGCATCTGCCAACATGGGCAGACCAGAAGTGGAAGGATTTGTATGACGAGACATTCGGCAAGGGATACTTCGACGACCAGGCAAATGCAGCAATCTGGAACAAGATATACACTGTGCCAGACGAGAAGATTTGGGAGATCAAGTCTTCACTGAAGCAGCGTTTGTTTGACTTTGTAAAAGTTAAGTACCGCAACGGCTGGTTGAAGAACGAGGCTAACCCAGCACAGATTCTTTCAATCCTTGACAAGGTAAACCCTAAGGCATTGACAATCGGATTCGGACGTCGTTTTGCCACATACAAGCGTGCACACCTTTTGTTCACAGACCTTGAGCGTCTTGACAAGATCGTTAACAACGACCGTTTCCCAGTACAGTTCATCTTCACCGGTAAGGCACACCCAGCAGACGGTGGTGGTCAGGGTTTGATCAAGAGAATCGTTGAGATTTCTCGTATGCCACAGTTCCAGGGCAAAGTATTGTTCTTGGAGAACTATGACATGGCACTGGCAAAGATATTGATTAGCGGTGTTGATATCTGGTTGAACAACCCAACACGTCCGTTGGAGGCATCTGGTACATCAGGCGAAAAGGCATTGATGAACGGAACACTGAACTTCTCTGTAAAAGACGGATGGTGGCTTGAGGGCTATGTTGAAGGAGCAGGATGGGCACTTACTGAGAAGCGCACATATGACAACCAGGGATTACAGGACCAGCTTGACGCTGCAACAATCTACAGCATACTTGAAGAGGATATCGTTCCTAAGTACTACAACATCAACAGCAAGGGCTACTCGCCAGAGTGGATACAGATCATCAAGAACTCATTCGCAAAGATCACTCCACACTTCACAATGACACGTATGTTCAACGACTATGTTGAGCGTTTCTACAGCAAGTTGGCTAAGCAGCACGACTTGATGGAGGCAGACAACTTTGCAAAGGCTAAGGAGTTGGCAGCATGGAAGTTGAAGGTAGCAAGAGTTTGGGACAGCATTGAAATCGTCAGCACAAATGCAGACGAAGTTATGAAACATATCCCAGCTGTTGGCGAGAAGTTCACCGTGACTGCAACATTGAATGTCAAGGATCCATCATTGGTTGACAGTTTTGGTGTTGACGGTGTTATCGCTATGAAGAACGCTAAGAACCAGGATGTCATCGACCGTGTTTGCCAAGCTAAGATTATAAAGAAGGAAGGCACAATGGTTACATTCGAGATAGAGACACGTGTTGAGAAGGCTGGTTCGTTCCGCGCAGCATACCGTCTGTATCCAATGCACAAGTATATGGCTAACAAGATGTCGTTCTGCTATGTACGTTGGTTCTAAAATGCTATTGACAGCAAAATAGACAACAATATATAATTAAAAGGTCCGGTTTCGAAAGAAGCCGGACCTTTTTGTTTTGCAGTATTAGATATGATTAAAATCAAAAGACTAAAAAGAAATTTACAGAAGATTGGACAACTTATCCCAACTCAGGATATTGCATTGTTACGCAGTGAAGAGAGCCATGCTGCCTGATTAGGACCTGACAATCAACGCCAACTATTTCTCTGTCAGGGAAGGCCGTCTGCAAAGCGTCTAATGCGACTTTGTCTGTAGAAGAGCCGTAAGTTGGCACAAGAACAGCCCCATTCATAATAAGGAAATTGGCATAAGTGGCAGGCAAGCGTTCACCATCCACAACAACCTTATCTGCCATAGGCAACGGAATGAGCTTGTATGGTTGTCCGTCGGCAGTTTTAAACTCCTTCAGCTGTCTTTCCATAAGCATAAGCGAGAGGTAATGCTCATCCTTTTCGTCATCGCACTTGACGTAGGCGATAGAATTTTGGGAACATAGACGAGCGAGAGTGTCGACATGACTATCGGTGTCATCGCCCGCCAGAAACCCATTATCAAGCCAAAGAACACGGTTGGCACCAAAGACCTCCATTATATGATGTTCGACCTGCTCGCGCGAGAACTGCTCATTGCGGTTTGGCGAGAGCAGACACTCAGATGTTGTGAGTATTGTTCCGCAGCCATCGCTCTCGATGCTTCCACCCTCGAGCACAAAATTCAAATTATTTTCATACTTAGCGTAATTGTCGAAGATGCCAGACGCATACATTTTGCGTGTTATCATATTGTCAAGATTGCTAGCGAACTTAAGGCCCCACCCATTGAAACAGAAATCGCACAGAGTCAGACGTCCGTCGACCACAACAGTAATCGGTCCATGGTCGCGTGCCCAAGTGTCATTATTTGGGACATTACAAAGGAAGACATTAGACATATTGACCTTGCCAGAAAGATGAGACAGGACTTCGTCTTCATACTGACAAGCAATGATAAGTTTTTCGCGTTGTGAGATAGCGTCCGCCAGACGTACGTAGCAATCTATCACATCATCATATATATATCCCCAATCGGTATTTTTGTGCGGCCAAGTGAGCTGGACAGCACGTTGTTTTTCCCATTCGGCAGGAAGTCTACGGAACATAATTATACTTGTTTATTAAAATTTTGAGCAATTGATTTAGCCACCACATATCCCATGGTCCAAGCAGCCTGCAGGTTAAAGCCACCTGTTATGGCATCGACATCTGTAACCTCGCCAGCGAAATAGAGTCCAGGGTGTGATTTACATTGCAAAGAGTTCTGGTCGAGATTATCCAAGGCCACTCCCCCACACGTCACAAATTCCTCCTTATATTGACCACGTCCATCTATGCGGTATTCATCGCATATCAGCACTGAACAAAGTTTGTTGAGCAATTTACGTCCAACATCTCGCCAACGCAGTTCAGCAGGAACCCCAGCCCTAGACAACAAATACGACCAAAGACGTTGGGTCAGTTGCTGCGGATATTCATTCTGCACCATTTTATTAGCAGAATCATTTACGAAGTCAGACAAAAGAGCCTCCACCTCAGGCTGAGTTTTACGTCCGAGCCAAGACACAAGCAGAGGAGCTTTGTAATCCTTCTCGGCCAGGAAAACGGCAGAATAAGAAGACAACTTAAGAATAGCCGGACCGCTCAGTCCCCAGTGTGTGACAAGCAAAGGTCCGTCTGCTTTAAATTTAGTAGAAGGAATAGAAACACAAGCATCCTTAACGACCACCCCCATAAGTTGAGTCAGAGCAGAATCCTTTATATTGAAAGTGAACAGGGAAGGCACCACGGGCTTAATATTCAGAGCTAGAGGCTCCAAAAAAGACAACATATTAGCAGAAGGGCATCCACCCACAGCAACGAGAACCACATCGGCCACCGCACTGTTTGCATCGTTGGAGAAAGACAAACGATATTTGCCATCAATCAATCGCTGCAAAGAAGACACCCGATGTTGCAGATGAGTGCGTACACCAGATTGTGTCATAGCAGAAGTTAAAGTAGAGACGATCTGCATTGCATCTTGCGACCTTGGGAAAACGCAACAGTCATTCTGAACAACGAGCTCCACCCCATTGTTCTGCCACCACCTCATAGCGTCGTCGTTTGAGAACGAGAAGAACAAACGTTTCATCAGACGTTCACCACGCGGATAAGCAAGAGCCAGCGAAGAAACCTGCTGAAAAGAATTGGTCAGATTGCATCTACCGCCACCGGTGATGGCGACCTTAGCCAGCGGTTTTCTGCCAGCCTCGAACACATCAATAGAGCAGTTATTACCAAGCATACGCTTGAGATTGACAGCACAAAAGCAGCCAGCTGCGCCTGCACCGATAATAGCCACATTCAACATAAAAAAGTCATAAAAAAAAACTGAGGCAAAGTTACGCAAACTTTTGCAAGATATATCAAAAAAGAAGGGGCTGTCTAATCCCGAAGGAAAAGACAGCCCCAAAAGATATAGATTGGACAAAAAAATTACTTAGCCAAAGCCAGAGCAACATTTACTGCACAAGCAACAGTACAACCAACCATAGGGTTGTTACCGATGCCAAGGAATCCCATCATCTCAACGTGAGCAGGAACAGAAGAAGAACCTGCGAACTGAGCATCAGAGTGCATACGACCCATTGTATCAGTCATACCGTAAGAAGAAGGACCTGCAGCCATGTTATCTGGGTGAAGAGTACGACCTGTACCACCACCTGAAGCGACTGAGAAATACTTCTTGCCAGCCTCGATACGCTCCTTCTTGTAAGTACCTGCGACTGGGTGCTGGAAACGAGTTGGGTTAGTTGAGTTACCAGTGATAGAAACATCAACGTCTTCCTTCCACATAACAGCGACACCTTCGCGAACGTCGTTAGCGCCATAGCACTTAACCTTAGCACGAGGTCCGTCAGAGTAAGCGATTTCCTCAACGACCTTCAATTCAGAAGTGAAGTAGTCGAACTCAGTCTTAACATAAGTGAAGCCATTGATACGGCTGATGATCTGAGCTGCGTCCTTGCCAAGACCGTTAAGGATGCAACGTAGAGGGTTCTTACGAACCTTGTTAGCCATTTCAGCGATCTTGATAGCTCCCTCGGCAGCAGCGAAAGACTCGTGTCCAGCCAAGAAAGCGAAGCACTGAGTCTCCTCGCGGAGCAGACGAGCAGCAAGGTTACCGTGACCGCGACCTACCTTACGGTCATCGGCAACAGAACCAGGGATACAGAAAGCCTGCAAACCGATACCGATAGCCTCGGCAGCATCAGCAGCGTTCTTGCAGTTCTTCTTAAGAGCGATAGCAGAGCCAACTACATAAGCCCAACGAGCGTTCTCGAAGCAGATACCCTGAGTTTCCTCGCAAGTCTTATAAGGGTCAAGACCTGCCTTTTCGCAGATCTGGTTAGCCTCTTCGATAGAAGAGATACCATTCTCGTTTAGTGCAGCAAGAATCTGCTTCATGCGACGATCCTGGCTTTCAAATTTTACTTCTCTAATCATAATGTGTGGCCTCCTTATTAGTCTTTACGTGGATCAATAAATTTAACAGCGCCCTGCTCAGGAGTTACGCGGCCATAGTGACCAGCAACAGCCTTAAGAGCCTCATTGGCATCCTCGCCCTTTTTGATTCTCTCCATGAACTTGCCGAAGTGAACATACTCGTAGCCGATAACCTGGTCGTTCTTGTCGAGAGCCATCTTAGTGATGTATCCCTCAGTCAGTTCAAGGTAACGAGGTCCCTTAGCGAGAGTACCATAAAGAGTACCAGTCTGGCTGCGGAGACCCTTACCGAGGTCCTCAAGACCAGCACCGATAAGCAAGCCGTTCTCAGAGAAAGCAGACTGAGAGCGTCCGTAAACGATCTGAAGGAAGAGCTCGCGCATTGCAGTGTTGATGGCATCGCAAACGAGGTCAGTGTTAAGAGCCTCGAGGATAGTCTTGCCAGGAAGGATTTCAGAAGCCATAGCAGCTGAGTGAGTCATACCTGAGCAGCCGATAGTCTCGACGAGAGCCTCCTGAATGACACCTTCCTTGATGTTAAGCGAAAGCTTGCAAGCACCCTGCTGAGGAGCGCACCAACCGATACCGTGGGTGAAACCAGAGATATCCTTGATCTCCTTAGCTTTAATCCACTTACCCTCTTCAGGGATTGGAGCTGGGCCATGATTAGCGCCCTGAGCAACAACGCACATGTTGCTCACTTCTTTTGTGTAATCCATAAATTGTATAATAATATAATGTATTTGTTAGCGACCCAAGTTGCATAAGAATCCATTCCATGCAAACTTCCAAGCGAAATTACTAAAATGCTTGTTTATGTGGAAACAAAAACAGCAAAACAATGCTAATTTAAAATAATTCCACATAGTGTGGACCGAATGTTTTTTTGTTTACGAGAAAATCACAGCAATTGTCTTCAGTTTTTCGAGATGAGACTTTGTTGCTAAGCAGTCATACGGGCATGTGCGAAACAAAAGGTTTCAAAAAAAGATTCAGGCAACCTCTATAAATTCACGTTTCCTTACTTTATCACAGAAAAGTTCATCATTTAACTTTTTGATGTTTTTTGTTTTATTTGGACTACGCCCAAGTTGCTCACGCTCGGCAGACCAAACAAGTTTGCTCAGTTCTCGCTTAATCGCGACTTTGGGCATCTTGCTGTTTGTCAGTCGGTCACAGTGCCCGCACTGCTCATTTCCTCCGCACAGCAATCTACTCAGGATAAATTCAAAAATCATTCAAAACAATTTATAGAGGCCGCCTAAAAAAATCCGTCAATCCATGGAAGTGGATTGGCGGATTTTTTTATTTGTTTGGTGGGCGGCTGGTGGCCGCCCTCTTTTGCCTTCCTTTTTCTGTGAGGGCATCGCGCCTGGGGGGCGCTCCCTTGGGCTTTATCCTTCCTGGGGGGGGAGGAAGGAAACAATGATTAATTCTGAACAACAGCGCGCACGCTCTGACCGCTGTCGCGGTTGTAGCGGCTCCAGCCGATGTAGTGGTCGCCGAAGTTGAGGTTGTACGCGTAGTCCGAGTTGTACGGGTTGAGCGAAGACGACCAGTAGTAGCCGTCGTAGCCTGCGCTGAAGTGGTCCGTGCCGTAACGGTAGCCAGCAGCGGGCAGAAAGACAACGTTGCCGTTATAGAGGGATGTGCCTATATGACCAGCCACACCGCTGCCGTTGAAATCGTCAGTCCACTCCCAATCACAACCGTCGATAAGTTCCACCTGCTCAGAATGAGTCGGCATGCGCCAATTTTCGCCCCAGTTGGCCGTGGCTGCATCATCCTCGGGAAGCAGGGTCAAGAGGCTGTCGCCTATGAAATTGCCGTCAGTGTCATACCAGACACCACTTGTCTGGCCATCGGCTGTTGTGTATTTTGTTATGTATTCCCAGGACGACTCGACCTCGGTCATATACTTGTATGTTGACCAGTCATAGCTTTCTTTTGGTGAAGTCTCGCCCCATGCAAAATAGTCGCCATATTCGGTAGGCTTGCTTGCGCCGACATTGCAGGTTGCCCACAGTGTGCCGCTTGGCAGACCAAGGTCAACGTAGGTGTAGCTGCCAACTTTGCCGCTTACGGTCACGCCTTCGACCTGTTCTGCATCGGCTGCTGCTGTTGAATCAAAATTGACAGAGGCCATTGCGACAACCGATAGTAATAATTTTTTCATATCTTCTGTTTTTTTATTTCAGTGTCTGTCTTATTTACGTATTAGTTTCAACTTCATTTTTTCTTATTTGTTTTTTTGTTCTCCATAAAAAAAACAGCAGAGTCCGCCGCGGCGGACTCTGCCACCCGAAAGACTTTCTTCCGGATTTATCCTACTTTTAGTAGTTAACTTGCTTGCTACGATTATTTGCGTTTTAACCAAATCTCATGCAGTTTTTTTTCGTACGCAAAGGTAATATTTTCGTCTGAATTTGTGTGCTGTTACAATAACTTTATTTTCAAATTTGTTGAGACTGCCAGTCAGAATACATTCTGACAGTTTTTATCATTATCTTTGCGGAAAATGCGGTCGCAATGGAACAGAAAACAAGGAAATACCCTATCGGAATTCAGACCTTTGAAGAAATAATCAAAGGAGGATACATATATGTGGACAAAACAAACTTTGTCCGCAAAATGGTAAACGAGGGAAAATATTATTTTCTGAGCCGACCACGCCGATTCGGAAAAAGTCTGCTAATCACGACACTGCAGGCATATTTTGAGGGGAAGAAAGAGCTGTTCAAAGGACTGGACATAGACCAACATGAAAAAGACTGGGATGTCTATCCGGTGTTTCATCTTGACTTCTCGGGAAACAAATATGACAAAGAGGGTGAACTGGACAAAGTGACGGAACTCTTTCTGCTGCAGAATGAGAGAATTTACGGAAAAGATGAGGCTGAGCAGACTTTTGGCTCCAGATTTCAAGGACTGCTGAAAAGAGCCTATGCCCAGACAGGAAAGCAGTGCGTCATTCTGATAGACGAGTATGACAAACCGCTGACCGACACAATTGGCATGCAAGACTTGCAGGACGAGAACCGCTCAACACTGCAGGGACTTTATGGCGTGCTGAAAAACGGTGACGCAAACATCAAGTTCGCAATGCTTACTGGCGTGACAAGATACGGAAAGCTGGGAATATTCAGCGCGAGCAACAACCCAGATGACATTTCGATGGCACCTGAATATGCATCAGTGTGCGGGATAACTGAAAAAGAATTGCACGAACATTTCGACATTGATATAGAAAAACTTGCAATGCAAGAAAGCAAAGCCAAAGACGAAATGTTTGAAATGCTGAAACACAAATATGACGGATACCATTTTTCGAACATATCAGATGATATCTACAACCCATTCAGTCTGCTGAAATGTTTGAAAGACAAAATGGTATCCAACTACTGGTTTGCAACCGGCACCCCAACTTATCTGACAGTGATGCTGAAGAACTGCAATTTCGACACATCGACACTCGAAGGTGATGTGACAACCACAATCGAAGGGCTGAGCTCGTTTGGCAACGGAGATAAAAACGTTGTGGCTGCACTATACCAAAGCGGATATCTGACAATAAAAGGCTTCGACGGAAAATATTACACATTGGCAATGCCAAACGAGGAAGTTGGTGAAGGACTAACAAACTATCTTATACCCGAATATACAGGTTGTGCGATAGGCGAATTCGACCCAGACATACGCGACCTTGGCATCTGCATAAAAAACGGTGATGCGGAGGGACTGATGCAGCAGCTGCAGTATATAATGGAGCAGATTCCGTTTGAGAGCAACGAGCCCAAGCTGATAGAGGCCAACTTCCGCAACATGGCATACCTGATGATCAGGGCGACAGGGCACAAGACATGGATTGAAAAGCCGAAGCTGGGCGGCAGAATGGACATTTATTTCGAGAACGACAAATATGTGTTCATAATAGAATGCAAGCGAGACGGCAGCGCAACCGAGGCGCTGCAACAGATAAACGAGAAGAAATATGACCACCGACTGAGCCGCGAAGGAAAAAAACTGTTCAAAATAGGCGCAAACTTCAGCACCGAGGCTAGAAACCTGGTGGAGTGGAAGATTGAATAA
>R06__coassemble_55_pt1 | contig 45462 bp, 39 predicted proteins | sample R06__metabat2_high_PE_023 | metagenome-assembled genome bin R06 | reverse complement strand
CTAGCACGCGACCCTCTCACGGTTGAGACTCGGGTTCGAATCCCGGATCCGCTACCAAGAAAAGCGTAATACAGACATGCGTTACGCTTTTTATTTTGAAAAACAAAAAATTAGACATACGGCGGATTAGTGTAGAGGCCTAGCACGCGACCCTCTCACGGTTGAGACTCGGGTTCGAATCCCGGATCCGCTACAAAAAGAGGAAGACCAAGTCTGAAAAGATTTGGTCTTTTTGATTTACTCAATATATTATGAATTTCAAACTTTTTGCAAAGTTCACATTTGTGTTTCTGACTGCCATGGCAGACGCAATGGCAAATGAGACTACTGTAGCAACCGACTCTTCTTCAATCTTGCAACTCCCTGGGTCCGACCATAAACGCCCTAAATTCATTTCAGTTAAATATGACCAGGGAAAATCACTGAAAACAAATGATTACCTTAAGAAAGAAGGTACTGAATTGGGATATAGAGCCATCTCAGCAAAATTTGGATTCAGCCAATACGGTGATTCATGGGAATATATTGATGCTCACAAAGGATATGACGGAATAGGCATTTACATAGCCAACTTTGACGACAAGGCAAACGGAGACCCATTTTCTATTTTTCTGTTTCACGGAGGCGACCTTGCCGAGTTCAACCAAAGATTGCACCTTCAATATGAGTGGAACCTGGGCTACAGTTTCAACTGGGGACACTATGACGCTTTCAACAACCCCGAGGACATAACAATGGGTGCAAGCGAGAGTTTCCACATTGGAGCCAATATCTTTTTGCAGTGGCAACCTTGCAGAAACTTCGACCTTAGAGTTGGCGGTGGACTTACACATTTTTCAAATGGAGCATCTCATTTGCCAAACAAGGGAATGAATCTTATTTCGCCAATGGTGGAGCTTAGATACAGGATGGATGACCCTAGCTACACCTTCGGCCATGAGAGCAGCAGGGAGATAAGAGACATGTATGGAATACATAAGCCCAGTCTATTCCACAAACATTTCAAAAACGAATTTACATTCACATTCTCCAGAAGGCAGAAATATATGAGCACAAAGGGAGGTCTGCCAAACGAATACTATGATCATGCGTTCAGAGTATTCGGACTGGCCTATGCTCCGATGCGCTGTCCAAGCAGCAAATATGCCTACGGTCCAAGTTTGGATATTGTCTACGACGAGAGCAACAACTCAAAAGTCAATAGAGAAATCAACGAGTCGGACGGTCAGGTCTATGATCATCTTTATTTAGGAGATACAAAAGACAGGTTCCAGCTGGGTGTTTCGTTGAAAGGAGAAATCAATATGAAATACTTCAGTTACTTCGCCAACCTTGGATATGACTTGATTCATGCTGACGAGAAAACAGCAAGGTTCTACCAAATCATGGGAATACAATTCCGTCCATCAAAACACGTATTCGGCACTATGGGAATAAGGGCAATCAACTTCAGCAAAGCGCAGTTCGTGTACTGGAGTCTGGGATACGTGTTGAGAAGCAGAAAAGACGAAAAGGCAATAGCCGAAGTTGAAGACGAAATTCGTCACTCCTCAACTTCAAACCGATAAACCACCTGTTCGTCGTTGTCATGGTTGCGTTCCCACTGGCGGCTATATCTCATCACTACACTATAGCTGCCAGCCGCAGTTCCCTGAAAAACGAAAGTTTGGACACCGCCGACACCGACCATCATGCCGCCGCCAGTGTTGTTGCTTTTATATGTTTCAGACTCGCAACTCAGAACAGTGCAATCTGATTTGTTTATCCATGTCCATGAATAGCCTGTTGTTGGATTGGAATCAAGCGAAATATTAGTTTTTTGCCCAACCTTCAACTTGTTTACTGACGCAGAATCTGCATCAATAGCAGAATAAGAAGTTGGTGCTGATGCAGAAGTGCTATTATTTACAGAAGCCATAGAATACTTATTTGAGTTTGCTGTTGACGAGCAAGAAGTCAAGACAGCCAATATGGAAATAATTAAAAGTTTCATTTCATTTGAATTTGTTGCACGACAAATATATAAAACAAAAGCAAAGTATATGCCAAAATAAAAACTAAATTATCCGTGTCATAGCACGCAACACAAAAAAAGACCCCACGATGTGGAGCCTTTTTTTGTTAAATGTATATCATAAAAGATTATTCAAATCTGTCATAGTTTGGAGCAGAATTCTTTGTTCTGAACGAATAAGACAACATCAGTTCGTGAGCTGTTTTTGAATAATGAGCCACGGTTCCGAAGTTATAGTCAAACACATATCCGATACGGAAATTTTGGAACTCCAAGCCCAAATTTATGGCCAATGGATTTGTTCCGAATGTGTCGTTCAAATCTGGGTGATAAGTCAAGCCACCCCAAAACAATCTTTTGTAGAATGCAATTGCATTAAGTTCGGTAACGTTCACCTTATCCTTGTGCATCCATGTCAAAGCAGGAGCCAAATCCCAGTTCGAATTCAACGTGAATATATATCGGCCATAGACATATATATGTCTGTCGTTGATAAGCGTTGTGGCCTCGTCTTCAACCAAATGAGTAACAGAAGCGCCAATCAAAATGCGTGGTGTGATGAACTCGACACCGAAGTCAAAATCCGGACGAACTTTTGTTTGCTTTGTGTCAGGAAAATCACCATCATCAATCTCGGTAGCATCCTCAAGCGTGTATTTGGTTGGATCAAAATAGCCATACTGGATACCGGCAGAAAGTCCGAGCGACAAAATCATCTCGTCTTGAAGTTTCAAATCATATGCATATACAGCCTTAGGATTGAACATGTGCTTGGCCACGCCAAGATCATCAAAACTCATCGTAAAGCCAAATCCAGAATTTATTTTGCTACGGAAAGTCTGTACATTCAGCACACCCGATTTAGGAGAATCCTCCATGTCGGCCCACTGATAACGTCCCAACAGGAATGCATCTATATCGCAAATATTACCCGTTCCGGCCGGATTCTTGTTTATACGAGAGAAGAACTGCTGTGACAACATCAAATCTTGCTGGGCATTAAGCAGGAAAGAAGACATCAACAAAGACAATGCAATAAAAAATTTCTTCATAATAATACCTCCTTCAACTGATTAATCATTACCCAACAATTTAATCTCAACACGACGGTTCTGTTCGTGTTCCTCCTCGGTCTGCGCGTTCGGAATAACCGGGTCATTCATACCGCGGCCCACCGCCTTAATCTTTTTAGCATCAAAGCCTCTCGAAGCCAGAAGCTGACGAATATACTCAGCACGTTTTTGAGACAGTTTCAAGTTATAATCATAAGAACCACGGCTATCTGTATATCCATAGATTGCGAACTGCTCGTTAGACGAGAATTCCTTCATAGCCTTCACAAGTTCCTCAAGCTGAACCTCATATTCAGGCTTCATATCAGACTTGTTGAAATCGAAGAAGAAAAGCACCCAGTTGAAGCCGCTAGGCTCCTCGATAGTGTTAGGCGCAGGAAGTTCGGCACTGGTCACGAAGTTGTAATGCTCAGGATAGTAGATATCAGAAGAGCCTGAGCCACCCGGACGGTTTGACAAGAAGAACATAGACTTTGACGTGTAAGCCACATTATAATCGTCGGCAGACGAGTTAAAAATCTCGCCAAGATTAACAGCTGGCCCCCATGTCTTTTCATAACTCTCCTTATGGCATACATACATATCCATGCCGCCAAGTCCATCAGGACGATTAGAGGCAAAGAAAAGAGAAGTGTCGCCAATAACAAAAGCGTAATCCTCGGTGGCCGAAGTGTTAATGCTGTCGCCGACAGGCTGCGGACGGCTCCATGACTTTCCGTCCTTAGCTCTGTCTATGTACCAAAGATCACGTCCGCCCTTGCCTGACTTAAAGTCGCCAGAAAAATAGATACGGTCGCCACCCTTGCCAAGCGATGGGTTATGGAAACCCTTCACACCAGCATGAGTAAAATTATATCGGCCAGCAGTCAGAGTTGATCCAACGATTTTATTGTCTTCGGCAAGAGTACCTTCAATATTTAGCTGTTTAATACCCTTCCACCTGTCGCCGTCAGCTGTAGCCTCGTAAATGACGGTAGCCTCGGTTCCTGTCTTCTTAACAAAATATAGTTTGTTGCGAGCAGGGTCATAGGCGAAAGTACCCTCCATTTTCAGTTCTGTCAGTTCCGGGCAGAATTCAGGCTTAGCCATATCCATGTCGGCCTGAGGCAAGAACTTATAAGCCGAATCATTTCTCAAGAAAACTATCGCACCATTTCTGTAAGGCGACATTGGCAATTCGGCACTAGCCGTATTACGTGCAGAAGATTCGAACTGGTACCAACCAGAACCATACTTCTTATCAAGGGCGAACGACGAGGCTGAAACAGCCACTGTCAAAACCGCCATAACAAACTTCCTCATAATTTATATTGAGAGTCTTAGTTGTCAATTAAAATTTAACCAGTTCAATTGTACCCTTAAGCACGCGTCCATCCTTCTTATATAAGCGATAGAAGTAAGTGCCAGGAGCTGCATCAGCGCCATCGTAGGTTCCGTCCCAACCATCAGTGCCCTTATGAACGAGCTGCTGATATCTGTTGTAAATTTCAACCTCATAACCCTTCATGAACACATTGTTCTTAGGATTAGAGTTGCGTGGAGTAAATGCATTTGGCACCACATGGAAATCACCGACCTCTACGGTAACATCGTTAGAATAAATTATGCCACACGCGCCGCCGTCCACCTCAACTCTGTAGGTATAAGTACCCATTGGCTCAGCAACGCTGTTGGTTGCTGCTGTGCCATCGAACTGTATATCATTATGGAACCATGAATAAGCGCCTGTATACGGAATATCTGATGTTGCATTCAGGTTAACTATACCTGTTGATGTTGTTGGATTAATCTCAACAGAATCAGACTCTGCCACCAGATTTACAGACACTTTGGTTGAGACCCAAACCGGATTAGTAGATACTGCAGCATTTGAGTTGCCGCAGACCGCATCGACCGCGTAAACCGAATAGTAAGTGCTTTCAGTAGGTCTGACAACAAGCTCCTCGGTCGAAGAAGGATTTATAGTTTCCTCGCCTGTGCTCCACACGAGCTTGATAGGGTCACCCTGAAGAATTATTGCAGTGACGGTAGTCTCGCCAGTGCCATCTGGCATTTGGCAGAATGATTCAGGCACCTCGATAGCCAACTTGACTGAGTCCTGAACATACAGAGTGTATTGTCCGTTCACCACAGGGCACACAGGATCATCGCCCGCCTCGACCGCATAAACTGTTATGACATTTGAGCCAACAGGAGGGAAGAACGAGAACTGAGTATTGCCATTCTGCACAAACTTAGTTTCAAAATAGTCTGGAGCACATGCCAGTACGGCCTGATCGTCGCCATACAAATTAGCGATATAAGCATTCAGTGTCACCTCTGAGTTCACACAAGCAGGATTGTTGTCCGATGCCAAAGAGACTTCAACACTTAATGGCTGACGAACTTTTATATCCATATTGCTTGTTGCATCAGGCTCGGCCGAACTACAAATCTGATCGTCGGCTGTGACAGTTATAACATTCTGTCCAAGAACAAGAGTATATGTTCTGTCAAGTTCGGAGCTTACAAGGCCATCACTCCAAGTGTAGGAAGTAGGATTACCACGCAAAACTGTAATATGCAGATTTGCGACCTCATCGCCGGCAGCAGCTATACACTTTTTATCTGTAATGCCATCGGCCGAGAGCAAAATCTTCATATTTTTGTTCAGAGTGAATTGCAATGACTTTGTTGGATCATTCGATGTACAAACCTCGTCATTTATCGTTGCGCTAACCTCAAACTGCTCTGCAAATTCAGTTGTTGAAGTTGGAGTGATAACATTCGAAGTCAAGCCTGCAGCAGTTTGAGTTGTTGCCGAAGTGACTGCCGCATTGGCCGAAGAGCTCCAAATAACATCGGTTGGGTCGGCAAGCAGATTGTCTGCCTTGACAGCAAGGTTGATGCTTTCGCCCTCGCAAACGACAGTCTTGTCGGAAGTAAGTTCTATAACAACCGGATTACGAGCCTCAATGCTCATTGAACTTGTAGCCTCTGGATTCTGTCCGCTACAAACGCCATCAACAGCGCTCACCGAAATTGCGTTTGTGCCGAGAGACAAAGAATAAACTCTGTCGACAGCATCACTAACGTATCCGTCCATCCATGTATAAGACACCGGATTTCCGCGCAACACATCTATATGTAGAGTTACGAGTTCGTCACCCTCCTGAGCCACACACTTTCTGTCTGTAACATTACCAGCCGAGAGCACGATGCTGAGATTTTTATTGAGAGTCAAATCAATCGTGCGTGTTGGGTCATTAGAAGGACAAACCTCGTCGACCGTTGTCACACCGACTGTGAATGTTTCAGCGAAATCAGAAGTTGAAGTTGGAGTTACGACATTGGTTGATTTCGAATCTGTGCCAGTGAATGTTGCTGCATTATCAATTGCAGCATTGCTAGTAACAGTCCAAGTCAGCTCTGTCGGATTTATCAAGACATTGTCGAGCGAAGCCTCGAGGTTGATGCTTTCACCTTCGCAGATAACTGTTTTGTCTGAATTCAAGGCAATGACTATAGGGTCTCTTGCCTCAATATTCATTGAAGTCACTGCCTCAGATAATCCGAACACATTGCAGACTCCGTCTGTTGCAGCCACCGAATAAGTGTGCGAACCGGCTGTGATATCAAATGAATATAGATTTACAGGATCATTTGTGGAGCCGACCAACAGTCCGTCGGCATACCAATAATAAGTCACGCATTCGCCCTGAGTAAGAGTTGCCTTGAAGTTGATTTTGTTGTCAGACTGAGACAAACAGAACAAAGTGTCTGAGCGGTCGGTCGACAGTGCAACATCAATAGGATAGTGAATATTATAAGCAAATGTTTTTGTGTTCGAGCAATAGTCAGCAGGGTCATCAGAGCCTGTAACAGTCAAGTGTCCGACTGTTGAGCCAAGCACTGCATTCGGTTCGTCAATAGGGAATGAAGCCGAAGTTGAAACCGAACTTGGATATCCGTTAACCGACCAAGCGAACGATTGGGTTGCAGGAACCAAATCGGTCAAAGTAACGACAGACGCGTTGTAGCATGCGATAAAGCTGTCTGGCACCGCGAACTGAACTATTGGTTTTCTGTGTACAGTCACCTTCTGAGTATCTGTACATCCAAGACTGTCGACACCAACAAAATAGAACAAGCTGTCTGTTGGCAATACGGAAACGCTGTCGACAACAAATTTCAAAGACTCCTCATTTTCTGAGATCACAGAGCCAGATTTTGAATCTACCCATCTGTAAGCCACACGCTTAGGAGCAGAGCCAGATATTGTAACCTCCGAGCCCACACATTCTGCTACTGTATAGTCAGCACCCATAGCACCCTGATAGCCAAAGTAGATAACAAAAGATGAATCTATAGCATAGACGCTGCTACATGACAGTGTAGGAGTGCCGCCTCTCAATATATCATCAATGACATCGCTATTTGAAGCAACAATAGCTCTCACATATGTATATCCAAAGAATCTCTCGTCAGTTTTTGTCAAATTAATGATTATGGAATCATAAGAAGTCACACCTGCATCGTCAATATTTTTCCAAGCCTCGCTTGCAGATTTTCTGTACTGGAACAGATATACAGGGTTGTTGATATAAGTCTTTATTCCGTTTCTGTTCAGAGCATAAAGAACAACATTGCCAGTATCGCAAGTTGCGATGTTTCCCTTGTCCTGGTCAAAATCTCTTGTCGAGAGGACTTCAACATTAGGGTATCTGATTGAGATTGTTATATCGTCAAACAAGAGGTCATTACCATTCACTCTGTCGGCAGAAGCGTCCATATTGTTGACAAGCTGCAAGGTATATTTTGAGCCTCCGTTTGCCTTGAACACATACGAAAGATTTGCCCAATAGTTTGACTCTGGATTATATTCAGACTCTGGACGTGGATAGATATCACCAGAGGCGACAGAACAAACCAGATTATTATCTTCGTCGCGCACATCCAGACGCACATTCACTGGAGCATTTTCCGTCTTCAGAGTCGCATTATTTATGTAAGCATTAAATAGCAGCTGTGTGTTGTCGCACGATTGAGGCAGATTAATATCACGCTGATAAATCACAGTTCCATAAGAAGAACCTTTGCAGTTAACAAACAGCATACCGCCATTCACATCGCCAGTCTGGTTAAACGAATGGTCTGTTCCGTTCCAATAATCCTTTTCTGGCATTTCACCATTACTTGACATTGGGTTTGAAAGAATCGCATAATATCCGTCTTCAACACGATATCCATTACAACCTTTCCAACATGCATAATGTTGATAACCATCTGATGAGCAATCGTCTACATTGAAAGGGCCAACCAGAGGGTCATTTAACACATAATTATGTGCTTTAAGGCCAAGAGATTCATTATAAACAGAGCCATAGTAATCTGGCGCCCACCAACCCAGAATTTGATTTGTCACGCCATTGACATCAGTCAATGTTCCTGAGAACACAGTGTCATTAATTTGGAAAGATGTTGCATCGACAAACCGGCCGAAATCGTCATACCATAAAGTGTCGAGAACGGAAGCCGAATCCGACGAATAACGCAAACGTACAAAGAACTTTGCACTGACATCGACAGGATTTCCCTCCTTGCCCGGACGCTGGTCTGTTCCAACTGCCGAAATAACATATTCGCAGTTCAAAGCAGGAGTGTAACTTATCTCGTTTGAAGCGCTAGTCAGAGATTCAATTTTGGTTCCATTGTTATAAACATCCAACCTGTAAGACGACAATGTGAACAACCCTTCTGTTGAGTTCACTGTAACCGTGAATGAGTTGTTGTTGTCCATCTCCTTCTCATAAGAATTAAACGACTCCACATTCGAAACCTCAAAATCAAGAGTTGGGACTTTATAGGTTGTCTGAATTTCGTTAGAGAACACAGTGTCAACACCGTTCACATTGACAAGTCTATAGTATGCACTATCTATGACACCTTCAATCTCACACACTGCATCGTTTAATCCAGAAATATCTGTCCATTCCGTCTCACCTTTCTTTTTAACTTGCCACTGATAAGTGCCACTAAGAGTTGAGTTTGAAGAAGAACAAAATACTGATGTGAAATTAGTGGTCGACACATTTGTTATATTCTCGTAAGTGTCGGCCTCTATACCTATCACGTCATAAGAAACAGTTGATGAGAGTGTATATTTGCCATCTGCATTCTTGATGGTTGACAGATAAATATCTGTATCACCGCTGAGATCACTTGTGCACTTCAGCGCATAAGCTTTACCGTCTGAACTATAAAAGCTCCATCCTGTCAAATCCGAAGCAATAACAGTATTGCTAGGAGTGATATCTGTGCTGCCATCAAGCGTCAGTTGAACCTGATAATCATGCAAAAAATCGGTCATTGTCAACTTGTAGACAGCGCCACATTCACCCTTAGATATGGCCACGTTCATATCTTTAGGGTACCATGCATTATAGGTCAATTCAGCATCGGCGCTGATTGGGCACAAAAAGAATAGGAGCACCCCCAACGCAAAAGTCAGGGCAGTCCTAATCAAAGTCAGTCTGGAACCACAAAAAGATTCGCATAGACACACTGTGTTTCTCATAATATACTAAAGTACTTTTTTTCTGGGTTCTATGAAATTAAGTTGTCTGCACTCAAATCTATTTCAAAAAATATTCCTCTATTGTCTTCAAAGTAAATATTTGAAACAGAAAAAGATTTTAGAATTCTAACTTTTTTTTTAGAAACCTTGTTCTTATATAAACACAAATCATCTTGCACCATCAGCAGAAAAGACGTATGCAAGTTCATTCACGCAAAAATATTCATTTTTTTTATAGAATTGTAACACAATCAAAAAAAATGCTAAAAATATTCATCAAAACGAAACATTTATACAAGCAACAAAGGATTTCGACCGACAATGATTTTCTTCACGGCAGCCATTATCTGCCAAGCAATCTCTGACATGCCTTACGAGCATTCTCAATTATATTTTCCTCGTCTTTCACGATTCGGCTCTGCATAAGAATTCTTCCGTTGCAAATCACAGTGTCGATGCATGAAGAGTCGGCCGAGTACACCAAATTGGAAATCAAGTTATAGTTTGGCACCAATTTCTCGTTGTTCAGGTTAACCAGTAGACAGTCGGCCAACTTGCCCTCGGCAATCACGCCTGCGTCGAATCCAAAAGCCAAAGCTGCATTGCGTGTCGCCATTTTAAAGACATCCACAGCCTTGCCTGCTTCTGGGTCGCTGTAGCATTTTGCAAGCAAAGCAGCCAGTTTCATCTCCTCGAGCATATCAAGGTTGTTGTTTGAAGAAGCACCGTCTGTTCCCAAAACGGCCTTGCAGTTGTGTTCCTGCATCTGTTTCAGTTTAAACACCCCGCTGCTGAGCTTCATATTTGAGGCTGGATTATGCACACAAACAGAACCGCGTTTTGCCAAGATATTCATATCCTCATCGTCGACATGAACCACGTGGGCCAGAACCGACTTCTGCTGAAGCAATCCTATGGAATCCATATATTGAACAGGAGACATTCCGTTATGTGCCTTTCGGCAATCAACGTCTTCGACCATAGTTTCGGCAAGATGGACGTTAAGATATATATCCAAATTTTCGGCAGCCTTTTGGCTGCGCTGCAACAATTCTGTGCCGACAGTGTATATAGCATGCGGTGCTATTGTATAGCTGACAAGATCGGTAGTGTCATTTTTGACATATGACTGCAGTTTGTCGAATAACTTGTTCTGAAGTTCTTTTCCCTGACGGTCCATCACCGAGACACCAATGCTGGCACGTATGCCCATTTCGTTGGCAGCCTGTGCGGTAACGTGCTCTTCCCAATACATATCAGAGAAAAAGACAGTTCCCGACTTGATCATCTCTAGTATTGCCAAGCGGGAACCGTCATAAATATCTTGTGCATCCATTTTAGCCTCCATTGGCCAAATGGAATCATTAAGCCAAGCCTGCAACTGCATGTCATCGGCATATCCACGAAGCAGAACCATTGCAGCATGGCAATGTCCGTTATAGAAAGGAGGAACTATTGCGAAACTTGAGCCGTCGACTATCTTCGCATTTTGTGGTGCTGTGATCTGTGCCTCGGAAATTGTTTTGAACAAGTTACCCTCGATAAGCACATTTTTGCGTTTGCCGTCAAGAAAAACATTATTTATAAGAATAGAACCAGCCATAATCATTTGATTTTATATATTCATCAGTACTGAGTTACGCACTCAGTACACAAATATATAAAAAGAAATTAAATAGTCTAAACTGGCAGTCAATCATATTCCTCCATTTAGGATATTTTTTGATATGACCTTGAGGCTGAATTTACAGCAAATCAGAACAGAAGATATCCTATGCCCAACTTCATAGAGAACAGATTTGTGCACCAGTAATGGCGAACAGCGTAATATGCCGCTGTAGATTCGTCGTTCTTGGACGCGTCGTACAGGAAAGGCACATCAGTGCGCATTGCCAACGAAAGTCTGAGGTGTTCAAAGAAGAGATGACAGTAACCAATTTCGAACGACGCAGAATAAAAATCCTCCTCACCACTCAGAGCCGGTTTTGACTTTTTCAAATTCTTTTCATATTTCAGTTCATCATCATCCCATGAGAGCTGCACTCGGCTAACCCCCAGCTGCAAATATCTGCCAAATGGAGCACGAGATGAGCTGCAGCAATATTGGCGATATGCGATTCCATATTCCAAGGAACTTTCGTGAGCGTCATAGTAATAATCGGAAACAGATTCGGCCGTGTATACATAGTCTGACGAAGGGATATACTTGGCTTGAAGCATGATTGATCCCTTCTTCCACATTATAGCCTCAACATCGGCAGAAAAAAAAGTATTAAATTCCCACCATTTATATTTTCCGTCGAATTTGTCGAATCCACCAAACAGAATCACCTGGTCGTTAAGATCAAAAGGTCTTTCCTTTTTCGACGAAGCAGAAACATTCAAATCTACCAATATTCTTTTACCCAAATAAGCAGACTGCGAGAATGCATTTAGGGAAATCACACTGAGCAGGATAGATATAATATACTTTTTCATGGTTACTCCTCTTTTCTGATGTTAGAAATAAATGTGTAAACAAAGTCGTGCAGTCTGGCCTGAGTGTTATATTTTTCGATTTCCAGTCTTTTGGTATAATCCAAATTGCCAGTCTTGAGATCGCTCAGCGACACTGAAGCCTTAAGGTTACGCTGTTTCACGAATCCGGCAGGGACAATGCCAGAGAAACTAATCGGAACAAGCAAGCCTGCAAAGAATCCATGCATCTTAAATTTCTTTTCTGTGAAATCAGAAACCCTCACGTCGAGCATTTTGGTTACTCCACTGCCAACGAGTTGATTTTTGTATTCGTTGTTCGAGAAAGAGACCATTTGCATTTTAGATTCCGCACCTGCTCTGTTCTGCATATCCTTTACATAGGAATAAGAATTGAGGGTTTCAGTGTTAGGTTCTGATTTTATCAGCTGCTCATAGCAGAGCACCTCGACATTCTGCTCCTTAGCCCATTTAATTATATTGTTCTGTATTCTGCGGTCCTTGCGTGCTATTGATTTTTTGTCGCCATAGTAGTATGTGACAAGCAGAATCTTATCGCCGTCGAATGCAGTCTTTTTCTCAGTGACATCGTCGAGCGCCGAATTGACATTGTTTTGCTCATTTTTTTTCAATGAGGAATTATACATTGAGACAAACGAGGTATCAGACTTCAAATCATAAAGGAGATAGTTGAGCACAGTGAAATCGGAATCTGGCAACACATAGCTTTCCCTTATCTGCTTCAGCTTTATATTGTCGTATTTGCTATCTCGTTTGCTGTCGTTGTCGGCAGACGTTGCAACTGTGGCAGTATTCTTATCAGACACCCCTCGTCTGCGGTTGTTCTTGGTGCTATTCTTTGCGACACTACTTTTTTGGGTCTGAGTGTTTGTTTTTTTGGTTTCGGCAGTCTTATTTTCGGCCTTATTTGCCGATAAAAATGCATTTATCTTTTCGTCGACGGATTTCTTTGCGTCACTTGAAGATACACTCATGCCGAAATCAGAGAAATCGCTCAACGACAATTTATATTCATCTACCATAAGCATAAGGCTTTCGGTCAGAGGTTTCACGTCTTCGTTTTCCTTTTGAGTCTGCCATGAATATCTGAGAGCAAGCAGAGCCAGATCCTTCTTTTTTATCTTTCTGAAGAAATGATAAGCGGCACCGCTTTCTCCCTCTGTCTTTTTGTAATCAGGCACCACATCACTCAAGTTGCCATTTTTTGCATATTTGGCCATGCCATATAATGACTGTGTCATAAAGGTTTTCAGTTCCACATCATTTGGTTTCTCAGAAAGCAAGACATAAGTGTTGTAGTATGCTTCGCCAAAATTATGAGTTGCAAGCAATTCATCAATTGCTTCCTTACGGGCAAGTGTTCTTGCCTTATCGAATGAGCTTTCGCCCAGAATAAATTCTGAACGTCCATCGTCATTCCAATTCTCGACTATTTTATCTGCATTTTCGCGTCTTTTCTTCAAGTTAGGGTGTGAAGATAGTGTGTCGACATAATCCTCTCTGCTGACGATAGGCTTCAGTCTGAAGTTGAAACATTCGTCGGGGAATTTGAAGTCAGCATTTTCAACAAAACTTCTTTCAAAAGGCACTTCGTCGAAAGGTAGATAGCTGTATTGTAGTATATCGAAAAGACCTGGAACCGCCTCATAGCTATAGTTTGTGTTTTTGTATATGTCGGTGAGAGCATAAGAATCTGCCTCCAGCTCCATTTCACGAGTTTTTTTGCTTTTTTGCAAAGCATATTCGGCAGCCGACTTTATGGTCTTTAATTTTTTCTTGTCGCCAGAATCAGTATGTTTCTTATCAAAATGAGCGATTTCGTGGGCCATAGTCAAGGCAATTTCGGCTTCGCTAGTGGCCTGCGCTATCAGTCCAACAGTGACAATCAAAGTGCCGTCCTGACACATGAATGCGTTTGCCACCGACGACTTGTAGAGATAAATATTTATATCGCTGTGTTCCTTATTTGTATCCGCCTTATACAGGATATCAGCAATAGACTCTACATACTTGTTTAGAGAGGTTCCATACAGGATTTTTCCTGATGTCAGCACACCTTTCACCACTCTTTCCTCTTCAGACAGCTTGTCTGTTGACAGCAGTCTCATCATATGTTGCGGCATACCGCCTTCGCAAGTCAAAGACTTATAGCCCGAAGCACACACGCACAGACGTGACGACAAAAGCAACAAAAAAAATAATAATAACTTTTTCATATTGAAACTGAATTCAATGGCACGTAAAATAACGTATTCTTAAATTATCTACCTATCTACAGAAACAAAATAAATTCATATCAAACAATTATGCTGAATTTACAAAACTAGCATCATGATATGTCTAAATTCTCCCTCAAAGTTAGCACTTTTTCTTCTATTTAGTTCTAAAAGAAAAAAACATTCGTTCCAGAAGAAACGAATGTCTATTTAATTATATCTTGCATCAGGTTACTTTTCCTTCATGGAAATCAGTCTGATGCCGTCGTTTTCTATCATTATGCGATGATGCTTATAGAGCACACCAATGCACTTTTTGAAAGCCTTTTTGCTGCAACCAAATCTGTCGGCAATTTCATCGGGGTCGGACTTGTCGCCCATTGGAATAAATCCGCCGTTGCGTTGCAGATCGGCCAGAATCAAATCATCGAGATTATTGACAACCGCCACGCCCTGTTTCTGCAAAGCCACATCAATTTTTCCGTCCTCTCTGACATACTTGATGTATCCTTTGGTTCTCATTCCGACCTCGACATACTCGAAAATCTCGTTCTCGTAGATCATGCCGTTGAACGCATTGTCTATTATGACCTTGTATCCGCGTTCGTGAGCCTCGGTAATCAGCAGTTCGACCTCCTGATTCATAACATATTCAGGAGTCTGCTGATTGAGATAACGCTCGGTGTGCATTGTTGCGATTATCTGATGGCTCTGCTGGTCATAATACACATACACCAGATAAACGCCATCCCTTCTAACCCTTGTTTTAAACTCTCTTGACGGCATGAACAGCGGAGTTGGCAATCCCCAATCAAGCAAAGCACCAAACTCGTTTACCGAGTCAGCCATCAAGAAACCGAACTGTCCGGGAAAAACAGAAGGGAACTGAGTAGTGGCAATAGCATTTCGCTTAGCATTTCGTGTCAGGAACACTTCAATCTCATCGCCAACCGACAATGTTTTGTGAACATCTGTGCGAGCAAGAAAAATTTCTGTTTCCTCTTCGTCTCCCTCCAGATAGAAACCGGAGTTGTCTATACGGAGAATTTTCAGTTTATTTATTGCGCCAATTGTTATCATATACACAAAATGCTAAGTAGTAAAAAAAAGAAACGTATTCTGATGTCAATCAAGATTCTGGCTGGTAGTTCACCTGCTGTCTGACCTTCAGAGCCAACTCCTTGCCAGCAAGTGCCTCAACCAGTTTGAATCCCAAATAGACAGCCGCACCCGCACCTGCAGCAGTTATGAACTGACCCGACACAACGACAGACTGATGCAAGAAGGTAGCGCCTTCAAGATACTGTTCAAAGCCAGGGTAGCAAGTCGCGCTCTGCCCCTTGAGTATTCCGTAACTGCCATATATCATAGGGGCAGCACAAATGGCAGCCAGTTTTCGTCCGGCAGCAAAGTGAGCCATCACAACCGACTTGAGTTCATCGTGCTCAAGATATGTGCGAGTTCCGGGTCCGCCTGGCAAGAATAAAAGTTGCGCATCGTCGAAAGACTTAACATCCTTGAACAGGACATCGGCCTTCAGTGTAATACCCTGTGAGCCAGAAACCATCAAATCATCTTTCAGAGAGACCACAGTCACATCAAACTGAGCTCTCCTCATAAAGTCGATGGGAACAATTGCCTCACTTGGTTCAAAACCATCCAATAAGAATGCGTATACCTTTGTCATATTCACAAAAATCACTTAATATCATATTTATATGTTATAGTGCCCTGCTGGGTTTCTGGTCCGTGGTCGATTGGACTGAAGACTGTCTTTTTTGCTGCTTCAATTGCCGCATCAATCAGTTCTTTTCTGTCTGTATTTGTACCTGTTCCACGATAAGCTTTCACGACTTTACCCTGACGATCAACCATAATAACCACAACCACTGTGCCTTCCTCATTGGTTTTATTTTCAGGCTTTACTTTTTGACCTATGAGCGATCGTCCTTCAAGCGACCATGCGTTTCCGTTGCCCCATTTAGCAGAGCCCTCAGTTCCACCTTTATCACCATTTTCGTTACCCTTCACGCCACCAGTTGTGCCACCACCAGTACCCTTTGACGCAGCATCAGTTCCTTTGCTTTTGCTGAAAGCGCCGCCCATTTTTGCTTTAATTTCGGCAGCCTTACGTTCCTCTTCGGCCTTGCGTTTAGCCTCTTCGGCAGCCTTTCTTGCGGCTTCCTGCTGTTGCAGTTTTGCCAGTCGTTGTTTTTCCAGTTCCTCAGGAGTTGGCTCCTTTTTCTTTTTTTCTTCCTTCTTAGCCGTCTTGATATTGACAGTCTCCTCAATATCCTGAGTCGGCAGTTCAGGAGCATCGGCAGCAGCCGCAGGCTGGACAGGCTCTGGCTCTGCCGCCTCTGGTTCCGAAGACATAATCTCATCCATCGGGGTCGGCTCAAACAAATCGTCAGCGCCAGCATCAGGAGCACCCAAATTGACAGCCAAGCCCTCTTCGGGCAAATCTTCATGATGAAGATAATATAGGCACAAGAACAGAATCAGAAGAGAATGCAAAATCAGGGACACAATAACCCCAATTGTTTTTGACTTGCGTTCATAAGCGCTGTCGTTGTCGCCGAAGTAATTTTCATTAAGAGATGCCATAAGCCTGAACAATATTTACCTAATTATCATTTAACGGGCTGTGTTGCAATAACAAGTTTATACTTGTTTGTGTTTGCTATGGAGAGTACCTTTACGACCTCGCCAAGCGGAACGCTCTCGTCGCCATAAAGAGCAACATACATTTCGGGCTCACGGTCGGCAACCGACTTGAGCCAAGCCTCGAGCTGGTCAAATGTTATCTTCTGCTCATCCTCATTGCCGAAACTTGTGTAGTAATTCAAGTCCTTGTCTATGATAACCTTTGCAAGAGGTTTAGCAGAAGTCTGCACCTTGCTTTGCGGCAGATTTATCTTTATAGCCACCGGATGCACAACAGCCGAAGTCAACATGAAGAAAATAAGAATCTGGAAAACCAGGTCCGTCATAGACGACATGTTGAATGTTGCCTCCGCTTTATTTCTACGTTTAAGTGCCATAACCGCTACGAATTAAAATCAGTCTGCAGGAGCGTTAAGAATATCCATAAACTCAAGAGAATGACTCTCCATGTCTCTGACAACCTTATCAACCCTCGACACAAGATAGTTATAAGCAAAGAAGGCAATGACGCCAACAATCAGTCCGGCAACAGTTGTAACCAGGGCTGTGTATATACCGCCGGCCAGATTGCTGATATCCACATTGTTTCCGGCACTTGCCATATTGTAGAAAGACTGAATCATACCGACAGTGGTGCCAAGGAAACCAATCATAGGACCGCCACCAGCTATTGTTGCAAGAATAGACAAGTTATTTTCAAGCTTGGCAATCTCCAGGTTGCCCACATTCTCGATAGAGACCTGCACATCCTGCATAGGTCTGCCCAAACGCGAGATACCCTTCTCCACCATTCTTGCGTAAGGAGAATCGGTAGCCTTGCAAAGTTCCTTAGCCTCGGCAATCTTGCCATCGTTAAGATAGTCCTTTATTCTGTTCATAAAAGAATTGTCTTTCTGAGTGGCACGACGAATAACCATCAGTCTCTCAACGAAAATATACACAGCCAAGACGCACAAAAAGAGCAGAGGAATCATTATAACTCCGCCCTTTGCGGCGATAGAGAACAAATTCTCGCTATTTTCTGCCACGTCGTTAACAGCCACAGCATCGGCAGCCTGCAACAAAATATTAAGCAACATATATCCTATATTTTATTCATTAATTTTTTTCAGTCAAATAAGATCACACATTGTCGAGAGTGTGTCCCATGCGCGACTTCTTGGTGCGCAAGTAGTTTATGTCATACTTGTTTGGAGCAATCATGATAGGCACATTCTCGACCACCTGCAGTCCGAAGCTCTCCAGGCCGACTCTCTTGACAGGGTTATTTGTCATAAGTCTCATCTTCTTTATTCCGAGTCTCATCAGAATCTGCGCACCCACGCCATAGTCTCTCTCGTCTGGTTTGAAACCAAGGTGAACATTTGCGTCGACTGTGTCCATTCCCTGTTCCTGCAATTTGTATGCCTTGATTTTATTCATCAATCCAATGCCACGGCCCTCCTGATTCATATAAAGCACGACTCCACGTCCTTCCTTCTCAACGCGTCTCATAGCCTCATGAAGCTGTTCGCCGCATTCACATCTCAAGGAGCCAAAAATATCACCAGTTGCACAAGACGAGTGAACACGCACCAGGACAGGCTCGTCGGTTGATATATCGCCCTTTATCAAGGCAACGTGCTCCAATCCGTTGTCAGTCTGTCTGAAAGGAATCAGCTTGAACTCGCCATACTGAGTAGGCATCTGCACTTCCTCGCCCTGCTCTATTGTAGACTCTTTCTTCAGTCTGTAAGCAATCAAGTCGCGGATAGTTATAATCTTAATATCAAACTTCTTTGCCACCTCAATCAGTTGCGGCATTCTGGCCATGGTTCCGTCCTCGTTCATGATTTCGATGAGGGCCGATGCTGGCTGAAGTCCGGCCAGACGAGCCAAGTCGATAGAAGCCTCTGTGTGTCCGGCACGAGCCAAGACGCCCTTGTCCTGAGCATAGAGCGGATGAATGTGGCCTGGGCGTCCGAAATCTGAAGCGACCGAATTAGGGTCAGCCAGAGCCTTTATTGTGGCAGCTCTGTCGGCGGCAGACACACCAGTTGTGCAACCTTCGAGTTTATCGACAGTGATAGTAAACGGAGTACCAAGGATTGAGGTGTTGTTGTCGACCTCTGGAGTGAGTTGCAGCTGTTTCATGCGCTGTATAGTAAGAGGAGCGCAGAGCACACCTCTACCGTTATGCAACATGAAATTCACCTTCTCGGGTGTTATCTTCTCGGCAGCAATAATGAAGTCGCCCTCATTTTCACGATCCTCATCATCAACAACAATGAGAAATTTTCCCTCTCTGAAATCGGCAAGAGCCTCCTCGATTGAATTAAGTTTATAATTGTCCATTCCTATATCTATAATATTTTTTTGTGTGCAATTAAACAACGTGCAAGCAAGCGATTTATGTGTATTTGAAATAAAGGTATTATTCCGGCAATCGTACTTTTAAAAATACAAGCATCAGTTTTTCTTCTTCAAGAGCCTGCTCTTGACCGATTGGACTGCCTTTTTCCACATATTTATCAATTGTTCCTTGCTTATATTTACCATTGAGTCGGTGGCAGCCTTATACGTCATGAACACGCCAATAGGCAAAAGCACCGCCGAGCTGAGCCATATTCCCTGCCAAACCATCCAGACGCCATCGCGGGCAAACTTATAGCCAGTGTTGTCGATAATGTAATACAGGATAAATATGGCGACCGAAATGACTATCGGAGTGCCGAGGCCACCCTTTCGTATGATTGCTCCAAGAGGAGCGCCGATGAAGAAGAAGAGAATGCAGGCCACAGACATTGTGAACTTGCGGTGACGCTCAATGTCATGTCTGCGTGCATTTCGGTCTATTGTGTAGGAGCGTTCGCTATACATAAACTCGAGCTCGTTAGCAATCTGAACACAATTTGACTTTGCGTCGTTCAGTATCTCTTTCTTTTTCAGAGAAGACTGTCGCTCATAAAGGGCCAGAGCATCACATCCGTCGGTATTTTTTATTCCGTCGAGTCTTCCGTGGTTCAGAGTTCCGTTTCTCTCAAGATATGTATCCTCGACAAGAGTGTGAGCATGTCTGGCACCTACTTCTTTAGACAGCTGCCTTAAGGAGTCGACCACAAATGTCAGCTCGTTGATATCCTTTCCTACATATTTGTTTGAGATTACGCTTGCGTCCAACTCATGGAAACCATTGTCGAAGTTTATGAGAATCTGTTTATAGTCGAAAGTTTCTCTTCTGTATGGTATTGAATTTGGGTTGGAGCCGAATCCGGTGTTAGGTCCGTTTTTTCTGGACTGCCTCATATTTTCAAAAGTCACGCCACTATAAAGGGTCAGGACCATGCCCTGCTTGTCTGACGTTGACTGAAGTCGCCCAGAGTCGGCACAAATTATGGAAATATTGTCGGCCATCGAACTACCTGCCGAGCTTGTGCCTGCCGTATTGTTAGAGAAGTCATAAATCATAAGGTCATGCAAAGTCTTAGTCTTTTGGTCCTTATGTCTGACGTAGAAACTTATGTTTGGAATGCCCTGGTAGAAAGACCCCTCAGGAATCTCAACCTCGGGTGATTTTTCAGACATAGATCGGGCAAGCACGTAAAGTTTTTTCTGAATCAACGGCAATGCCATGTTCGAGTAGAAGAAACCGCCAACTGCAATAAAAGCGATGAACACGATGAACGGCCTCATTATGCGCCACAGCGAAATGCCCGACGCCTTCATAGCTATCAGTTCCAGTTTTTCGCCTAGGTTTCCGAATGTCATCAACGACGAGAGCAGAATAGACAGCGGCAAAGCCATTGGCACCAAAGACAAAGCGGCATAGTAGAAGAACTGAGCCAGGACGCTAACGGCCAAGCCCTTCCCCACCATGTCGTCGACATACCTCCACAAGAACTGCATTAGTACCAAAAAAAGGCACACGCAGAAAGTTGCAATAAAAGTACCAAGATAACTCTTTATCAGGTACAAGTACAATCGCTTTATCATCAGTACGAAGCCAAATTACCTTTTAGTGGCAAAATTACTTAAAAAGCTTGAATATATAAGACAAACATCGGCACTTTATTGCAGACGGCAGACCATGCGATGCTTGATTATGCCCTATGCTCACACTTTTTTGAGTCCGAGATTTTTCATCAATTCATCAATCTGCATATTCCAGGTCTCTACGCAGTCTTCATAATCATCATGATTGCAGAAGTCTGTAATATTCAAGATAACATCCTCGGTCAACTCGTCGACCGATATTCTTATTTCAAAGAATGATTTTGGCTCGTCATCGTCGGTCCAGTGAAAACGCACATACACACCAAGTCTGCTCATTTTTAGCACCGCTTTCTCCTCCTCATCATTCCACACGAAGGTGTATTCGATGCCGTTGAGTCTGACATCGTCGGCAAACCATTCAGACAAGCCCTGGGTGGTGCTGATTTTTTGCCACAACAGGTTTGTCGACACCTTACCTAAAACATAGTCAAGTTGAAATTTTTCTTTCATAAGCCTCCGTTTTCATAATACTTCACATCTGCAAGTTAATAAAAAATCCTGACATTTTCATATTCGGACGTATGTATATCCGGCAATGAGCGCAAAAAAAAGAGGAGCCGGATTTCATCAATCCGGCTCCATCTTTTCGTCTATATGCTGTATTACTCAGCCTCTACCATCTGTTCGAATTCAACTTCGAACTCAACACGACGGTTCAAAGCACGTCCTGCAGGCTTAGCGTTGCTTGCTATTGGTTTTGTGTCACCATAGCCAGCAGTTTGCAGTCTGCTCTCGTCAACGCCCTTAGAAACGAGGTATGTCTTAACCGCATCTGCACGGTCCTGCGAAAGTTTCATATTCTTTGTTGGGTCGCCAGTGTTGTCGGTATGTCCTGCTATGCTCAGCTTGTAAGTTGGGTTCTCCTTCATAATCTTAACAATCTGGTTAAGGATTCCGTTAGAAGAAGACTTAATCTTTGCCTTGCCGCTCTCGAACTGAATTCCGTTCAAAGCCTTCTTGAATATCTGCTTAACTGATGCCTTAACCTCTGGACATCCGTTGTTTGACTTGACGCCAGGAACAGTAGGACACTTGTCGAGATAGTCGGCAATGCCGTCACCATCAGTATCAAGAGGGCAACCTGTTGAATCGACCTTGCCAGCAGCCTCGGCTGGAGTGTCAGGGCACTTGTCAAGATAGTCGGCAACGCCGTCGCCATCGGTGTCAATAGGGCAACCTGTTGAGTCAACCTTCACGCCAGCTGGTGTTGCAGGGCATTTGTCAAGATAATCTGCAACACCGTCGCCATCAGTATCGACAGGGCAACCTGTTGAATCAACCTTTGCCTCTACTGGAGTATCAGGGCACTTGTCTTTGCTGTCTGGCACTCCGTCCTCATCCTGGTCGATGATAGGCTCAGCATAAGCAAGTTCCTGGTTCAAGTCTGTCATATTCTTGTTTGGCTTGTCCTTTCCATATCCGAACAAGAATGCCAAACCAAGGTTAGCACGGAAGTTGCGTATGTTAGATGGGAACATAATGTCGTCACTCTTGGCGAACTTAAGAGGAATGTGGTCGAATGCGACCCAAAGGTTAACCGGACCGGCATTCAAGTTGATTGCAGCGCCAAGATTGTTCCACTCTTTGTCGAAAAGATTATATGTGAGAGTGGCCGAGAGCTGTTTCCAAGGACGGAAGTTAGCCGAAACCAAGAAGTCCTCCCACACATTGCCACGATAGAAATATGTTTTTGACAATGCGCCCAATCCAAGTCTGTTGTCCCAAAATGAATACTCACCGCCCAAATAAACCTTCGAAGTCAGATGAGTGAAATATTTATCTGGTTTGTTGTTGACGCGATACATATCTTCGAGCATATCACCATACTCGTCGTAGTAATCGTCGTCTGGCTTGTTTATGTCATAGTCTATACCGTCATAAACAAAGTCGTTTGTTTTGTCCAACTGTACAAGGTTCTTTTTCCAATGAATGAAACCGAAGTCTACCAAGCTTGCCGACAGTTTCAACTGAGGCAGCAATTGATAATTAGCACCCAAATCAACAGCAAAGCCTCCGCCCTGCGGTTTAACATATTCTGACACGTCGAGATCGTCGTTGAAATCAACGTCATCAACCTTGTGGTCTTCGTCTTCAACGATTTCAAGGCCAGGGACTGCCCCATGAATAGAAGCATCGCCCTTTATGTACCACTTGTCTTCGCTTCCGTAAAGTTTAAGGTCAGAGAAGTCGGTAACAACATTTGCATGTCCATACAAATACTTCAGTTTAGCACCGACCTCAAGTTGTTCAGTAACCTTACGAGAGAACCCGAGTGCGAACTCAGTAAACACTGTTGAAGACACACTCAGCTTATCTGCATCGAAATTATAGCTCTGTCCGTTTTTCATTCCCTCGAATGCGAAATGAGAAAATGACTCAGGCATGAACGCTGCAGTTTCCATGCGGTTGGCAATGCCAAAAGTGATATAGTTGCGTTCGTGTGTTCTGAAGCCGAAATCAATAAGGTTCAAACGATACGAAGCAAACACCCGTTCCTGTCCGCTCATCAAATCAAGGAAATCCTTGGTTTTGTTGACATCCTTGTCAAAGAACAGTGTTGTAACATTTTTTCCGTCGCGCTTGATGTTGTAAAAGATATCCTGGAACGCGACGTCGCTGTTACCGCCACTGACGGCTATTGTCGACAGCGCAGGCATTCCGATATAGAACTTGCCTATTGGCTGCGAAGCCGGATTGACGTAATGCTGACGCAGATTGTTCTGGTCGAAGTATAATGTATTTGACAGCTGAGCATGCGCTCCGAAAGCGGTTGCTGCAAAGAAAGAAGACAACGCAGCTTTCTTCAAAAATTTAGATTTACCACTCATCTCCTTAATTATTCGTATTCGTTAACCAATGAAGTTGCCTTTGCATAGGCCTTGATATTCACATGAAGAGTCTGTGTTGAATCAACATACACACACTCAGAATCTGGCATTCTGAAGACGTAATCAATCTTCAGGCTTTGCGCCTTGCTCAATGACTTTATATTCTTGCCAGTGTACTCAACAACAACATTCTTGCTTGTTGAAGATGATGGCTTGTAATTTGCGCCGACCTTTGCCGCATCGATTGTTATATTCTGATGTATTTCCTCATCATCAATAATCTGGTTCAGACTATCCAGGAAATAAAGATTGAGATCTGCATTCAAAGGTATGCCGTTTTCCAAAGCGAACTTAAGCTGGATGATGTCTATATCGTCGACAGCCTTGCCACTGCCAAGATATTCATCAAAATTCAGATCGTCCAGAGTGTCAGACGCTGTAACGTCAGTTCCCTGAGTCAAAAGAATCGGAAGGGCAATGTTGTTGTCAAGACCATGCTCTTCGAAATCAATTTCCGCACTCTGTTCTTCAATTCTGGCCATCAGCTGGCCCTTAAGCCCATCATGTTTGAACACATCGGCCATTGTTATGTCAACGCGGCCAATAGGAGCTCCAACCGAGGGAGTAATCACAAGACTGTCTGTCGACAGGTCATCAAGATAGTAGTCTTCAACCTGGCATGAACTGTTTGCCAGGCAAGCAGCAACACCAAATGAAACCAAAGGAATATAGATTTTCTTCATAGAACCATTATTTAAACATTTGAGTTTTAAATGACGACTCCAAACGTCATTATAACAATTATTAAATTTCAAACAAAATTAGTTCATTTGGAAACATCCGGCAAACATTAACGCAACATTATGCGAATTATTTTGCCGCAGCACAAAAAAAACTGCCGACCTGCAAGGCCGGCAGTTTTTTTTATTTTACCCACGAGCAATCAAAGAGACCACTCGAAACCGTCTTTCGTATCCTTCACCGAGAAGCCAAGAGCCGCAAGCTTGTCACGAATCAAATCGCTGGTAGCCCAATCCTTATTTGCTTTGGCCTGTTTGCGCAACTCAAGGAGCAAATCAACAGCTCCCTTATATGCAGCATTGCTGCTCGACGATGAGTTCGAGTCAAATGTCAAGCCCAGAACATCTTCAAGGAACACCTTAAACACGTCCTTGAGTTCGTCCAAATCAGCCTGGCTTATTGTTGCCTTGCCGTCGGCCACAAGGTTAATTGATTTTGCAGCGTCGAAGAGCAAAGAAATGACAACTGGAGTGTTCAAATCATCGCACATTGCCTCTTCACACTTATCTCTCAACCCCGACACGTCGACTGACGACTGAGCCGAAGGCTTGAGTTTCTGCAGGCGGTTGTATGTGTCAGACAAGCGTTCAAATCCCTTTTCGGCAGCCTGCAAAGCCTCGTTTCCGAAATCCACAGTTCCACGATAATGAGCCTGCAGAATGAAGAACCTGATAGTCATAGGTGAGTATGGCTGGGTGAGAAGAGGGTGTGTTCCGTTGAAGAACTCGTCGAGAGTGATGAAGTTATTGTATGACTTGCCCATCTTCTTGCCATTGATGGTAATCATGTTGTTGTGCATCCAGTAGTGCACACTCTCGTGGCCAAGAGCAGCTGTGCTTTGTGCAATCTCGCACTCGTGGTGTGGGAACAGAAGGTCCATACCACCTCCGTGTATGTCGAATTCCTCGCCCAGATATTTTGTGCTCATGGTCGAGCACTCAAGATGCCATCCTGGGAATCCCTCACTCCAAGGCGAAGGCCAATGCATTATGTGTTCTGGCTGAGCCTTCTTCCACAAAGCAAAATCCACGCTGTTGTGTTTTTCATCCTGTCCGTCAAGGTCGCGTGTGTTTGCCAGGACATCGTCGATGTTGCGTCCTGACATCTGTCCGTACTTGAATTTCTTGGCGTACTTTGGAACATCAAAATAAACAGAGCCGTTGCTGATATAGGCATATCCGGCATCAAGAATTTTCTGAACGAATTCAATCTGCTCAATGATATGGCCCGAAGCGTGAGGCTCAATGCTTGGCGGCAAAACATTAAGCTTTTCCATTGCTTTGTGATATCGAGTTGTGTAGTACTGCACAATCTCCATAGGCTCTTTCTGCTCCAATCTGGCCTTTTTGCCAATCTTGTCCTCGCCTTCGTCGGCATCGTGCTCAAGATGACCCACATCGGTAATATTGCGCACATAGCGCACTTTATAGCCCATGTGTGTGAGATATCTGAAAAGAATATCAAAAGTGATTGCCGGACGTGCATGGCCAAGATGTCCATCACCATAGACTGTTGGTCCGCAGACGTACATGCCTACATGTGGGGCATTAAGCGGAACGAACTCCTCCTTCATGCGAGTGAGAGAGTTGTATATTGTCAGTTTGTAGTTGCTCATTGATGAGAATTTATATTAACGCAGGTGCAAAGATATGAAAAAAAAGCTACTTCTTTAAAAACTTGTACAGACAGAATGGCCAACGCTTTTATATTGACTTTTATCTTTGCAGGAAAAAAGAAAATGAAAGCCACTTTTTTATTTATCCCGCTTTTTATTCTCGTAATTGCATCCTGCTCAAGAAAGTCAGACGGAACAGAATTTTTCAAAAGCATAAACAGGAGTGAATTTATATCCCTTATTGCCGATTATGAGGACTCGCCTTCAAGTTACAAGGGGGACAAACCTTGTGTGATAGATTTCTATGCAGACTGGTGTCAACCATGCAAAAAGCTGTCGCCAAAACTGAACAAAATGGCAGCCGAGTTTGGAGGCTCTGTCTGCTTCTACAAAATTAATGTCGACAGCGAGCCAGACATTGCCGACTCATATGATGTCAACACAATTCCGGCTGTGTTTATCTGTCACGACAACATTATAGAGAAAGCGCCTGCCAACGTAAGCACAATCAAGGACTTGTTGAATCAGATTCTCAAGAAGGATTAGCAGACAAGCCGAAACCAAGACCTGCGCCGTCGCCGTTCAGTCTTTCTTTTGGTTGTTGATGAAAGGCAAAGCAACAGAACAAAGGAATCCGACAAGGCAGTTGACTATTATCTCGACCAGATGGGCCAAGATGGCAAAAGTGCCACCCTGTGTTGCATTGATTCCATATATCATCAGAGCCTGAATTGTCATAAACTCGTAGGCGCCAATGCCACCCTGCACAGGGACTATCATTCCTAATGCGCCAAACACATAAGTAGTCAGTCCAGACATCATATCCAGTCCGCTTGTGAAGTCGAACACGAAGAAACTGAAGTATAGCATCAGATAGTAAATCACGAATATGAGCAGAGAATAGACAATGAACAATGGTTTGTTCTTCACCTGTGTGAACGATTTCAGTCCGTTCACAATGCCAGATGCCACCTGTTTGAATTTTCCCATTATCTTCAGACCCATTATCCAGTTTTTCAGGAAGAAAGCAAGCAGAGCAAATGCCGTCAGACAAATCCAGAGAATCGGGCTAGACAATAATGCCGACAGTTTTTGCAGTATAGTCACCTTGCCTAGCACACCTGCAAACACGTCAAACTCGCAAACCACGGTCGTCCCCACAATGAGCATTGTGACCACAAGATCAAAAGCCCTTTCTGTTATCACCGTACCCAGCATTTCTGTGAACGAGAGGTTTTCATATTTTTTCATGACACCACATCTAGCAACCTCCCCTGCTCTTGGCAGCAGGTGATTGATAAAGTATCCGTACATGACCGCGCAAAAGGTGTTCTTGAGATGTGGTTTCTTGCCTAGCGGCTCTATGAGCATATTCCACCTTAAAGCACGAATCAGGCTGCTGAGCAGACACAGCACGATGGGTATAAGCAAGTATGCAGGATGAGCCTGGGCCAAAAGAATTTTCATTTCATCTATATCAAGCTGGCGATAAACCAGCCAGAAAATCAGAATACCCAAGCCAAGGGATATAACCGTTTGAATTGCATCCTTAAGAGTGATTTTCATGCAGCATATTTTTTGAATTTGCGACAAAGATAACAAATAACCAACAATTATTTCACCACACGCGCCACACTCACAAAAAAAAGGATTGGGACAAACCTCAAACACAGAGGTCTGTCCCAATTCCTTTAATTATTTTATTTTATGATTAAATACCGAAAGAGATATTAATCAAATATTCATAAACCGGGCTGATGAGTCCGAGTGCCAACATAGCAACGACACAAACAGTTATGCCAACAAGGGCAAGGCTGCCAGTCTTGAAAGTTGGGATAGGATTGTCGGAATGGTTGATGAACATAGCCTTAACCACCATCAGATAGTAGAACAATGATATGATGGTGTTAGCCAAAGCCAAGAACACAAGCAGATATTCGCCCTGCTCGGCAGCACCAGCAAATATGAAGAACTTGCTGAAGAAGCCTGCGAACGGAGGTATACCACCCAAAGAGAACATTGCCAGCATCATGACAACCGCAATCTTAGGATTTGTCTTATACAAATCGTTGTAGTCGTCCATGTTGAGTTTTCCTGCCTTGTCTTCAATGACACCGATAACACCGAATGCCACCAGATTGGTGAACATGTAAACCAAGATGTAGTAGACCATGCTACCCATTGAGGCAGGAGTTCCGGCAATGACGCCAAGCATGATATATCCAGCCTGAGAAACAGAAGAGAAAGCAAGGAATCTCTTCATGTTCTTCTGGCGCAGAGCGAACAAGTTACCAACAGTGATTGTGATAACAATAATCCACCAGATAATATCATGCCATGCAGTTGTGAACTCCATGTCGGCGTCCATCATTCTCTCAGCACCGAATGCCTTCCAAAGGATGCAGAAGAAAGCAAACACAGCAGCACCCTTTGACATGACAGACAAGTGTGCAGAAACTGGAGTTGGAGCACCCTCGTATGTATCGGCAGTCCACAAGTGGAAAGGAACCAATGACACCTTGAAGCAAAGACCGGCCATAAAGAATATCATAGCCATAATCTGCAATGGTTCAAAGTTGAAATTGTCATATACCTCATCAAAATACAAGGCACCGCCACAAGTTCCATAGACAAGCGAAATACCAAACAACATCACGCCAGACGAGAACGCTGCAGTAAGAACATACTTAGCAGCAGCCTCGGCCGACTTTTTATTCTTGTCGAGAGCGACAAGAGTAGCCATTGGGATAGACGCTGTTTCAAGTCCGATGTAGAACAGCAGGAAGTCACCAGCCGAAATCATCAGATACATACCGAACAAAGTAGAGAGCATCAACACATAAAACTCGCCAACTGTGTCAAAATTCTTTTTGTTCCATTCGTAACCAAAGAGGAAAACCAGCAGTGTGCCAAGATTAAGAATATTCTTAAGGCACATCTGCATATTGCCTGTCTCATACATTCCGCCAAACGCGTCAGCATGTCCAATAGGCTCATTGCCTATGCAGAATCCGTAAATCGTGTGCAACGCGAAGATAGCCAATGCCACCGGCTGGAACATTGTGCTTGACTTTTTGCCAAGCACAAGGTCGACCAACAGCAGAAGAATCATTGTAATCACCAATGAAACCTCATGTTGCATCGTTAAAAATTGACTGTAATCCATATTGTCTTTTTTTATTCACGCCGTTCTGTTGAAAGAACAGCCCTCTTTTGTTAGAATAATTTCACTATTTCAGTAAGACTGTCGCTTATCATGTTCGAAACCCACAATGGGCACAAACCAATAGCGGCAATGCTAATAATCAACCCGAAAGCAGCAACCTTCTCCCACCAAACGGCATCAGTCAGCTCAAGGTGATGCTTGTCCTGAACTGGACCAAACAGCATCTTGCCGACAACTCTGAGAATGTATACAGCAGTGATTACGATAGAAGTGCAAGCCAAAATTGTGAATGTGCGGTGGAACAAATCCTCATGCTGGAACGAACCAACAAATATGTTCATCTCGGCAACGAAACCGCTCAATCCAGGCAAACCCAACGAAGCGAGACCTGCAATAACGTAGCAGACACACAAGCAAGGCATTATCTGCATCATGCCACCCATCAATCTTATGTCGCGGGTATGAGTACGTCCGTAGATGCTACCAATCAAGCAGAAGAACAAGGCTGTCATCAATCCGTGAGACAACATCTGCAAGAATGCTCCTGTCATTGCTGTCTGATTCATCATCAGCAGAGCGAACAGCACCATGCCGCAGTGGCTAACTGAAGAGTAGGCGTTGATATACTTCAAGTCGTTCTGTACGCAAGCGCTGTATGCGCCATAGAACACGCTTGTACCTGTCAAAATCAAGAATATCCAGCCAAGTTCATCGGCAGCCTGAGGCATCAAGCACATTGACACACGGAAACATCCGTAGCCACCAAGCTTCATCAGCACACCGGCATGCAACATTGAAACCGCTGTTGGAGCTGAAGCATGACCATCAGGCGACCAAGTGTGGAATGGGAACATTGCGCCAAGAATGCCGAAGCCCACAAATGTCAGGCAGAAGAAGATGTTCTGCCATCCCTGCTCCATGCACTCGCTAACGGTCTTGCCAAGAATCTGCATATCGAAAGTGTGGATGTCGCCAGGAGTTCCCATGAAGTAGATACCAAAGATACCAACCATCAAGAAAGCAGAACCACCCATCAGCATCAGAGTAAGCTTCATAGCAGCATATTCCTTAGGACCGCTACCCCACAAACCGATCAAAAGGTACATAGGAATCAATGCGACCTCGTAGAAAAGGAACATTGTGAAAAGGTCTGTTGAGATGAAGAAACCGAACACACCGATGCTCAACATCAAGAACCAGAGGTAATACTCCTTAGTCTGATTTTCAATTGCAAACGAAGCAAAAGAACCAGTAAACACAACGATTGACGACAACAGAAGCATTGCCACCGCAATTCCGTCAACACCAACAGAATAACTTATATTCAAGAAACCCTGATACCATGGAGTGCTCTGAGCAAACAGGTAGGCAGAAGTGTCGCCTGCAGCACGCAACTGCAAAAACTCGCAAGTCAAGTACACTGACAAGGCAACAAGCAAGCCTGAGCCCACAGCCATAGTGGCACGAATGGCCTTCTTGCTGTTCTCAAGATACAGCACGACCATCATAACCAACGGAATCAGTACAAATAATGATAATATATTCATTGTTTTATCCTTTTAGCTTTATAAATACAGTGCAAATGCCGCAATAACCACTACTCCAACAATAAACATCCAAGCATATTGCTGAACATTACCACTCTGGAGCTCCTTTGTGTCATCTGAAGTCTCACGAGTCAGCCAAGCAAGCAGATTCATGAAGCCATCGATGCAATTATGGTCGAACCAAGCGATTGCATTACATATAACACCAAAGATGAACTTGCGAGTTATGCCATACCAAATCTCGTCGATATAGAAACGATGAGAAGCCGCATTGCAGAAACCCTGGCACTTTGACATGATTTTTGCAGGGACATCGTTCTTCTTGTAGTAAAGAGCAAATGCAATCAGAATGCCAAGCACAGCAACTGTAAGGCTTATGCCCTCGACAGTCCAGTTAGTTTCAATCTCAAGAGTCTCGCGTGTGGCTGTCACAAGGTCGCCGAATGGGAACCATCCGCAGATGCAAGTGTAGACAGCGAAAACGACCAAAGGCAAAGACATCTTCCAGTCCTGATCGTGAGGCGCATGTGCGTGCTCGCTGAAGTCACCATTCTCGTAGAAGAATATGTGGAAGAACAGACGGAACATATAGAACGCAGTCAGACCAGCCACAAATGTCATTGTCACATAAATGAACATGTTGTGCTCAAAGCAAGCCGACAGGATTTCGCCCTTTGAGAAGAATCCAGACAAAGGCCAGATACCTGCGATTGCGAAACAGCCAACAGCGAAACAGATGCATGTGAGCGGCATATATTTTGCCAGACCGCCCATCTTGCTCATCTCGTTGCTCTCTACACAGTGTATAATACATCCGCAGCAGAGGAACAACATTGCCTTGAACATGGCGTGAGTGAACAGATGCCACATAGAAGCAGTGTAGCCAAGAGCAGCCTCGCCCTCGCCGATGCGTGCCACGCCAAGAGCAACCATCATATAAGCAATCTGCGAGATTGTCGAGAATGCAAGGACACGCTTGATATCGGTCTGAGCACAAGCTATTACCGCACTGAACAAAGCAGTGAATGCGCCAAGATACATGATGAAATCAAGAACGCCCTCAGCCTCGAACGAATATACAGGGAACAGACGAGCCACCAAGAACACACCTGCAACAACCATTGTTGCAGCATGAATCAAGGCAGAAGACGGAGTTGGACCCTCCATTGCGTCTGGCAACCATATGTGGAATGGGAACATTGCAGACTTGCCGGCACCACCAAGGAAGATGAACAACATGGCAAGCGAAGTCACAGGGAATCCCCAAATCATGATGCCACCCATTGTGTCGCGAACAAGCTCAGCATTATTTGCATTGATCTTGTCGAACGAGAAAGTATCAGTGTAGTAAGAGAGAATCAAGATACCTATCAAGAAGAACATATCAGCGAAACGAGTCACAATAAACGCCTTTTTGCAGGCGCTGATTGCAGCTGGCTTCACGTAATAGTATCCAATCAAAAGGAATGAAGAAACACCCACCAACTCCCAGAAGATATACATCTGGAAAATGTTTGTTGCAAGAACAAGTCCGAGCATTGCGAACGAGAACAAAGACAACACAGCATAGTAGCGTTGCATGCCGCTGTCGTAGTGTCCGTGCTCAAACATATAGCCGAAGCTGTAGATGTGCACCATCAAAGAAACTGTTGAGATGACAACCAACATCATTGCCGATATAGGGTCAAGATAGAAACCTATGCTGATAACAAGGTTCTCTGTCATTCTCAGCCATTCCATATTGAAAATTGTGAGCTGCTGGTAGACGCCATCCTGCTCACCGCCGCAGAAGAAATACTTGTAGGCGATGTAGTGGCAGATAACGGCAACAATAGCGAAACCCACAGTTCCGATGATTCCAGAAGTCTTTCCGTCAAACTTGTGAGCAGTCAGACCAAGGAAAATGAACATCAGAAAAGGCAGCAGAAGCACAACTGGTGCCAATGATGCAATTGAAGATATAAGTTCGTTCATTTTTCTTTAGTTCTTTAGTTCTTTAATACTGTCGACTGTCTCGTTACCCATCTTACGATAAACATTGATGATTATAGCCATTGCCACAGCAGTTTCGGCTGCAGCCACAACTATGACGAACAGGCTGTAAATGTAACCCTCTATTTGTCCAGGGAAGAGGAAACGGTTGAAAGCAGCAAAATTGATGTTCACTGCATTGAGAATCAGCTCTATCGAAATAAGCATTCCAATAAGATTCTTGCGTGCGATGAAACCATAAACACCAAAGAAGAACAGCAAAGTGCTGACCACCATATAAATTTCTATTGTTGCCATAATCAAGCCTCCTTCTTTTTGTTAGCAACTACGATTGCACCGATGATGCATGCCAGCAGGAGAATACCTGTAGCCTCGAAAGGCAAAAGGAACTCGTGCCTGTTGGTGCCAAGCAATGTGTAACCAATCTGCTCCATATCAACGTTGTTAGCATATTCGGCCGCATCCTCGGCAACCTCGTTCTGCCAACCGAAATCGGCAGTGACGAACAAAGTGATAAGAACAAGGGCAATGCCCATCAAAGCCGCCAGAGCAGCAATTCCCTTCTTTCCGCAACATACATGTTCGCTGTTCTCGGCAACACGGTGAACCATCATGATACCGAATATGAAAAGAATGACAATGCCGCCTGCATAAACCGACACCTCGACACCGGCCAGGAACTCATAGTTCATCTGCAGATACATGCCTGCTATACCAAGCAGTGTCAAAAACAGATATATGGCCGAATGCAAGAGTTTCTCGGTATGTACAGCCAGGAAACCGAACGCCACCACAGCGAGCGACAGCAGCGCCAAAATTATGTTGCTTGCAGTTAATAATTCCATGACCTTTGTTTATTTGTTTTCGTTATTATTAGCCTCGGCTGGTTTAGCAGCAGGCTTGGCAACCTCAACCCTCTTTGAGCCAGGCTGGTTGAGCTGCTTCACAAGTTTTGAGCGAGTGAAAACAGAATGCTCGAAATTCCAAGTGAACTCGATGGCCTTCTGCGGACAGTTGCGGACGCAAAGGCCGCAATATATGCAGCTGCCCTGGTCGTAAGTCAACTTTTTGAGAGCAAAGCCCTTTGGCTTTCCGTCTTCACCAACAATCTTTTCCTTCTCAATCACGATTGTCTGATTAGGACAATTCATTGCGCACATTCCACAAGCGATACAGTTGTGCTCGTTATTCGCGTTGTGAGGCATAACAAGCTCACCACGGAAACGGTCGCACGGATGGTGTGTGTCACGATTTTCAGGATATGGCTCGGTAGACTTTGGACGAATAAAGTTGCGCATGGATATCTGCATACCCAGCAACAGGTTCCAAATGCCCGAAAAAATATCTTTGAAATAATTAATCATTTTTCTTCAATTAAATGTTTTGAGTACAAGCAACCCAAACTGCCACAAGTATAAGATTAGCTATGCTGAACGGCATAAGCACCTTCCACTCCAACTTGAGCAACTGGTCGATACGCAGACGAGGGAAAGACCAGCGCACCCACAAGCTTAGGAATATCAACGAGAAGGCCTTGGCAAAGAACCAAATCCACGAAGGAATCATTGCCATGACACCATTGAAGCCCTCGGCCCACTCCCAGTCAAGGTGAAGAGGCTGCCAGCCACCAAGGAAGCATATTGTTGCCACACCTGCGATGATAAACATGTTTAGGTACTCGCCCAGATAGAACAAGCCATACATGATACCCGAATACTCGGTGTGGTAACCGGCAGTCAGCTCACTCTCGGCCTCAGGCAAGTCGAACGGACCACGGTTGGTCTCGGCATGACCTGCGATGAGATAAATAATCAAAGCGACAAACGCTGTTGGAGCCTTGAATACATTCCACCAGTCGGCCTGGCTGTCGATGATGCCGCTCATGCTCATTGTGCCAGAAATGACCACTGTGGCCATCAAGCACAAGCTGGCCGAAAGCTCATAGCTGACAACCTGCGCACCGCTTCGCATTGAACCAATCAGCGCATACTTGTTGTTGCTACTCCAACCAGCCAAAAGGACACCGACAATACTTATTGAAGAAACCGCCAGAATGTAGAATATACCGATGTTGAAATCAACACCGTGAACACCCTGAGCGAAATGCAATCCTCCGAAAGTCAAGAACGAACCAAGGATTGAAATCAGCGGAGCCAAGAAGAAAAGCAGTTTATCAGTGTTGTTGACAGGAATAATCTCCTTGAGGAGGATCTTAATCATATCAGCAAACAACTGGAAAATACCCTGCGGACCAACACGGTTAGGTCCGAGACGGCACTGGAAGAATGCACATACACGACGCTCCATATAAATAAGGATGAGCGCCAGCACTGCATATAATGACAAGAATCCTACGCCGATGAGAATATACTCTATCAAAGTCACCACCCATGAAGCATCAATGTGGGAACTCAAGAAATTGCATATTGCATCCAAAAGGCGTGACAATTCTAACGCATTTGATAGTACTACCATAATTTACTATATAATATTTTGAGTTCTTACGTCTTAAATTATCTGTCGGCGCAAGGAATAACGTAGTCCAGAGAACCACCAATCATGATGAGGTCTGCGATCTTCTCGTTCTGGCACAAAGGATCCAAAGCCGAGATCAAAGTCATACATGGCGAGCGGAACTTGATTCTGGCAGGATTCTTGCCACCGTCGCTCTTGATGTAGACAGCAAACTCACCGCGGGCATTTTCTATGCGCTGGTAATATTCACCTTCTGGCAACTTGATCATTGCAGGCACCTTAGCCTTGAAATCACCGTCTGGCAAATTGTTTATAAGATACTCGATGATGTTGAGCGACTCCTCAATCTCGTCCAGACGAATCAGGTAACGGTCGAATGTGTCACCCTTGTTGGTGTCGGTGTTGCGAAGCATCTCCTTGAAAGTAGCCTGAACCCCAGGTTCCATGTAGGCAGAATAAGGTTCAATCTTTCGGATATCGCAATGCCAGCCTGAGGCACGTCCTGTTGGTCCAGTTGTACCCAAAGCAACAGCTGTTTCCTTTGTCAGCCAGCCCACATTATGCATACGTCCTGTGGCAATAGGGTTTCCGGTGAAAATCTGATGGTGTTCCTTCATCATCTTGCGCATGTAAGGAATAAACTCCTGCACATGCTGTTTGAAGTCAGGGTGAACATCCTCGGCCAGACCACCGATAACGCTATATGATGTCATCAAGCGTCCGCCGGCAGTCTCCTCGAAAATCTTCATGATTTCCTCACGGTCGCGCATACCGTATATGAAAGCGGTGATAGCACCCATATCCATAGTCATTGATCCCCAGCCAAGAAGGTGGGAAGCGATACGAGTCAGCTCGTCGAAGATGACCCTCACATACTGAGCACGCTTTGGAACCTCTATGCCAAGAGCCTTCTCGACACACATGCAGAGAGCATGTCTGTTCATTGCGCCCGACAAGTAGTCCAGACGCTCGGTGTAAGGCAGAATCTGAGGATAAGTCATGCTCTCGCTCATCTTTTCGATACCGCGGTGAATATAACCGAAGTTAGGGTCAACCTTCTTGACAGTCTCGCCGTCCAGGGAAACTCTCAGGTGGAGCACACCGTGAGTTGCAGGGTGCTGAGGACCGAAATTGACGATATACTCGTTCGGACCGAACAGTTTGTTCTCCTTCTCAACAATTTTGCCATCCTCGTTGATGGTTATTGTAGGCATGCTCTCAAGCGAGTCTATGTCAACATTTGTTGTAGGCATAGAGTTGCTTGCCGGATCATAGTCCTTTCTGAAAGGGAAGCCTTGCCAGTCGGCACGCAGGAATATGCGTCGCATGTCTGGGTGGTTGATAAATCTGATGCCATAGAAATCATAGACCTCTCTCTCGTAAAGGTCAGCCGATTTCCACAAGTCGCACACTGTGTAGAGAAGAGGATTCTCGCGGTCAGCAGTGTTGGTTTTCAAAACGACCATATCAGTCAGGTTGTCGCTCTTGGCGATATGATAAACAACGCCAAGGCTCTCGCCGTTGTCGATACCAGTCAGGTTGTTAAGAAAATCATATCCAGCCTTTCGCAATTCCTCGGCAGCAGCCCTCAACTGTTTAGGTTCGAGGGTTGCTGTTTGATACTGGCCCTCCTCGATGGTAACACCAGAAGCAACAGCTGCAATTATGTCTTTAAAATTCTTCATTTTATTCGTTTTCTTTAAGCCTTAGTGGTGTCTTCCTTGATGCCGTTATCCTTGATGATAGGCTTGTTTGGCAACTTGAAGAAACGCTCCAACTTGATTTTACGCTCCATCTGCATCATGCCATACAGCATTGCATTTGGTCTTGGCGGACATCCAGGAACGAACACGTCCACAGGAATAACCTTGTCCACACCCATGACAACATTGTATGAATTTTTGAATGGTCCGCCGCTGATAGCACAACCGCCCACAGCAATCACATACTTAGGCTCGGCCATCTGGTCGTAAAGACGCTTCAACACAGGAGCCATCTTGTTAACAATGGTTCCGGCAACGAAGACGACATCGGCCTGGCGAGGTGAATTTCGTGTAACCTCCCATCCAAAACGGGCGAAGTCTGCTCTAGACGCACCCACACACATGAATTCGATACCGCAGCAGCTTGTTGCGAAAGTCAAAGGCCAAACAGAATGGCTACGTCCCCAGTTGATAATGTCCTCAAGACATCCAACAGCGACGTTGACACCGCCCTTATGCAATTCTTCTACGTATTTCTCGAGGTACTCGTTGTCTTTGAAGTCCTCGTTCTTCATGCTTTTTACTCGCAGATTCTTTACTTCCATTCCAATGCTCCTTTCCGCCAAGCATAAGCAAGGCCTAAAACGAGAACAACAAGGAAGAACGCAACACAGAGAAGCGAATCAACCCCCAGACTCTTGACCAGCACCGACCATGGGAACAGAAGTACTGCCTCCACGTCGAACATGAGGAACAATATGGCAAACAGATAGTAGCCGATATTGAACTGTAGCCAAGATGTGCCACGGGTAGGGATTCCGCTTTCGTATTGCTCCCCTTTCTGTGGATTGGTGGATTTAGGACCTAATAGCCAACCTATCAGGCATCCTCCTGCCACCAAGACAATAGCTGTTATGAAAACAACTACAAAAATCTCACCTGAACTCATATTGTTTGTTTATATTATAATTATTCTGCATTAAAACAGGGTGAACCGAGGTTATTTCTTCGACGAACTCACCTCAATTCACCCTTTAGCATTAAACCAGCACGCACATACGCCCCCACGGCCACCACCTTGACCACGTGGTTGCCATTACATATTATTGCATTTGCCGATTTCATTATTTTTTTTCTATTTTTTTTGACGTGTAGATATGAGAAACAAACGATGCTGCCAAAGCGTAAGTTTCAAACTAAAACTTTTATGTTGCATTGAGTTGCGCTTTGTCACAAATTGTGCCGATGTTCTTACTGAACATAATTTTGGGACAAGGGACACTATACACTATACTCAATATACAACAAAATTACCTTGCAAAAATCTAAAACATATTCCATTTCTCAAAAAAAAAAGACATCAGAGTTTGAACAATTGTTAATAAATACTATTGTCTAAAATGCAACCATTTTTATTGCTTTTTATTTCAAATCACGCTTCCTCAAAAAAAATTTGTTGAAACAAATCTATTTTCCTTGTCTTTTTGTCAAAACAACGTTGTAGGCAGACATTCTCGAAAGTTCAAAAAAAGACTTTTGTTGTCACAAGTGCGCTCCTTTTCGCGTAGTGGAATATAATGCTTATATTTGCGGTAAAATTAAAGTCCAGCGCTGCCACACAGCAACGGCAGCGACAGCGACATTTTGTTTTTGCTACACCCTAGTTGACAATTATGTATCTACAATTATTCCTGACTTTCCTGAAAATAGGAGCATTCACATTAGGCGGAGGTTATGCAATGCTCGCCCTTGTGAAAAAGCAAGTGGTCGACACAAGAAAATGGATAGAAGAAAAAGATTTTTGGGACATGATCACCCTTGTGCAAACGCTGCCTGGTGTTTTTGCCGTGAACACAGCCTTATATGTCGGATACAGAATTGGCGGCCGAAAAGCCGCATTCTCGGCAATGATGGGGGCAGTGCTCCCCTCGATGGTCATAATCATTGTGGTTGCAATGTTTTTCGCGTCGATGTGGGAGAACAAGATCGTTAACGCAGTGTTTATGGGCATAAGACCCTGTGTGGTGGCACTTATTCTGTCGCCATCTCTGATGATGGTGAAATCGGTGGGCATAGGAATCAAGTCGGTATGGATTCCTGTTCTGGCCGTCATTGCAGTATGCATTTTCTATGTTTCACCAGTCTATGTCATATTGGCGGCCGGAGTAGGCGGACTGATCTGGGGAATAATATCAGAGAATATAATAGAAAGGAGGGAACCTAAATGTTGACAACTCTGTTCAGTATTTTCTGGGTGTTCTTTTATATAGGTGTATTCGGTTTTGGCGGCGGCTATGCAATGATATCCCTAATCCAGTTTGAAGTTGTAAACGATTATGCATGGATGACATCGGCCGAATTCGCCAATCTACTTGCCCTATCGCAAATGACACCCGGCCCTATATCTATTAACACGGCAACTTATGTCGGGTTCAGTGTTTTCCAAACCTACGGTTACATTTGGGCTATTGTTGGAGCCACAGTCGCAACCTTCGCCCTTTGTCTGCCGTCAATATTGATGATGGTTGTTGTCATAAAATTCCTGTTCAAGCACGAAGACAATGTTTATGTGAAGGCTGTATTCTCCGGACTCCGTCCGGCCGTTGTTGGTCTGATTTTCTCTACCGCCGCAATGATGATGTTCAATTTTGACAGCATACACAACTACATAACAGATTTTGCCGGCGAAATATCGCTGTCGCTCAACAAGGAGAACCTTGGCAGCAACATGCTGGAGCACATCGTCAGCATAGCCATTTGTGTTGCTTCGTTTATAGCGTTGTTCTTCTATAAAGCAAACCCGATGAAACTCATAGTGCTGTCTGGCATTGCTGGGTTCATCATATACTATGTATTTGGAACAGAAATCATAAGTTAATATATTACAGAATAATTAGATATAAAATTATATATGTTTGATGTGATTATAATAGGCTCCGGTCTGGGTGGACTGGAAACCGCATACATACTGGCCAAACACGGCATGAACGTTTGCATTCTTGAGCGAGGACATCAACTGGGCGGCTGCCTGCAGACATTCAAACGCAAAGGGACAAATTTCGACACAGGTTTTCACTATGTGGGCGGAATGGATGAGGGCCGACCTCTGCACAGACTGTTTTCATATTTCAATGTCGACAAACTGCCATGGCAAAGAATGGACTCTGACTGTTTTGACGAAGTATGTGTGGACGGACAGTCATACTCGTTTGCAATTGGTCACGAGAACTTCGTCAGAACCCTTTCAGAGAAGTTCCCCGACCAGAAGGAGAACCTGAAGATGTATGACAAGGCACTGGCAAACGTGGGAGAGCACATATTCGACGCGCTCAAGCCCAGACTTGCCGAGGATTTTTATCAGAACCCTAATTTTTCGAGCTCGGCCTGTGATTTTCTGAACACCACAATCACAGACGAAACTCTGCAGAAAGTGCTAAGCGGAACTTCGATAAAGCTTGAGCTCGAGCCTTCGCAACTGCCCTTCTACATATTCGCCCAAATCAACAACTCGTTTATCGAAGGTGCCTACAGATTGCAAGGCGGAGGAGCAACTCTGGTTGATGGATTTGTTAAAAATCTCGAGAAAATGGGAGTCACAATTATCGCAGATGCCGACGTTTGCAGTCTGGAAGCCGAGAACGGCAGCATAACAGCAGCAGTGACAACAGACGGCCAACGCTTCGAGGCAAAGAATTTCATCTCCGACGCTCATCCAGCAGCCACTCTGGCTATGGTTTCAGAGGAAGCCGGACTGAGAAAAGTTTACAGAAACAGAATCAACCGAATGGAAAACACATTTGGAATGTTCACCGTGAATCTGGACATCAAGGCCGAGGCAATGCCATACCTGAATAAAAATCTGTTTATTTACGAGAACTCAAATCCTTGGAGCATAAACAAAGATGGCAAAATTGACGGACTGCTGGTAAACTATGCTTGCACGACAGACAAACAAAAGTTTGCCTCAGCAATTGACCTGCTCACTCCTATGAGATACACTGAGGTTGAACAATGGGCCGACACAAAGATAGGACGACGCGGTGCAGATTATGAGTCTTTCAAGAAAGCAAAGGCCGAACAATGCATAGAACTTGCGAGCAAAAGGCTGCCCGAATTGAAAGAATCAATACAGAACATATACACAAGCACACCCCTAACCTATCGCGACTACACAAAAACAAGTCAAGGCTCGGCCTACGGTCTGCGCAAGGACTTCAACAACACAATGCTGACATTCCTGCCACCACGCACCCCAGTGCAGAATCTGTATCTCACAGGACAGAATCTGAATCTGCACGGCATTCTTGGCGTATCGATGACAAGTTTTGTGTCGGCATCGGCTCTTATCGGACTGGACTGTGCCACAGAAGGTCTGAACATGGATTAAAAGAAAATTTGTATGAAGAACACATCACTCATAAAATATTTTGTTTGCTGCGCAACAATGATATTATCCCTAAGCGGATGCAAATCGCTGAAAGAAGTTCGAACATTTGCCAATTGTGACTTCAGTTTCGGCAGTGTTTCTAACGTAAAGCTTGCAGCTGTACAAATAGACAAGATAAAATCATATGACGATTTATCGGCATCAAAAGCAGCTAAAATTCTTTCCTCTTATCTTTCGAGCAAACTCAACCTGTCGTTCGACGTTAATGTTGACGTCAAGAACACGAGCTCAAGCACAGCATCGTTCAGCGGCATGGACTATATTGTGTGGATTGACGACATGCAGATGACCACCGGCAGCATGGCAAAAAAGATGACACTCTCTGCAGGAGACAAACAGTCTATGCCTCTTAGTTTCAACATAAACATAAATGACATTCTGAAAGGCAAATCCAAATCAAAAGTGCTTGGCTTCGCATTCGGACTTGCCACAGACAAGGAAAGCTCCAGCCGCCTGAAGTTCTCCTTCAAACCTTATTTCACGGTGGCCGGCAGACAACTGAAAAGTCCGGCATACATAACAATCGGCGGAGACAGGATAATGCCTAAATAGTTCCTGTGTTTCAGGATATGAGTTGCCGAAATTAGTACCATAAAACTTCAAAGGCAGTCTGCCTACCATTGAGGAAATTGAGAAAGAGTTGAATAACGATATGCAGTAAATACATGCAGTTAGTCGTTTACAGATTTGACAAATTAAACAAAAAGCCTCTGGACTGATAAGTTCAGAGGCTTTTTTCTATCAATCTGTGGTTGCAACATCTGAGGAAAGAATTTGAAAAAATTAAACATATGTTGTAAAACATACAAATGGGGGGAAATGGAGCAGATTGTATACCTTTGAGAAAAGAAAGAATGAGAGGAAATGAAAAGGGGAAAAATGCTTGTTGTTAAGTTAAGCATAAGCAAGGGGAACAAACACGATTATGATATGATGGGGAATATAAGTCATTGAAACTCAGCAAAACCACAATCTATTAATTATATAAAAATCAAGTAAATATTATAAGATATGAAACACGAATATGTGGATTTAGCTTTGCCGAGCGGAACACTTTGGGCTACCTGCAATGTGGGAGCTAACAAACCCGAAGAAATTGGCGACCATTTTGCATGGGGAGAGACTGTTCCAAAAAAGGAATACACATGGAAAAATTACAAATGGTGCAATGGCACCGAAAAGACGCAGACAAAATACTGCACCACTAAAAAATATGGTGCCGTGGATAATCTGACCACGCTTGAATTGGCCGATGACGCAGCCACAGCCAACTGGGGCTTAGAATGGAGAATGCCGACAATAAGAGATTTCAAAGAACTGGTTGATAACTGCGACTGCAAATTTTTATGTCTTAACGGCAGTGACGGCATAATATTCGTTTCCAAAAACAATGGCTGTTCCATTTTCTTGCCGAGTTCAGATAATGGACAATGGCTACCAAGTTTCGCATATTGGTCTGCTCAGCTAGCCGAAACGAGTAATGACGGCGAGAACAGCTGGGCAACATCGGATTGTGCATATTCCTGTTGTACAGAAAAAAAAATTGAGTTTGAAGAACATTGGCGTTTCAATGGATTTAGTGTCCGTGCAGTGATGACCACGCTGAAAGGAAACGAGCCAGCAAAAGTAAGTGCCGAAGAATGGGACAGAGCTTTTTATCGATACAAACAAGACATTGAGATTAAATTTAATCAACACAAACAATCGAAGGATGAAGAAATCACGTCAGCTTTGGAGGAAGTGAGAAAGTTCTCACCAGAACTGTGTCAGAGAATAACAGAAACTATAGAAGAGATCAAGCTGATGCGGTGGGAAGCTAGATGTAAAGCTGAACGCGACATCTTTTTAGAAGCCTATCCTAATTTAAGGATAGACAACACAGAAAACAATATTCTCAGAGCCATACATGAAGGAATAAGAAAAAGAGAAGGTGAACCCGACGGACCGAACAAGATATACTGCAATGAAAACTATCTATTTCAGGATCCGAGAAAGCCCTCACTGAGCATAAAAATAGGAAGGTATGAAGAGGTCAAGACAGAAAGCGGCGTAGAGAGTAGATTAATAGATACTTATTATAAAGTAATAGCAGATGGCATGTCTTTTCACACCGAAGGGTATGAGAAGACAGTCACCGACCTTGAGGCTGATGTGAAAGACTTTCTGCAATGGCTTGAGTGCACGCACTTGACAGAAAAGTTCGCCACAGGAAAATTTCTACCGCCAAAGGTTCAAGATGTGCCAGGTCTGCCATTCTAAACAAAGTTTTTGTTTTATGAAGGGAAGCATAAGACATTAAAACAAAATTACAGATTATGATTATTATTAGAGACCACGTAGTCTATCACGTTGACGAGGTCGGCGTGAGTAAGACGTTTACAAACGAGTATAACGGTTATATTATCTTGATGCGTAACGGAACATTCAGTGTGTTCCATAACGGCGACAAGATTATGGGAGTGTTTGGCTCGTCACCGATGTATGACAATAAGGGGTTGTCGGGGACTCTTAACAGTGTCAGTTTCGACGACGCTACCAGCAGCATGACCATCAGCTACGCTAACAAGAAGACCGGAGAATCACGTACACAGTCAGAAGTGCTCGACGCCGAGGCGTATAAGGTTATCAAGAGAACTATCACCGAGATGTTCAACGCGACTGAGGCTTTCAAGGCGGAGCCTTCAGAAGACGGTAACGTTATCAGTATCGCTATGATTTAAACCAGACTTTCAGATAAAACTGCATTTATTAAGAGGAACGGGATGTTTTAGCATGATGGAAATTATGGAATGTTAAACCGGAATGGCCGTTTGGGATTCTACAACAGAAGTATAGTATAGCATAGCTATGTAAGAACCAGGAAAAATATAGAGGGGTAGCAACTTTCTAAAAAAGTGAAAATATTAAACAGTAACAAGTTTAAACACAAAAGTTTGATAAAGAAGTTTTGATTTTATGTTATAAAGCATATAATAGGGGAGGGAAAGGTAAAAGAATTTCGACAATTATATTTGCATATTATTATCATACACTCAAGTAACAATGATTAGATTTAAATCTTTATCTCCAGATTATAAGATGAAAAGGAAGGGAGACAATTATTTGTATTTGGCTAAAGCAGCTTTAAGCTGTGTCATTCCTGAACTACTGCCACGAGTTCCTGTATACGATCTTTGCAAAGAAGATTTTGACTTATTATTTCAACGGAATGAACATGTTAATGAAGAACAAATTCCAACAGAATACCTTGGAGTCTACCGTCATGATTTTGATGGCAGTAAGTTATTAAGATTGTCCGTAGCAAATTCGAATTCAGTAGCAAATTTGAATCCATTTGATAACATAAAAAGTAACTCAATCTTTTTATGCCAAGAAAAAATTAGAGACGTTGCCGAAAAATTAAATGTTGAATATTCACATCTATTGGCTAATGTCTTGATCCACGAGTTTGGACACGCATATATGGATTTGATGGAACTCAAAAGTTTCAATTATGGGTCTAGCAAAGAATGCCATGATAATGAAGAAGCGTGGGCAAACGTATTTACCTTAACTGTTGTAGAAAATTATTGTTCCAAAACAAGTTGCTATCTTGGTGGAAAGAAATGTATAGATTTCTTAGAGAATACTAAAAACTTTATAGCCAGTCAGCCGTTAGAATATGCACTGGGTGGATTTATGTGGGAAAACGGAATCAGACAATATGATTTATGGGCTTATAATAAATATAAAGTAGACGAGTGGAAAAAATGGATAGATTGTGCAATTAAAGACTTTAAAGCAAAAGATTTTATAAAATTGATTTCCGATTGGAATAGACTAAAAAATTCAATA
>R06__coassemble_51_pt1 | contig 47794 bp, 36 predicted proteins | sample R06__metabat2_high_PE_023 | metagenome-assembled genome bin R06 | reverse complement strand
TCTGACCGGTCTTGGTGCTAACGCTATACCTGCAGAAGAACTGAAAGGGTGACTGATGGAAATCCGAATACCGGAACTTATCATGCTGAGCAAGGACTATGCAGACAAGTTTCCTGCCAACATGGTCGCATACCAACTCCGTGAAATCATCAGAGATTACGACCAATGGCCAAGAGGCTTCGCAGAACTTGAAACGGACAAAACCTGGCAAATCCGTACCGATATGGAGCACCGCTCCAGCGTAGGTGCACAAATCAACAAACGTCTGGCTTGGATCAATGAGGTCAAGACCAAGACAACCGACCACCGAGACCCTATTATCAGTTCAATGGCAATTATGCTGAGATTCAAGTTGTGGAAGACAAAGCAACGTGCCCTTATCCGTCACGCCAGGGAAGAACACCGCAAAGTCAACTTCAACGAGCTGGAAATCTACAACATCGTAAACGACCTTCTCGACAGCATCTTCATACCTCCATTTACACCAATCGAGAATCCTACTGAGGACTAACCCTCAAAGTCAGATATACACCACCTAACTTTTGAAGTGAACTTCAAATCACTTATTGGAAACATTTTTAATTTTTTTATATCCGAAAAGGATATATATAAATTTCTATTCCTACAATTACATCAAACTTTGAAAAATTACATTCTTGCCTTATGGCTGCCTTTATTTCATTATCTTCAGCTCGTTCAGTTTTCGCTGATATTTTTGTGCGTTCTGCAGGTGCTGCTGCAGTGTAGTGGCAAAGTTGTGGTAGCCCGAGAAATCCTCTTTGGCGCACATGTATATGTAGTCATGCTGTTTGTAGTTCAGCACGGCATTCAGTGCCGATATAGACGGAATCCTGATTGGGCCTGGGGGCAGGCCGGCATATTTGTAGGTGTTATATGGCGAGTCGGTCTCGAGGTGTTTGTTCAGAACTCGGCGTATGCTGAAATCGCCCACAGCAAACTTCACCGTAGGGTCGCTCTCTAGTTTCATGCCTGTTCTGTATCTGTTCAGATATAGTCCGGCAACCACTGGCTGCTCGTCTGCCTTTATTGTCTCCTCTTCCACTATCGATGCCAGAGTCGAAACCTGCAGCTGCGTCAGTCCGGTCGATGCCAGTTTCAATTTGCGGCTGTCGTTCCAGAAACTGTCATATTCGTGCTTCATTCGTTGCAGCAGCTTCTCTGGTTTAACGTCCCAATACACCTCATATGTGTTAGGAATGAACAGGGCAATGGCGTTGCAGGTGTCTACGCCATACTCGCCCAGCAGTGTCTTGTCTTTGAGTGTTGCAAGTGCGGTTGTCGAGTCAAACTGCAATGTGCGCGACAGTCGTCCGGCCAGATCCTCAACCGTGCGTATGTTGTTGAACGTCAGTTTCACTGGTGTCTGGTTGCCGGCGGCAAGTTTTCTGAGCAGGTCAAAGTTCGAAGTGCCGTTGCCAATCTCATAATAGCCTGCTTTTACGTGCTCACCATAGTGTTTGAGTTTTGCGGTCAGTCTGAATGTCGATTCGTTCTTCAGAGCTCCCGATGCCTTCAGCGAGTCGACCACATCGTCCAGACCAGCCGACGGCTGGATATAAAGTTTGCATTTCTCTCCGTTTTGTGTCACAATGTTCGGAGTGAACAGTGTGCTGTATGCTGTTAGTGCCGCTGCGGCTCCTGCAACCACAATCAGGGCGGCTCCGGCCAGCAATATCTTCTTTGTTTTGCTCTTTTTCGCCATTTCTAGTTCGTTTGCCAATATGTGTTTTATTGTCTCTCTTGCTCTTTTGTCAGAGCAGTCTGGCAAAGTTAATCATTATTTGCCAATATACACCCTTATGCGGCAAAAGTGGCTGTGCACTGACGTTGCACAGCCACTTTTGTCTTATTCTTTCGTTGATGAGAGAACCAATCTGGTTCAGTCGTCGCTCATTGTGCGTATGAAATTACCGCTCTTCGAGAATCTCAGCACAACAGCCTGTTCCTCTTTTGTCTTTCCAAGCTTCACTGAGATGCCGTAGTTCTTTCTGGTGATTCTCTTTATTGCTCTGCCCTCGTAGTTCCTCTCAAGATACTCAACCATGCTCTTTGGCAGGTAGCCTTCAATGAATTTGTGTGGCAGTGCCGATTTGTTTGTGTACAGGGCGTCTAGGTTGCCTGTCCTGTCAAAATAAAGTTCCACGCCGCTGTTCATCTCAACTTCATACATCTGGTTGTCGTCGAACACCATATATGCCACTGTGTCGCTCTCGAAGTATTTCTCTATAATGATTTTCGCGTTCGATGGCAGCTCCTGTGGCTGGTTGCTCAGTTTGCCATATTTGTCGAAGTATAGAGTCTCTTCGGGGGCAGACAGGGTTATGACATATCCGTTTTGTTTGTGCTTGATTTTCTTGACTGCCTGACCCGCGTGGTTGCTTGCCAGATATTTGCTGGTCTTTGTTGGCAGCAGGTTGTTGAGCTGCTCCTCGTTCAGTCCGTTCTTCTTGGCGTTCAGTTTTGTCCACTGGTCGTTTATTCCGAATCCTATCTCAGTTCCGTTGCTCAACTTGACTTCAAGGTCGTCGTCTTCGGTCCAGAATGTGTCAACGTCAACTCCGGCAAAGTTTTCGTTTATGAAGTTTTCAACCTGTCTGGGCATCTGGTTTTTCTTGGCGTTGTCTGCACTGTTGTTGTCGCCGTTGCCGCATGCTGCCAGTCCCAGCGTTGCCCCCATCAGCAGGCCATATGCCAAACTATTCATTTTTTTCATCTTTCCTAATCTTGTTTTTGTTGTTATTTCAGGCAGACTCTTATGGTGTTGCCTTGCAGGTCAAAGTTATTCAAAAAAATCAGTTCACGCAAAACGTAGGCTGCCAATTCAAGTAAATGGGCTTATTGGCTTGCAAAGTTGCCGAAATGCCGGACAAAATTTATTTTTTCAGAATTGTGTCCCCAGTTGCATTGGCACATATTTATACATCGCCGTATATGTGCATGTGTCGGCAAGCAGGCTGCTCTTGAAGTCGTTTGAGCAGTATCCGTAGCCTTCGAATCGGTTCAGCAGGTGAACCAAATGTGTCTTCTGCATTCTGCGGGTCACGTTGTCGTATGTTACCTTCTGGTTGCCGGTCAGTCGGTTCGAGATCATGGTCCTTGCGTAGATATACGATTGCCATGCTTTTTGCTCTTTCAGCAGACTTTGAATTTTTGGACCTATGCCAATTTTGTGGGTCTCTTTAATGTCTTTTATGAATCCGTTATACACGTCGAAGAAGAACTGTTCCGGAATTTTTTCGTAATCATCAACAAAATAGTTGTTGCTGTTTGTCAGTGTGTAATACAGGTCAACATCTGCTTTTGTCTTTTCCTGGTTCAGCATTGTGGATATCTTGGCCGATTCATACACTGGCGCGTTCCCGTCGTGCAGTTCCTTGAACAGTCGTCGCTCGCATCTTGCAAATGTCTTCCAGGCCATATGCTCGTCTTTCAGTGCTTTATGCAGTTTTTTGTTGTCGGGCATATTTTTTAGCATTCGTTGGTAATACGACGATATGAAAAGCTCAAAGTCCGATTCCAGTTTTGGCAGTATCTGTTCTTCGTCTGCGTCAATGTCTTGCTGGTCGGTAGGTTTGAATCTCTCAACAAATTCCTCCATCTGGTCATAGTTGAGTTTCATCGACACCAGCGGATTCATTTTCTGCAGCTTCACATACTCTGCCACTCTGTATTCTATCAGCGAGTCGAGCACCTCGGTCTGGTTGCACTCGGTTGTCAGCAGTCTTGCTCCGTATATGTCGTTGCACACCTGCCACTCGTCGGCATGTTCTTTCTTGAAACTTGCGAATCTTACGAATCTGTGTTCGCTCAGTTTGCTGTATAGCTCGTCCAGACTCAAACCCAGGTTTATTGTGTTTGTGTCTACCGTTTCTTCTATTTCTATATTGTCTGCGGTTTGTGCCGTGTCTTGTGGCAGCGGCGTTTCGCTCGGTTCGGTGTTGCTGCCACCTCCGCACGACGTTGCCAGTGCCGCAATCATTGTCACGACAATAGCCAGCAGTTTGTTTCGACAATACATTTTCTTATCTTCTTATGGTTTTGTTTGTTGCCTGTGTCGTGCTGCTGTGGTTGGTTGCAGCGTGGGCAAACATTTTTTTGATTTAGTCATGCCTGCAGTTCTCTTGTGGCCCCATGCAGGTCGGGCTTATTCACTCGTGAATAAGCTCTCTCTCTCGTCGGGTGGCTCAGTCGGCAAGCTCGCATATCAGTGTGGCTGCTGTGGTGCTTATCACTTTCACCATTGCCAGGTCGCCAACTTTGTGGTTGCCGCGAGGGAACACAGCCATCTTGTTCTGCTGTGTTCGTCCGCAGAACTGGTCTTTGCTTCGTTTCGACACTCCTTCAATCAGCACTTCATATGTCTGGCCAACGTCTTTGGCGTTGCTCTGTGCCGACAGTTCAGTCTGCAGGGCTATTATTTCGTTCAGTCGGCGCACTTTTTCCTCCTCGCTGATGTTGTCGGGCAGGTTGCGGCTGGCAAATGTGCCTGGGCGTTCGCTGTATTTGAACATAAAGGCGCTGTCGAACCCTACTTGGCGCATAAGGTCAAGTGTCTGCTGGTGGTCTTCTTCTGTTTCGCCGTGGAATCCGCAGAACACGTCGGTCGATATTCCGCAGCCAGGTATTATTGTCTTTATGGCATTTATGCGGTCAAGATACCATTCGCGGGTGTATTTGCGGTTCATTGTCTTCAGCACATTGTTGCTGCCCGACTGCACTGGCAGGTGTATGTGGTTGCAGATGTTGTGGTGGTCGGCAATCACGTGCAGTGTCTCGTCGCCCATGTCCTTAGGGTGCGATGTCGAGAATCTGATGCGCATGCCGGTGAATTTCTCTGCCACAAGTCTCAGCAGCGAGGCAAAGTCATATGTTGTGCCGTTCTCGTCGGTGTATTTGTATGAGTTGACGTTCTGGCCTAGCAGTGTCACCTCGTGGTATCCGCGTTTCTGCAGATCGTCAATCTCGTTCATGATGCTCTCGACTTCTCTGCTTCGTTCTCTGCCGCGTGTGTATGGAACTATGCAGTATGTGCAGAAGTTGTTGCAGCCTCTCATAATCGACACAAAGCCAGATATGTGTGTGCCTGCCAGTCTCACCGGAATCACGTCTTTGTAGGTCTCGGTTGTAGACAGCTCCACGTTTATTGCTTTCTCGTTCTGCTCTGCCATGCCAACAAGGTTTGGCAGGTCAAGATACGCATCCGGACCCACCACCAGGTTCACGATTCCCTGCTCTATCAGTTCGTTTTTCAACCTTTCGGCCATGCAGCCCAGCAGTCCTATTATCAGTTTCGGATTTCGTTTTTTCTGCTGGTTTATTATCTGCAGTCGGCCAAGCACTCGCTGCTCGGCATTGTCTCTTACTGAGCAGGTGTTCACAAACACAGCGTCGGCTTCGTCCATGCTTTCGCACATCTCGTATCCTATGGTCTGCATCACCGCTGCAACAACCTCGGTGTCTGCCACGTTCATCTGGCAGCCGTAGGTTTCAATGAATAGTTTTTTGTTTACAGATTTAGAGTCTGTTCCCATAATTTTTTTTGTATTGTTTATTTAATTCTGCAAATATACTAAGAAGCCGTTTCTGGCATCTTGGCTCAATCTTAATTTTTTTCTTCCGCACCAGTCTCCGTTTGCCTATCTGGCGGCCAGCTCTTTTATGACGGGCACCACGTAGTCTCTCACTGTGGCTTCGGTGGGGTAGTGGGTCCCTGGAATGAATCGGCGGTCGGTGTAGTGCTGCTTGAACCAGTGGGCCGCCATTCTGGTCATGAAGTCCCATTTGCCAAACAGCCCAATCGTCAGTCTGTCTTCCTCGGGCGTCAGATTGTCATATTGCGTGCGCTGCATCTCTTTATATCTGCGGCACATGCTTTTCTCCACATGCCATATCTGGTTGCCGTCATACCGCTGGCCTTTGTATTTGTTGTCGCCCACAAACAGATACATGTAGCTCATTCCCAGACTTGGGTTCAGCAAAATTTTTTTTCGGCCTCTCAGCTTTTGTGCCATGAATCCGCCAAGGCTGTGGCCCACAATGACGTCAATGTTGTGGCTCGCCAGGAATTCCTCAATTTGTGGCATTGCCTTGTCGGGGTCTATGCTGAGGTCGGGGGCCCACACCTTGCTCTCGGGCATATGTTTCTGCATGTCAAGTGCTATGCTGCAGTCGTGGCTCGAGGCCATTCCGTGCAAGAATAGTATTTCCATCTGTCTCTGTTTTTGTGTTGTGCAACATTGTTGCGTAATCATAAAAGCGAAGATTGTAGTCAAGATATTTAACTGCAATCTTCGCTATATCTATCTTGTTGATTGTGTGTCTTGTGGGTTATTCACCAAACAAACCTTTCATTATGATGTCTGTTGCGCCACAATTTTTCTCAACAAACTTGCCTGCAATGTTGCTTGTCTCGCTCAGTCGGCCTGTAGTCTGGTCCAGAAGGGTGTCAAGTGTTTTTGCCAGTTGCTCGCCGTCCTCAATCGGAAATGCGGCTCCGGCTTTTTCCATCTCAACAGCCTCGCGGAACCTTTTGTAGTTCGGTCCGAATATGACGGGCATGCCATAAACGGCAGGTTCGAGCACGTTGTGTATGCCCACGCCGAATCCGCCGCCTATGTAGGCCAGTTCGCCATATCTGTAGATGCTGCTCAGCAGTCCTATGCAGTCAATAATCAGACAGTCGGCTTTGCTTGCCTCCTCGGCTGTCGCCTGCGTATACCTGACGTGTGTGCGTTTCATTTTGCCCTCGATTTCGGCAATATGGCCTTCGTGCACCTCGTGTGGCGCGATTATCATTCTGAAGTTGTGCTTGTCGAAGTATTCTATCAGCAGGTCTTCGTCTTTTGGCCATGAGCTTCCGGCCACAAGTATAGGCTTGTCTCCGTGCTTGAATGCCTCCACTTTCTCCAGGTCCTTGGCTTGCTTGCATATCGCAAGCACTCTGTCGAACCTGGTGTCGCCGGCAACTGTGGCGTTGTTAATGCCTATGCCTTTCAGCAGCTCTACGCTCTGTTCGTCTTGCACATACAGGTGCTTGAAGTTGCCCAGGCAGTTTCTGTACCAGCCGCCCCACCACTTGAAGAATGCCTGCTCCTGGCGGAATATTGCCGACACAATGAATGTTGGTATCTCGCGTTCCTTGAGCTCGTCAAGATAGTTTAGCCAGAACTCATATTTCACGAACACTGCCGTCTTTGGCTTGCAAATGTCCAGAAATTGGCGGGCGTTGCTCAGTGTGTCCATTGGCAGATAGCACACCACATCGGCCTCTTTATAGTCCTTGCGCACTTCATACCCCGATGGAGAGAAGAAGCTGAGCAGTATTTTCAGCTCTGGATGTTCTTTCTTTATGCGTTCTATTATCGGACGTCCCTGCTCAAACTCGCCAAGCGACGCCACATGAAACCATATGTAGTCTGCCTTGGGGTCTATCTTTTCTTTCAGCATCTCCATCACGCCTTTTCTGCCTTCAACCATTTTCTTGGCTTTGTCGTTGAACAGTCCGGCCACGTGTATGAGTGCTGTATACAGGTATATGGCTGCGTTGTATAGCAACTTCATCTTGTTCTTGTTGAATTAACGTCGGTTCTTTTCTTCTTACTTGATTGCATCTATCGCAAGCTTCAGTCGCTCTATTGTCTCCTCTTTTCCGAGTATGGCAACAATGTCGAACATGAACGGACCTTTTGCTGCGCCAACGGCTGTTATTCTCCAGCTGTTCATCACTGTTCCTGTGTTCAGTCCGTTGCTCTCAATCCATGGCATAATAACATCTTCAATGCTTTTTGCCTCCCAGTTGTCTATGCCCTGAAGTTTGTCTATCAGCTGTCTCATCAGTTCTGGGCTGTCTTCCTTCCAGCGCTTCTTCACGCTCTTCTCGTCATACTCTGTCGGACGGTTGAAGAAGAAGTCGGTCTGCTCCCAGAGGTCTTTCGCAAAATCGATTCTGTTCTTCACTGTGCTGACAATGTATTTTGCTTTCTCGCGGTCGCACTTCACGCCCTTCGATTCAAGTATTGGCATATACATGTCTGTAACCTCGTCGTCGGTCTTGTTGATGATATACTCGTGGTTGAACCATGTCGCCTTCTTGAAGTCGAATCTGGCTCCGCTCTTGCTCACGTGGTCAAACGAGAACAGGTCTATCATCTCCTGCATGCTGAATATGTCGCGGTCAAGACCTGGGTTCCAGCCCAGCAGTGCAAGGAAGTTTATCACTGCCTCTGGCAGATAGCCGCTCTCGCGGTATCCGCTGCTGATGTCGCCTGTCTTAGGATCGGTCCACTGCAGCGGGAACACAGGGAATCCTAGACGGTCGCCGTCTCTCTTGCTCAGTTTTCCGTTGCCTTCTGGCTTGAGCAGCAAAGGCAAGTGGGCAAACTGTGGCATTGTGTCGGCCCAGCCCAGATATCTGTAGAGCAGCACGTGCAGCGGTGCGCTTGGCAGCCACTCCTCGCCTCTTATCACGTGTGTTATCTCCATCAGGTGGTCGTCAACGATGTTTGCCAGGTGATATGTTGGAAGCTCGTCGGCTGCTTTATACAGCACTTTGTCGTCCAGAATGTTCGAGTTGATTATAACTTTTCCGCGAACAAGGTCGTCAACCTCTATGTTCTCGTTTGGCTCAACTTTTATTCTGACCACATATTTCTCGCCGTTTGCAACTCTCTGCTCAACCTCTTCTTTGCTCAGTGTCAGCGAGTTCTTGCACTGCATTCTGGTCTTTGCGTCATACTGGAAGTTTGGAATCTCGGCTCTCAGTTTTTCAAGCTCTTCAGGGGTGTCAAATGCCATATATGCCAGACCGGCGTCGAGCAGCTGTTTCACATACTTCTTGTATATCTCTCTGCGCTCGCTCTGTCTGTATGGCGCGTGCTGACCGCCTATGCCTACGCCCTCGTCAAACTTTATTCCCAGCCACTTGAACGATTCAATGATATAGTCTTCGGCTCCTGGCACGAATCTTGTCGAATCTGTGTCTTCTATTCTCAAAAGGAGTTCGCCTCCGTGCTTTTTTGCAAATAGGTAGTTATATAATGCGGTTCTAACTCCGCCTATGTGCAGTGCTCCTGTCGGACTTGGAGCAAAGCGTACGCGTACTTTCTTTTCGCTCATCGTTTTTGTTTTATCTTGTTTCTTTTTTTATTTCAGTGTTTGTCTCGTTCAGATGTCTTTCGAGTAGCATCTGCGTCTTATGTAAGGCTCTTTGTCGTAATGCTTCCACACGCCAACCGCTTCGGTGTTGCTTTCGAGCTGCTGGTTGCTTATAGCGTGCTTCACGCCGTTGCGTATGTAGGCCTTGTTCAGCTCGCAATAGTATAGCGAGTGCACCCCGCGTTTCTGCCAGTCTGGTCGCACTCCGTTGAGGTACAGGTCTATGTCGTCGGTGTTGTGCAGTGCCCTCAGAAGGTGGAACCAGCCAAACGGCCACAGGCTGCCATTGGCTTTCTGGAATGCCTTCGACAGGGTCGGCATGCTGATGCCGAAACCAACCACCTCGTTGTTCTCGTCGGCCACAATACACACAAACTCAGGATTGATGAACGAGAAGTAGTCTTTTATCAGCTTCGTTATCTCGTTCTCTGTCAGCTCCGAATAGCCATACAGGCCGGCAAACGACTCGTTGAGGGTGTGAAACAGAGACCTGGCATATGGAAGTATGTCTTTCGACTTCTTGAATGTCAACACTTTCAGCTTATACTTCTCGGCGATCATCTTGTTCACACGCTCCATCTTTTCGGGCACTGGTTGCGATGCGTTGAACCTGTACTGCAGCCAGTCTTCCTGTCTCACGTATCCAAGCTCTTCCAAAAACTTGGGGTAGTAGGCGTAGTTGTATATGTTGGCTATTGTTGGCAGCTTGTCAAATCCCTCAACCAGCATGCCCTCGTTGTCCATGTCGTTGAAACCCATCGGACCTGTTATGCCTTCCATGCCTTTCTCCTTGCCCCAGTCTTCAACGGCCTTCAGCAGCGCTTTGGCCACCTCAATGTCTTCAATAAAGTCTATCCAGCCAAATCTGACTTTCTTTCCCCAGCGCTTGTTGGCGGTGTGGTTGATGATTCCGGCTATTCTTCCGGCAAGTTTGCCGTCTTTGTATGCAAGCCAGTATTCGGCGTCGCAGTGCTCAAATGCAGGATTTTGATCCTTGTCGAGTATCGACATTTCTGCATCGTTCAATGGTGGCACCCAATATTCGCAACCTTTGAACAGCTCAAACGGAAATTTTATGAACTCTTTCAGTTCTTTTTTGCTGCTGACTTTTTTCAGTTCTATCATCTTTGTCCTGAACTTTATTGTTTTCTTTGGCGGCACAATCCGCACATTCTGCAAATTTAGGGATATTTGCAGAAAGTAGGCTAATTTTTTTGAGTTGGGCTAAAGTTTTTTGCTCTTCGGCGCTTTATTCGCAGGTGATGAATTTTATATGCCAATGCACAGGTGGTGATAATCCAATGATTTTATGGTTCGGGCAAAAACTTGCCTACTTTTGCCCAAATCACATCTTCCTGTCCCTTTGTGAGCTTTTTTACTGCTTATTTTATCAAAAAAAACGTCAATTATTTGCATTATCAAAAAAAAGCTGTAATTTTGCAATGCTGAACGAGAGAAGTCAAGCAAATATCTCTGGTGAGATGGGTGAGTGGCTGAAACCACCAGTTTGCTAAACTGACGTACGGGTAACCGTACCGGGGGTTCGAATCCCCCTCTCACCGCTTCCTTTTAAAGCACGGCGCTGGCTCAATTAGGCTGGCGCTTTTTTATTTTTGTCCTTAGCCATGTCAGAGCAAGAGACGGTTGTGAATTGTGTAGATAATCAGTGGGACGGCATGCCTATGCCTCCTCGCATTTATGCCATCGCGGCAATCCTTCTCGGATTGTTGTGCTCGGTTCTTAGCACCAGCATCGCAAATGTGTCGCTGCCAACCATCGCCAGCCAACTGGGGGTCTCCAATTCTCAAATCATTTGGGTCGTCAACGCATACCAGCTCGCAACCGTGGTCCTTATTCTGCCGCTGAGCAACATCGGCGAGATGGTGGGCTACAGAAGGGTCTATCTTGTCGGCATCCTTATTTTTTCTGTCTCCTCTCTTTTCTGCGCTCTCTCCAATTCTTTCGTCTTGCTGATTTCCTGCCGAATGTTGCAGGGGGTCGGTGCTGCCTGCCTGTCGAGTGTCAACACCAGTCTGGTCAGAATTGTCTATCCAAAGCGTTTCTTGGCACGCGGCATGGGACTCAACGCCTCTGTTGTTGCGGTGTCTGGTGTGGCAGGTCCCAGTGTCGCTGCTCTCATACTCAGTTTTGCTCATTGGCCTTGGCTTTTTGCCGTCAACGTGCCGGTTGGTCTGCTCTCTTTTGTCGTTGGCTACTTTGTTCTTCCAGATAATCCTGTCAAGAGTGCCGACAGACGTTTCGATTTCAAAAGTGCCTTGCTCAGCATGTTCACTTTCTTGATGATGTTTATGGCTACCGAGGGTTTCTGCCATTCTTGGAACTGGATGCTCACTCTTGGGTTTGCTGTGGCTTTCCTGCTGGTCGGTGCTGTGTTCCTGAACAGGCAGTTCGGCATGCAATATCCTGTTTTTCCGGTCGATCTGTTCAAAATCTCGATATTCAGGTTTTCTATATTCACAAGTGTGTGCTCGTTCACTGCGCAAATGCTGGCCCTGATTTCTCTGCCGTTCTTGCTGCAGAGGTGGTTCGGATTTGATGTCGTGCAGACAGGACTTATTATGTCTTGCTGGCCTCTTGTAATTATGGTTGCCGCACCTTTGTCAGGGTGGGTTGTTTCTTATATCCATCCGGGTGTGCTTGGCTCTGCCGGTCTCTCTTTGCTCTCTGTCGGACTTTTGGCTATATATTTCCTGCCCAGCTCTGCCGATTCGGTTCAGGTCTGCTGGCGTTTGGCCATGTGCGGACTTGGTTTCGGACTGTTTCAGTCGCCAAACAATAGCACCATAATAGGTTCTGCACCGGTGTCGCGCTCGGGTGCCGCAAGCGGCATGTTGTCCACAGCCCGACTGATAGGGCAGACCACTGGCGCATCGCTTGTGGCTTTGTTCCTTATGCTTATGCCCGAGGGGGGATATAAGTTCTGTCTGCTTGCTGCTTGTTTGCTCGCCTTTGCTGGCGCCACATTCAGTGTGGTACGCATCAGATATGATGCTCCGCAGCGCTCTTGAACTTTTGTGGGCCGCTAATGTTGGTGTGGGTTTCTCCTCATTTCGCAATAGGGAATTCACCCCATTTCTCAATTATCAGTGTTCTCAGCAGCTCGGTGTTTAGTTTCTCAAGTGGTGTCAGCGGTGTCGGTGCCGCGTGGCTCTGCTGCCTGTACCAGTCTTGTTGCATCATGTATTCGTATATCTGCTCGTCTGTGAAATAGTGGCCGTGTCTTGCCGCCACTTCGGCCGACATCAGTTTGAGGTGTTTTTGTCTGTACAGACCAGCTTGGCAAAGTGTCATCGGACGTTTTGATGCTACCGGAAACATGCCTGGCGTGCAGGTGCATTGGCCGCTGCCTGTCTGGTCCATGCTGTATAGCAATGAGTCGCATTCCCATGTTTGGTTGTTGGCGTTGACGTGTGTTGTCCAGAATTCTATTCCGTTGTCCGTCCTGATGCATTTTATCCTGGTTCCGTCTTCAATGTTTAGCACATTGGTCAGATTCCCGTTTTCTTCTTCAAGCCAGAAGTGTCGGGGCGCGGTGTCGGTTGGCAGCTGCACATATCCTGTGTGCGATATATAGGCTCGCTGGCTTTTTTCGTCTTCATACAGTCCCGACAGCATTTCAACAATATTGTCTGATTTCTCCTCTTTCAGCGTCTTTTCGGTTCTGCATAGTGTGCTGACAAGGTGTCCCTCGCTGTCTCTTATCGAAATCACTTCATATTTTTTCTCGGCATATTCCAGTTCTGCCAGTTCCGCTTTGTCGTCTGGTGCCCCCAGTATGGGTATAATTTCGTCTGTGTTGTTGTTTGCAGGTTTCAATGTAAATATGAGTCCGGCGGTGTCGCCTGCAAGCACAAATTTTTTCGATGTGTCGCCCTCCATCAGCATCAGTGCGTTGCCGTTGCTTATCTTGCAGTTAAACATGTTTTGGCCGTCGTGCCAGCGGCTGCCGTCGGATATTTTGGCCGTCGCCGTCAGACTGCACATAAGCAACAGTGCTGATATGAGTTTAGAGGGAGACATGTGTTCTGCGGTGCTTATCTCTTGTTCAGGTCATCATACAGTTTTTGCAGATAGGCCTTGCCCCAAAGTTCGGCTTTGCCGTCGGGGTCCTGGTCTTTGCTCAGCAGTCCAACCCCGTTGTTTGTGTTGTCCTGCACATACTGGCATTCTTCGGTCAGCATTCCGAATCCGTCGTTGAAGGTGTAGAACGCGTAGTGTGGAACATTCTTGTCGAGCAGGTCTTTCGAGAAGTTGAAATCCTCGTGGCCTATGCCCATCTGTCCGAGCAGTGTCGCTGCCAAATCGGTCTGCTGTCCAAGCACATCGATTGTGTGCAGCTGTTTTCCTTGCTTGTCAAGGTTTTGTTTAAGTGCTCCGCCTGCCCAGAACATTGGTATTCTGTAGCGTCTTGTTTCATACTGCAGAATGTCTGCGGGGAATTTTCCGAAGCAGTGGTCGGCAACTCCTATAATCAGCAGATTGTCCCAGATTGCAGGCTCTGCTTTCAGTTTGTCTATCAGGCTGCCAAGGCAGCTGTCGGTGTATGCGACCGAGTTGATGTATAGGTCATCAAAATGGTGGAACGGAACATCAAACGGCTCGTGGCTCGAAATGGTGAGGAATGTCTTGAAAAACGGTTGTTTGTCTTGGCTGCTGCTTGCTCTTTTTACGTTGTCATACATGTAGCTGAACATCAGGTCGTCTCTCACTCCCCATTTGTCCAATCTTTGCGAAACTGGGAACGAGTCTTCGCTCACAATATCGACCACTCCGCCCGAACGCAGATAGCCTTTCTTGTTGGTGAAGTTTATGTCGCCTCCTTGTATGAACTGCAGCTTATATCCGTTCTCGCCAAGTCGTTTCGATATGAACTGCAGGTTTTCGCACTTGTCTTGCTGCTTCATAACCGAATTGTTGGGCTGACCTGGATAGCCCGACAATATTGCGGCTACTCCTCGGTCGGTGCGGAACGAATTCGCATAGAAGTTTGTGAAGCCTATGCCCTCGGCATACATTCTGTTGATTGTGGGCATCCAGTCAGGATTGGCCTCGGGGTTCAGCGCGTGGCTGACCGAACCGCTGAAGCTTTCAAGTATGATTAGCAGAATGTTCGGACGTTTGTTCTTCAGCAGACTAACGGAATCCAGTGCCGCACTTTTGTCGTCTCTCAATGCGTTGAGCTCGGCAAGTGCGGCAACTGCTTTTTCATCTTTCATGAATCGGTATTGCTTGTTAAACGCTTTCTGCTTGCTTATCGAGTACAGAAAGTTGAACAGAGGGTCCACCGCTGCGTGATTCAGTGTCATCTCGCTGCTGAAGTATGCTCTTCCGGGATTCATGGTCGAGGTGGTGACTCCGCCACGTATCGCCAGAAAATTGAGGGCAAACAGCACCAGCACTATCGCTGTTTTTATTGATTTTGTTTTTGTGGACTCTGCCCATTTTTTGTGGCCTTTGTCATATACGTGCTTCAGCAGTTTCAGCAGCGCATAAACAAGAATTCCTACGCCTCCGGCGGTCGCTATCATAGCCCACACTGGTGTTGCTATCATCACCTCTTTGGGCGTTCCAAGATACATCAAAACTGTGCTGTCGAGCACCGTGCCCCAGAATCCGTAAAGTATCATGTTGCTCACCCAGGCAATGAACAGCAGCACGGCCATAATCGTCAGATACCAGCGCATAAACACGTCGTGCCATTTGGTCGATGTGCCGGCCGGTTGCCATATTTTCCCTATCTCAAGAACCAGTGGCAGGGCCATGATGTATCCGGCAACTGTCAGGTGCTGCGGTATGCAGTATCTTATCACTTTCAGCCATTCGGCTACCCCATAGTTGGAGTAGGTGTTATGGTGATATAACAGGAATATAAATGTTCCTATTACGCAAGTGAGTGCAATAAAAAAGAATATGCCGACTTTTTTCTTCATCCTTCTCTCAAAATGTATTGATTTCTACCGCAAAGATATGCAAAATGTGATTTCTCTGCCGCCGTCTGCTGACTTTTTTGCAATCGTGCTTTTCTTCTCTTATGGTGTCACTCTGCCGTCTGCCTGTGACACTTATCAGAAAAAATCACTATATTTGGGTAGATGCTCTGCTTTTCTTTGTACTTGAACTTTAGGGTGAGCATTTGTTATGGTGTTGATTTTTTTTAGTCTGATATATTATGGAATCTGTGCACGTCATGGTTTTGGGTAACGGGTTTGACCTTGCCGTTGGCAGAAAAACCTCCTACAAGAATTTCTATGATAGTGGCTTGTGCCCAACCGATTTTCCCTCGCCAATCATTGACTATCTGAATCGGCACATGAATCAGGACCCCGAGGCCCACAACTGGCTCGATTTGGAAAATACGTTGCGCAACTATGCTCTTGAGTCAATGAATAATCCGTCAGACTTCTTCTCGTCCGACGATGATGGCTGCCTCTGTGCCTCAGAGCATCTCGCATTGCAGACCATCGAAGACCAGCTGATGAGGTATCTTGCCGAACAGCACATGCCTGCTCCTTCGGCCGACAACAAGGCTCTGCAGCTGCTGCGTGAGTGCGTCAGCGATGGTGCCGAAATTTATTCGTTCAACTACACTGGACTGGGCGAACTGCTGACTCAGAACAAGAAGGAGGCTGCTCTTCTCGATGCCACTATTCATTATATGCACGGCTCAATCCTTGACAATCACATAATTATAGGGGCTAAGGACGGCAACTATGGGCGGTTCGACTTTGTGCAGAAGTCTTTCGACAGCAGATTCAATCCGCCTTCTCTCGGCAGGGCTTTGCTCAGGGCAGACAAGGTGACTATCTTCGGACACTCGCTTGGCGACTGCGACAGCCAATACTTCAAGCCTTTCTTCCTGAACCAGACAAGCAACAACTGCATGTCAAAGGTAATCAGAATTTACACCGATACTCCCGACTCCATGCTTTCCATAAAACGCAATATCCAGACCATGACAGACAATCACCTGTCGTGGATTTACAGCCTTAACGACTTCAGAATCGAAACATGTTGAACGTTCTTTTTTTGGCTTTTTAAATTCCATTTCATTATCTTTGTGATAATTTACGATAGTTGTGTACTCTTAGCAGCGAAACTGGAGCAAAATGCAATTCAAAGATATATATGGGCAGGATGACATAAAGGCCAATCTCATAAGGTCGGTCAAGGAGAACAGGGTGGCCCACGCCCAAATGTTCTGTGCCAGAAAAGGCTCTCAAAGCCTTGCCATGGCTCTTGCCTATGCTCAGTATTGCAACTGCAAAAACCGCTCCGACGAGGATTCGTGCGGCGTCTGCTCCTCTTGCATCAAGATGAACACGCTGACGCACCCCGATGTGCATTTCGTCTACCCGATTGTCAAAAAGTCAGGCGGCAAGGATACGCTCTGCGTCGATTTTATAGATGACTGGAGAGACATGCTGCTCAACGAGTATCCTTTCGGCCTCGAGGCTTGGATAAAACGTATCGGAACAGAGAACAGCCAGGGCGTGATTTATGCTTCAGAGAGTGAGGAAATACTCCGCAAACTCAGCACTCAGTCTTTCGAGGCTGCATACAATGTCGTGATTATCTGGATGCCTGAAAAAATGCATCCGGCTTGTGCCAACAAACTGCTCAAGCTGATAGAGGAGCCTGAAAGCAAATCCTTGTTCCTGCTGGTCTCCGACTCGCCCGACGAGGTGCTCGGAACCATCACTTCCAGAACTCAGATGGTACGCCTGCACTCTCTCTCGACCGATGATGTGAGACAGTATCTCAAAGCTCATAATCCGGGCATGGACGAACAGGAGGTCGCCGACGTGGCAAGGGTGGCAAATGGCGACCTGGTGCTGGCTAAGGAGGTTATGGACTCTGCGTCCGACACTCAGAAATTCTTTGAGCTTTTCGCAGAACTGATGCGCTCAAGCTATCTGCGCAATGCCAAGAGGATGAAACTCTGGTCCGATTCAATGGTCGACATCGGACGCAAACAGCAGATTTCTTTCCTTCAGTATGCGCAAAGAATGATAAGGGAATCGTTCGTCAGAAACCTCCACCTCGAATCTGAACTGAATTACATGACTAAGCAGGAAATGGATTTCACTTCTAAATTCGCTCCTTTTGTCAACGAACGCAACATCGTGGGGCTGATGAACGAACTGCAAGACGCAAGCCGTGATATAGAACAGAATACTCAGGCAAAGCTTGTGTTCTTCGACCTGGCTCTCAGAATAATAATGCTTATAAAACAATAGGCTATCGGCAGAGTGTCTTGTTTCTTGTCTCAACAGACATCGAAATCCTGATTTTTTCTACACGCTGCCAGCTTTTACTATTAACTCAATATATATCCGGACTGCAGTCTCTTTACTATGGAGTTCCCTGCCGACGGAGCTTTTTTTAATTTACTTGTATGACTGATTTTCATAGTGGCAATTGTGGCGAGGAAAAGATAAAGTGCTCGGGCTGCAGCTGCCATTCTAGCAATAAGTTGGATTCGTTCGACTGGCTGAGCGATATTCCTCAGTCCAGAGAGGCTACCGACTTTGTCGAAATTACTTTCAAAAACACACGAAAGGGATACTACCGCAATTCCAACGGACTGCCTTTGCAAAAGGGCGACGTGGTGGCTGTAGAGGCTACTCCAGGACACGACATCGGAACAGTGTCGCTCGTCGGTCAGCTTGTGCTGCTGCAGATGCGCAAATACAAGGTCGACCCTATGCGTGCCGAGATGAAACGTGTTTACAGATTGGCTAAACCTGCCGACATCGAAAAGTGGGAGGAAGCCAAGGCTCGTGAACATGAAACCATGCTTCAGGCTCGACAGATTGCCGAGGATCTTAAACTCGAAATGAAAATAGGCGATGTGGAATACCAGGGCGATGGCAACAAGGCTATCTTCTACTACATCGCCGACGACCGCGTCGATTTCCGCCAGCTCATCAAGGTGCTCGCGGCAACTTTTAAGGTCAGAATTGAAATGAAGCAGATCGGTGCACGACAGGAGGCCGGACGCATAGGCGGACTAGGCCCTTGCGGTCGCCCGCTTTGCTGCTCCACCTGGCTCACCAATTTCGTCTCTGTTTCCACTTCGGCCGCAAGATATCAGGAGATGTCGCTCAACCCGCAGAAACAGGCCGGACAGTGCGCCAAGCTGAAGTGCTGTCTCAACTACGAGCTTGACAGCTATCTGGAGGCGCAGAAGAATATACCTTCGCGCGATATTCCTCTCGAAACCACTCTCGGAACTTACTATCATTTCAAAACCGACGTGTTCGGACAGTCTATGCAGTACTCGTCCGACCCTCACATGGCCGCCAATCTTGTTACTCTGCCTGTCGAAAGGGTCAAGGAAATCATTGAACTCAACAAGCAGGGCGTAAAGGTGGACGACCTAAGTGCCGAAGACCTTAATGGCAAGGAACAGGAGTCGGGATACAGCAACGTGGTCGGACAGGACAGCCTTACAAGGTTCGACAAGAAAAAGAAAAACAAAAACCACGACCGACGAGACAGAAACGACAGAAACGACAGAACAGAGGCAAGACAGAATCAGCAAAATGACTCTGATACTGCCGCTGATGCTCAGCAAAATGATGCCGAGGGCAGGGACGACACGCAGACTCAGAATGAGAACTTCGACGGGCGCAACAGACATGACCGCAGAAATAATCGTGACCGCCGCGACAACCGCGACAACCGCGACAACCGCGACCGCCGCGACAATCGCAATCGCCGCGATAACCGCGACCGCCGCGACAACCGCGACAACGGCGATGACAGACCAGAATTTTCTGCCCCAGAAAATCAGAACCAGCCTGAGGGCGAGAATGCAAACGTAAACGCAAACGACGAACGCAGAACTCGCAACGACCGACGCGACCGTCACCAGCGACGCGATTTCAGACAGAGAGACCGCCGAAATGGTAACCAAAACGATAACAGTAGAAACAACGATGCTAACCAAAATGATGGCAACAATGCACAATAAGATAATGGCTTTATTTGGGGCTGCTCTTGCCGCAATGCTTTCTGCTTGTTCCGACAATGTGGTCTATCAGCAGAACAGGGCTTTCAAAAATTCGGAGTGGAACAAAGACTCTGTGCTTACTTTCTATTTCGACAGCCATGACACTGCCGCGGTTTATGACATAATATTGGACTTGAGAACCACCGACGATTATCCTTACCAGAATTTCTGGATTTTTGCCAATTCTTTCTCTCCCGACGACAAGGAGTTTAAGGATACGCTCGAGTGTGTTCTTGCCGACAACAACGGACGATGGATTGGCGACGGAATCGGCTCGGTGCACTGCCTGCCAGTGGAGTTTGGCAGCAATGTCAAGTTCCCAAGAAACGGCCGATACAAGTTCCAGGTCATTCAGGGCATGAGGGAGGATGTGCTGCGTGGCGTGTCAGACGTTGGCCTGCGCATTCAAAAGGTTAAATAAGTGAATAAATAGGGGAGGTTTTTAGATATGGGTAAAGGCAAGTTGGCCAAGTTTGCCGACATGGATAGTTTTCCGCACGTTTTTCAGTGCACTTACTCGCAGCTGATGCAAAATGGTGAACCGGTGTTCCAACAGCGTGGACGCTGGAACGAGTTCTTCGGCAACGATAATCCTATCGTGCTCGAACTTGGTTGCGGCAAGGGCGAATACACTGTGGCTCAGGCCATAAATAATCCAAACTGCAACTATATCGGCGTCGACATAAAGGGCGCCAGAATGTGGACCGGCGCAAAAGACTCTTTCCAGAGGGGACTCAAGAATGTGGCTTTCATACGCACTAATATCGAGGCTATCAAGTGCTTTTTCGCCCCTGGCGAGGTTAGCGAAATTTGGCTCACTTTCCCCGACCCGCAGATGAAAAAGGTGAACAAACGTCTCACTTCAACCACTTTCATGGCTTTATACCAGCAGGTGATGACCGAGAATGGCACTCTGCACCTGAAGACCGACAGCAACTTCATGTTCACATACACAAAGCTTATGGCCGAGGCCAACAACTACCAGGTGCTGAGGCTGACCGATAATCTGTATGCGTCTGAATATGCCGCTGATACCGTCCTCAATATCAAGACCTACTACGAGCAGCAGTGGCTCGAACGTGGCATCAACATCAAGCTTATTGAATTCAAGGTTAATCATCACGATTCGTTCGTGGAACCCGATGCCGATATTGAGTTCGACGACTACCGCAGCTTCGGACGCAACGCCAGAACTCTTATTCCCAATCCTTCGTCAAAGGCTAAAAAACAACAAATAGATTAGAATTTATTATGAAGTCTTTCAAAGAAATTCAAAGCTATGTCGTTGAACAACTCGACAAGCTGCAGGTTATAACCGAGCCAAAGGGTTTGTATGAACCTATCGACTATGAGCTGAAGGTAGGTGGCAAGAGGCTCAGACCTACTCTTGCTCTCTTTGCCTGCCAGTGTTTTGCTGGCTCGTTCGAGCATGCTGTCAAAACTGCTCTGGCTCTCGAGGTCTTCCATAACTACACTCTTATGCACGATGATGTTATGGACAATGCCGACAAGCGTCGTAATAAACCCACTGTGCACAAGGTCTGGAACCTCAACACGGCAATCCTGTCGGGCGATGCAATGATGGCTCTATCCTACAAAATGCTCGAGGACACTCCCGACTCTTGTTTCAAAAAGGTTTTCAGCGTTTTTTCTGAGGGCGTGCTGGGGGTCGATGCCGGTCAGCAGTATGATATGGAATTCGAAACTCGAAACGATGTCAAAATCGACGAGTATATTGATATGGTCAAGCTTAAGACTGGCGTCTTGATTGGCACTTCGCTTAAGGTCGGCGCCATTTGCGGCGGGGCCAGCGATGCCGATGCTCAAAAGCTTTATGATTTTGGCATGGCTGTGGGCGTGTCGTTCCAGCTTTGCGACGATTTGCTCGATGTCTATGGCGACACAAAAACTTTCGGAAAAAATATTGGCGGTGACATCTGCTGCAACAAAAAAACTTATTTGCTGCTCAAGGCCCAGCAGCTCGCGGCCGGAACTCCTATGGCCGATGAACTGAACCGATGGCTGCAAATGGAAAATTTCAATAGAGACGAAAAAATAAAGGCCGTTACTGATATATACAATAAGCTTGGCGTTGATAAGCATGCCAGAAGTCTGATGGATAAGTATTATTTCGATGCTATCGATGCTTTGAAGAGCTCGTCCATCAGCAACGAGTGTAAGGCCGAACTCGAAAAGGTGGCTGCTGAGCTGCTTAAGCGTAATGTTTGATTTTTTATAAATAACTTACTGAAGTGCCATACCGTAGATTGCCCAAAACCAACCAGGCCAGACTGAGAGCCCTGTCTGTGGTTTTGGAAGTTGGCAGCAAGCACGACGATGAAAACAGGCTTGCTATGCCATACACGTTGCTCGATAGGGTCAGACAAATTCTGCCTAATTATGAGAGATTTATGAAAGCCTATGCTGCTAGCTTCAACTCGCAAACCGAGAATAGCCGCAATTGCAGCAACGAGGCTAAAATGGCCCGCATGTATGTCTCGCACTTTATGCAGGTGCTGAATATGTGCATAATGAGGGGCGAGATTAAGCCTGAGGTTAAAAAACTGTTCGGACAGGAGGTGGGCGACTTGACAGTGCCAGACATCTCTACCGACGAAAAACTGGCTTTCTGGGGGCAGAAGGTTATCGAGGGCGAAAACCAGCGAAAAATGCAGGGCGGACTGCCTATCTATAATCCGGCTATAACAAAGGTCGTGGTCTTCTACGACCAGTTTATGGATAAATATAGTGGGGTAAAGGTCCTGCAAAAGAACACTGAACGAAACTCTAGGTCTATTGCCGACATGAACGAGGAGGTCGATTCTCTTCTGCTCGAAATCTGGAATGCTGTCGAGGCCAAGTTCGCATCTTTGCCTTTGGCCGATAGACTTGCAAGGTGCCGTGAATATGGCCTGGTCTACTACTACCGAAAGGGCGAAAAAAACATCGAGAACGTGCAATCCGTGCAAGACCAGTTCTGATTCTTGATGGTAACTAGTGATATAGGTAAGAGCGGGCGCCGCACATATTTGTGCGGTGTCTTCTCTTTTTTATATGCCGCATATGGATTCTATATCGCTTTTTTTCAAGATAATTAGCAATTTTCAATGCATTTTTGCTTTGCTTGACACACTCAAATGCTGACCAATCAACAAATTTCCTTAAATTTGCAACTTGACTAATTGAACTTACAAAGCTAAATAAGAAAAAAAATAATATAGCATGCTCAAGAAAATCACAATGGCAGCCTTGACCCTCTCTGTGGGTATGGCTGGCGCAGTGGCACAGTCAAACAACTATGTGCCACCTGGTCTCGACACCGAGACAGCTCCAACTTTTGGTTACATCGACTCTTCTTCAATCAATGTTGAGGTTATGTCGGCACCTAGCTACCCAATCGGCTCGCCTGTGCAGCTGTGGGGCAAACTGCAGGTCGGAAAAAACAGCAAGGGATATCGTTGCCTGTGTGATTCAAAGGGTAATCCTGTGCAACTCAGAGGTATGAGCTCACACGGCTTGCAGTGGGCTGGTGTAGCTAACCTCACTGAAACTAATATGAGGGTCCTGCGTAACGAGTGGAACACTAATGTATTCCGCATCGCAATCTACGTCGACGAGGAGGGTGGCTATGCCTACAACCCAACTCACCGCAGCCGATACGTCGAGGACCTTGTCCGCTGGACTGCTGCCCAGGGCATGTATCTTGTCATCGACTGGCACCAGCTTAAGCCAGGAAACCCTCAGAGCCGTGTCTACCGCAACCGCCGTGACACTGGCAAGGACCTTGCCGCCGATTTCTTCACTTATTGCGCCAAGAGATTCCAAAACCAGAGCCATGTGATCTACGAGCTTTGCGACGAACCTAATGGCGAGGATTATGAGAATGACAAGCACGACGGCAACAAGTGGCCTTGGGCTGGTGACCCTCGTGTCACTTGGGAAGACCATATCAAGCCTTACTGCGAACAGATGCTTAAGATTATCCGCTCTTATGATAAGGACGTGGTCGTGCTCTGCGGTACTCCTATGTGGGACCAGAATCCTGAACAAGTAATCGGCAAGGAACCTGTCGACGAAAACGGTAAGCAGTACGATAATATCATGTACACTTTCCACTTCTATGCTGCCACTCACAACGACGGCAAACATTACGAAACCGCTGTCAAATCTTGGGACGTTGACTTCATGAAGAGATTCCAAAAGGGCGACGGCAAGATTCCTTGCATTCTTAAGGAACTGCCTATCTTCGTCACTGAGTGGGGAACTACTGATGCCAGCGGTTGGAGTAACTTCCGCCCCGACTTGTCCGACAGATGGATCGACATCTTCGACGGTAACAACGATGCCAGTCAGATGGTTTCTTGGATCAACTGGAACTTCAGTGCCGAGGGTGGAAGCTGCGCTGCTCTGAACTGGAACGACGGTAATATGTCTCCTTTTGATACTAAGATTTTGACCGAAAGTGGCAAGTATATCTTCAAAAAGCTTAACGAGAAGTATCACACTGTAGAGGCAGGTGGCTCTAAGTAAATATTTTTTTGATTCATGAAGAAAATTTTTGCCGCCGCATGTTGCGCTCTTGCTCTGGCTTCGTGCAACAATGCCAACGAAAACAATAATATGAAGGTGGATAACACACCAATTTGCATGGGCGACAATTTTAGTTCTTGCCCTTCTCATGGCTCCATCGACTCTGCTTCTCTTAACGTCGAGATTCTTGATGCTCCTGTTTATCCTGAAGGCTCGGCTGTGGCTATGTGGGGCAAACTCAAGGTCGACACCAACAAGGTGGGTGTACGCTGCTTGTGCGACCAGAATGGCAACCCTGTCAAACTGGTGGGCATGAGCTCTCACGGAATGCAGTGGACAGGAGTCGCTAACCTCACCGAGGATAACATCAAGGTCCTGGCCAAGGATTGGAACTCAAACATCTTCCGCATAGCTGTCTATGTCGACGAGGAGGGTGGATATGCCTACAACCCAACCCACAGATCAAGATTCGTTGATGGCCTGGTCAAGTGGACTGCCGAGAATGGCATGTACTTGCTCATCGACTGGCATGTGCTCACTCCGGGCAACCCTCAAAGCAGACTCTACCGCAACCATCCGTTCTCGGGCAAGGACTTGGCCGCCGATTTCTTCACCTACTGTGCCAGAAGATATCAGAACCAGAAGCACGTCATCTACGAAATATGCAACGAGCCCAACGGCGTCAATTTCAAAAACGAGGAGTTCGGAGGCAAACCTGGTCCCGAAATCTGGGCACCACGTGTCACTTGGAACGAAATCTTGAAACCTTACTGCGAGGAGATGATCAAGATTATCCGCAGCTACGACAAGGATGTGGTCATTATTTGCGGAACTCCTCATTGGAGCCAGAGACCACAGGATGTTATAGGCAACGAACCTCAGGACGAAAACGGCAACGTATACAGCAATCTTATGTATACTTTCCATTTCTATGCTGCAAGCCATAACGACGGTCGACACATCGAGACCGATGTCAAGTTCTGGGATTACAATTTTATGCAGAACTTTAAAACCGGAAACGACTCAGTTCCTTGCATACTTAAGAACTTGCCTATCTTTGTCACCGAGTGGGGTACTACCGATGCCGGTGGTTGGAACAACTTCCGTCCTGACCTTGCCGACATCTGGATGGACATCTTCAACGGCAACAACGATGGTCAGCAGATTGTTTCATGGTGCAACTGGAACTTCAGTGCCGAGGGTGGCGCGTGCGCTGCTCTTAAGTGGAACAGCGGAAATTTGCAGCCTTTCAGCAAGGACATCCTGACCGAATCGGGCCAGTATATCTTCAACCAGCTGCAAAAGGAAAAGAATAAGCAGTAAAATAATATACTGAGCATAACCATTATAAAGACGTTCTGATTCCTTTCAGAACGTCTTTTTTTTATAATGCTGCCGAATTGACCAAATCAAAAATATTGATTGTTTATTGCGTTTTGCTGGAGATAAATCCTTCTCAATGCGTGCGACGAATTTAAATCTTTGGCCTATTATGTCGGCTTTGATTTATTCGGATATGAGTTTAATTCTAAATATCCGCCAAATAATGAACTCTATGGTAATGAATTTGGTTGATATGCCTCGCCTTGACAGACAGACTTTCTTTTATGATTTTTTGTATCCATCTTTATGGCGTTGCTATCTATCATGATGTTGATAACTGTGAGGCAGAATTTACTGATGACGGTCCTATTTTAACTGGTCTGACTTCTGGCGAGATTCAAGGCCCTTTTGATGATGCGGTACATCTACTCAAAAATGCAACTATCAAAGAATTTAAGATGATTGACATTTAATATGAACTTGAGTGTATAGTTCATCAATGATTTTTGATTCGGCTGAAAACAGAAAGAGAGAGCGATTTGCAATGGGGCAAATCGCTCTCTCTTTCTTGCAAGTATTTAGAATTCTTTTCTTATTTCTTAATCAGCTTGCCGCTTATGTGCTGTCCGTTGTCGGCCACTGCAGCCACTGTATACACTCCTGCGGCAAGGTCGCTCACGTTAAGCTTTACCTGACTTTGTCCGGCTGCCACAGTGGCTTTTCCGCTCCACACGCATCTGCCGTCTGTTGTGCTGATGTATAGTGTGAACTGCGATGTGCATGGCATATTCATGTCTATCACAGCGATGTCCTCAGCCGGATTTGGCCAGATGCTGAATCTAGAGTATGATGCTGTGCCGCCCACGGCTGTTTCTATGTTCACCTTCAGGTCGACAGTGTCGGTTGCGCTGTGCTCAGTGTATGTGTTGAATCCTTGCAACACAATTGTGTAGTTGTTGATGTCGTCGTTGCTTGCGTCTCCGGTCACTGACACAGTCACTGTCGAATCTCCGTATTCAATCACTGTTTCCGCCCAGTCTGGCTCGCTTGGCTTCCAATCCAGCTGCACACTGTCGGCATAGGTGACGGTGTACTGCATGTTTATGTCATTTCCTTGGTTGTTGTTCTCAAACAAGACTGTTGGATCAGACCACTGTCTTTGCGGAATTGTGTCTTCTATCACGTTTATTATTCGGCCTATCGAGTAGTTCAGCATCGAGTTGCTGTTCTGTGCCCAGAAGTCAACCTCATATCTGCCCACCTTGTTCGCAATTCCGCTTGCGTATGCGATTCCGTTATATTCGGTGTCAACCCATGTCTTGATTCCGTCGAGTGCATTGCCCTCGAACCATGTAACCACAATTGTGTCGGCATTCTTCACGTAAACAAATATGTCTGATATTGCCTGACCCACAATCACTGTCTGCTCAATCGGAGCGTCGCAGTCCATCTTAACGGTGTCAACCCTGCTGTCTCTTACCACGTTGATTGTGCCGGCAACTGTGTCTGTCAGTCCGGTCTTCTTGTTCATCGCAACAACATGCCATGTGTATTCGCTTATGCTGTCTATCTTGCCCGACAGGTATGCGTGATTGTCATAATATGTCAGCGCTACACCTGCTGGCACTGCTGGCTCCCACATCACCTCCACGCTGTCGGTGTTCTCGGTTGTCAGCTCAACTTTTGTTATGTTGCCTGATGCGTATACTGTCTGTGCCAATGGCTCTGCAAGCAATATTTTTGCTGTGTCGTGGCGTGTGTCTGGCACCGAGGTCATGATGCCTTCCATTATTGTCGTGTTGTTGCCGAAACTGTTGTATGCAACAATCGAGAATCCGTATGTGCCCAGGCTGTCAAGCTGTCCGACTATCGTCATTGTCTGGTTCTCCTGGTCCACTGAGTAGCTCAGACCGCTTGTGTTGTCTCCTATCCATGAGACGCTTATGCTGTCTGCTCCAGACCAGCTGTAAACAATCGGACTTGAAAATTCGCCCTGATATACCTGTTGCGACACAATGCCGCTCACTTTCTTGATTTTTGGCTCGGTTCCCAGCACAACCAGCTTTCCGTTCTGGCTTATGTTGTTAGGCAGATTGTTCTTTGTGTAGTTTCCCACAGCCAGCATTTCTCCGCCAAGTTCAGCCTCCTGCACTTTAAGGTTAGAGTATAGCTCAAGTCTTGCGCTGTCGGCCATCGACAGGTTGTGTGTCGTCGCCTCTATCAGCACTTGCAGCGTTGCGGCACTGTCTACCACGGCACCATTTGATCCAAGTGCCGATTTGTGGGCTACAGACAGATAACCCTGTTTCACATTCCACTTGCCTTTGTATGCCGAGTTGTCGCGGAACAGACGAAGTGGCATGTTGCCTTGCTTTGTCAGGTCTGCTTCTCCGCTTATTGGGGCGTTTATGTCGAATGTTGTTATGCTCTTGCCCGACGATGATTTCATTGTCGATGGCTTCTCAACATTTATGTTGGCGGCTGTGAGTGTGAACTGCGGGTTGTTTGTGCTTATCCTGACAACGCCTCCCTGCAATATTATGTCGCGGAACTCAACATTGTCTGTTGGTCGCAGAATTCCTTCTTGCTCCACATAGCATGGCGCAGTCGGCGATACTGTGTTTGGTATTCTTGCCTCGCCTTTGCGTATCACTGTTGTGTCGTATGACAGTGGCAGACGGCCGCTCTGCCACAGCGAGTCCATTGTCCATTCTCCGCCGTTCTCTGCCTCGCAAATATATATCTGTTTGCCAGGTATCTCCTTGTAGGTGACTGTGGCAATGCTCATTGCCGGCAGTGTTATTGAGGTGCCGTCAACAATTCCGTTGTCGCGGCTCCAGATCCCTTCACGCGGTACTGTCAGGTAGCTGTGGGCGCGGAATGTCTTGTTCTTTATGCCAAGGTCAATGTCCGATTTAATCTGTGTCTCGCCCTTGTTTATCAGTATGACCACGCAACTGTCAGAATTCACCGAACGGAAAGCAGTGGTAATCACATCGCCGTTGCTCGATTCGGAACCAAGAGTGATCATGCCCGGACGGACAAATTTGCTGAAGTGCCTCAGTCCGTGATATATACCGTTCACTGTGAATCCCAGGTCAGTCTTTGTCTTGCTCGAGTCGGTCTCTATGTTTATAACCGCATTTTCTTTGTCTCCCCAAAGCAGATTCCAATACAGATAGTATTGCACTCTGTTCCAATTGAATGCGTTGGCAATGAACCACGCTGTGTAGACTGCGTCGTCGGTCTGCAGGTCGCGCAGTGGCGAGTTCTCGGTCATCCACATCGGCTTGTCGTTAAGATCGGTAGCCAGCTTTTTCATTGCCTCCTCAAAAAATTCGGGGTGGTTATATCTCTGGCCGTCATAATCGTGGGTGTTTATGCCGCTGTGGTAGTAGTGAAAACCATATCCGTCGAGCAGCGTCTTGTCGAGCGCGTTTATGTACTCCTGGGTCTGGTTCCAACCAATTCCCAGATTGTCTGCGCCTATGAACTTTGGCGGATTCTGCAGCTTCTGCAGTCTGGCATATGTTGTCTGCAGGGCTTTGTCATATCCTGCATATTCGCCCTGCTCTGTTGGCTTGAACACCATTGTGAAGTAGGCTTCGGTGTCCATGTCTGGCTCGTTCTGCAAACTCACATATTCTGGTGTCATGCCAAGGTTGGCGTACCCTTCCATCGATTTGGCCCACCACTCGGCATAGTCGTCATACACGAAGTTGCCGTTTGAGTCTTTTTTCAGCGAGCCTTTGCCGGTGCTGTTGCTTCCGTTAAGGCTTTGGCAGGCTTTATATTCGGCCGGACATGTCCATGCCGAGATTACCACCGGCAGATTTTCACCGCAGCGGCTTTTGGCCTCTTTGAATATCTCAACCTGGTCTGGCACTCTGGCGTCGTTCACATCCCACCAGTTCGCCATACGCAGCGCACTGATTCCCAGTCCGTTGAATATAGTGTCATATATGGCCTCTTTGTTCCAGCTTTCGGTTACCCATTCTTCGTAGTAGACTATGTTCCCTCCAATTCCGCCCACTGTCTGGTACGTCGTGGTCGGTGAAACAACAATGCTCGCAGTGTTGTCCGCTCTTAGCAGAGCAGGCAGCATGCTGCTCTGCAGCATCGTTAAAATCGCAATATATTTGAGTTTGCTCATAATCATGTAGTTGTTCTATTCTTGTAATTTGCTAATTTATATAAAATTGTTGTCTCTTGAAACCGAAATTTGGATTTTTTTATCACGCAATTTTCAAAATTTAATTTACTATCGCTCATGATTTTCTAAATGTACAAAAAATTGACTATAAGTACATTATTTGCATTTTCTCTTAATTTTTATATTCTAGCTTGTTTTCAATCGTGAAATGAATGTTCCTACCACTCAATTTTCTCTCTGTTTGTTTCTGCATTTGTCTTGCCATAAATCCGATTAAATCGTGATAAAATTATATAATGGACTGATTTATTCTTCTACAACTGAATTCTCTATTTCCACTTGGATATAGAAAAATTATAGCCTTTATATCATAGTATTCAATGACACGCAACACGATATTGCACAAAAATTATTACCTTTGGCAAATTTTGGCCCTAAAACCAAATGAAATGTAGTATATATTTTTGGCATATGTTTTGCCTGTGCAACATATAAATTGAACTGATGAACATTGTATTGAAAAAAGTGGCATTGTCGTTTGCCGCCGTTTTGTTCCCCGTCTTGGCTCTCTCTCAGATAAATGTGATTAGTAATGTGGTGAAAGACAACGAGGCGATTCAGGATGTTATAAAGGACTCTGTCAACACTCCTGTGGCCAAGCCGACGGTCGAGCCAAAGGCACAAAGCACCGAGGGCAAGGAATATACTGCCAATACTATTACTGTCAAAACAAGTGGCACCGACAAATTTGTATGCAATCCTGATGGGGTACTGAACAATTCAACTGTCACTTGGATAAATGAAAGAATGCAGCAGCTCGAAGACAGCACTTCGGTTCAGGTGCTTGTGGTTGCTGTCAAGAGTGTCAGCTCGTGCGACTTGCAGACGTTTGCTGTCGACTTGGGCAACAAATACGGTGTCGGGCAAAAGGAAACCAACAATGGTTTGGTTATAGTCTTGTCAACTTCGTGTCGCGATGTTGTGTTCTCAACTGGTACTGGTTTGGAGGCAAACATGACCGATATTGCCTGCAAAAACATTCAGGAGAAGTTCATGGTTCCTTATTTCAGCAAGGACGATTGGAACACTGGTTTGGAAAATGGTGTCGAGGCTGTCTATCAGTATCTGATTGGCAACGAGGAATTCAAAGCTATGGCTAACGAGGATGATTGGGGCGGCGCCGATGATATCATAATCTGGGGTACTGTCTTCGGCATTTTGGGCTTGTCTGTCTATTATGCCAACACCAAGAGAACCAGAAAGTGCCCTGTCTGCGGTGCTACTATGAAGGAGACAAAAACAACCAGACGATATAATTTGGAAACCGACAAAAGAAGATTTTATGATGTTACATATAAATGTGGTAAGTGCGGACATACGCTGACTCAGACAGAGTCTTATTCTGATAGCAGTTCTGGCGATAGCCACCATAGCGGCGGTCGTTTGGGCGGCGGAGGTCGCATCGGACGTAGTTTTGGCGGCGGCCACTTTGGCGGCGGCGGTTCGCACAGCAGATTCTAAGTTGATAATAATCAATAATTACATATAGATGAATAAAGGTTTAATTGGAGTTATTGCCGTTGTGGTTCTTGCCCTGATATACGGTGTTTCTGTAAATAATAGTCTGGTAGAGCTCGATGAGGCTTCAAACAAGGCTTGGGCTAATGTGCAGGCCGCTTATCAGCGTCGTGCCGACCTCATACCTAACTTGGTGGCTACCGTCAAGGGATATGCTGCTCACGAAAAGGAGACCCTCGAGGCTGTCATCGAGGCTCGTGCAAAGGCTTCCCAGATAACTATCGACCCTTCAAAGGCTACTCCAGAACAGCTCCAGGCTTATGCAAACGCTCAGGGCGAACTCTCTCAGGCTTTGGGACGTTTGCTCGCTGTTTCAGAGAGTTATCCTGACCTTAAGGCTAATCAAAACTTCATGAGCCTGCAGGTTGAGCTCGAGGGCACTGAAAACAGAATCAACGAGTCCAGAAGACAGTTTAACTCTGCTGTCGAAACCTACAATGTCGCTGTTCGCCAGTTCCCTGGTTCTGTCGTGGCAAGCATCATTGGGTTCAACAAGAAGGCTATGTTCGAGGCCGATGCTTCTGCTCAGTCGGCTCCTAAGGTTTCTTTCTAGTGATCATTTAGCTAACTGATAAAAACTGAAAACCGCCCTGCAACAGTTGTTGCAGGGCGGTTCTTTTTATTGCTGTTTAGCTTTGTTGGTTCTAGACTGAAAAGTAGGTAACTTTGTGACGCTAATACGTTGCGTATATAACAATTTCTTGATGAAAATGAATTCAGCTATAACCAGATTATTCTGTCTGATGTCTTCGGCCATCACTTTCTTGTCGTGCAGCACTCGCGAGGAGGATTCCAGCATCCCAGAGTCAAGGGTCTATTTCAAAACTGGTTACGACGAATACACACGTCTGCTCAATCCTGGCTCCTACCTCACTTTCCGTGTCAACGACGGCAACATCTATGCCACCAACACTTATCTCGGCTATGGCGGAATAATCATATACAGAGATTTCGAGGGCAAAATCCATTCGTGCGACTTGTCGTGCCCTGTCGAGGCAAGCCGAAATGTGCTGGTCACTGTCTCCAGCTCGCTTCAGGCCACTTGCGATGTCTGCGGCTCTGTTTTTGAACTGGGCTGGGGACTCGCCACTCCTTCGTCGGGTCCGGCAAAGGAGACTCTCAAAATATATACGCACGTAACAGACAATGGGTCGGCCATCATTGTCAGCAATTAAGCTCGCATTATGCGCCAGCTTGGACTATTTGATTTCAATCTTGCATGGCAGTGCTGCTTGCAACATGTCTATATGCTTCAGCTTTTCAATAGCATCTTTTTCTGCCTGAAACATCTGTCTGCTTTTCAACGCTCTCACTCCTAGCGACGGACTGTGGCTCAGCCTGTCAAGTATTGATTCTTTTTCTGGATATTCGCCTATTCCGTATTCCTCAAGCCCTGCCATGTTTGCCGCTATCTCTATTGCCGTGTTCAGTGTGCCCAGTGTGTCAACTAGCTGTCGTTTCAGAGCAGCTGTTCCGCTCCATACTCTGCCCTCGGCCACTTTCCCCACTTGCTGCTTGCTCAGTTTTCTGCCATTGGCACATCTGTCAAGAAACACGTCATATCCGTTGTCAACATATTTCTGCACAAGTGCCAGTTCGGCCGACTCCATTTTTCGCCACATGCACGGAAAGTCTGAGTATTTATTGGTCGAAACGGCATCATAGTCAATTCCTATTTTTTCTGCCAATTCTTCGGCGTTTGGTATCACGCCGAATATGCCTATCGAGCCTGTCATGGTGTTCGGATTGGCCACTATGACGTTGGCTGCCGCCGATATGTAGTATCCGCCCGATGCTGCGTAGTCGCCCATGCTAACAACCACTGGCTTGCTTTTCTTCAGCTCGTTCACCGCATGCCAAACCTGTTCCGAACCATAGGCGCTGCCTCCTGGCGAATTCACTCTCAGCACAACGGCTTTGGTCGATGAGTCTGCTTTCAGCTCCAGCAGCTGCGCGCTTAGTTTTTTTGTGTTTATCCCGTCGTTGTTGCCGTTGTCAATCTCTCCTTCGGCATACACCACTGCTATCTCTTTGCTGTCGGTGCTTGGCACAAGTGACTTCACATAGCTTGCTATGCCGATGTAGTTTGGTTTGTCTTTATCTGCGCCTGTTTTCTTGGCTATTGTTTTCGACACTTCGTCGCCATATGCTATTGCGTCAACCAGCCTGTTTTTCAGCGCGAAGTCGGCGGTGCGGAATGTCATGAAACTGTCGGCCGATGCTTGCAGCTCTTTTTCTGTCAGCCCTCTGCTGCTCCCTATTTCGTTTAGCATTGTGTGCCACAAGTCGTCAATCAGTTCTGTGGCTTGCAGACGGCTCGAGTCGCTCATTTGTGTGTTGGTATATTGTTCGGTGTACGACTTGAATGTGCCCACTTTCACCACTTGCATTTCAACTCCTATCTTGCTGAGCAGTTCCTTGTAGAATTCGGTCGAGTATGACAGACCTCTGAAGTCTATCACTCCCTGCGGATTCAGAAAAATGCTGTCGGCCACCGAGCACAGGTAGTATCCTCCTTGTGTGTATGCTCCCGAGTAGGCATACACAAATTTACCTTTTTCTTTAAAGGCTTTCAGTTCTTCTCTAATCTCTCGTAGTGTAGAGTGGCCTGTTGTGAAGGCTCCGCATTCCAGCAGTATTCCTTTGATGCTTTCGTCGTCGGCAGCAGCCGATATCGCCTTTCTGAAGTCGTCAAGACCCATGATGTTGTCAGAATCGTCACCCAGAACTGACATCAGCCCTTCTTGCGAGCGGTCGGCAATTTGTCCCTGCAGTTTTATCTTCAGAACTGAGTTGCTCGATATTGATTCTGTTTCATCGCTCGACAGCACGGCCACTGCTGCAATCATTATTATCAGTGATATAACCGAGAATATGGCCATTCCAACGATTGTTCCGACTATGGAACCCAAAAAATTCTTCATGAAATTCAATTTTTCTATGCATTCAGGCAAAGTCTATTTGTTCTCTGCCACTTCTAAATTCATTGCAAAGGTAATAATCTGTAGCCATACAATGCTGATTCAGATTCTGAATTTGTTTTGATTGGCTGCAAAAAGAAAAGGCAGACAACTTTGTGCCTGCCTTTTCTGAGATATTTGTTTTCAGGGTTACTTAACTATGATTTTTTCTGTTGCCTGTGCATATCCGTTGTTCACAGTCAGTGTGTAAATGCCTGCTGGCAGACTGCCCTTGACTAACGGAACGGTTGCGCCGCCGCCGCTGATTTCGGCTGTCGCACTCCACACAAGCTGGCCAGTTGTGTTGAAAATCGAAATTCCTGCGGTCCCGTCGGCTGCTGATATTCTTATTGCAGACTCGTCTTCAACCGGCATTGGATATACGGCAATGTTCAGTTTCTGGCTTGCCTGCACTTTGTCAAGTCCTGTCAGGTCTATCATGTCCAGCAGGTAATAGACTGAGTTTACAACAAGTTTTGCTCCGTTGTCTGATATGTTGGCGTATGAGCTGCTGTTCAGGCCAACTTGCAGATACTTGCAGGCCAGTGTTGTCCCGCTGATGCATGTTCCGCTTGGTGCCTCAAATATCACTGGCTTGTCTGTTCCGCTGACAACAGCAATTGTTTCTATGTCTCCGTTTTCCACGCTGTTGAATTTGCTTGGATACATATAGCTCAGTGCTTTTGTGCTCACTGCCGAAACAAGGTCCAGCTCGTCGTTTTGGTCTAGTGTCAGTCCGTTGAATATTGGGTGACTCTTCTGGTCGGTCTGCACTGTTATGTTTGTCTGGCTGTAGTCGTCGCCATATCCGGTTGTAGCCCAGCTCCAAGTTGCGTCGCTTGTTTTATACTCAAACACTTTCATGTTCAGTATTGGCAATTTCACGTCTTTGAGCGACAGCATGAGCGGTTCGGCCGAACCTGGCACTTCGCTGATTACCAGCACGTCATATCCCGAGAAATCAAACTCGCTTTGCAATGCGTCAACTTCCTGCACATACAGGTCGGTGCATGCTTTCAGGGCTGGCAGAATTTTTGTGTCGTTAGCATAGTTTGCTGCCGTTGGGTTTGTTACATATGCAACTCTCTTAAGCCCCGACGGAATCACTGTTATTGTGGCCGATAAGCTGATTACCTCGCCATTGCCAACGCTGATTATTGTCAGCTCGGCTGTCTCGTTTGGTGCTCCGCTTATCGTCACTGTTTTGTTTTCTTCGTCGGTTGTGGCTGTCAGTCCGTCTGTCAGTCCGTATATTGCAACGCTTTTTGTTCCTGCTCCGTAGCTTACGACTATGTCGTTGATATTTTCACCCTCGAACACCACCTGGCTCAGTTCGCCCTCGGCTGTCATTTTGCTGACGGTTGTGTCTTCAATCACCGTCAGTGTACCGCCCACACCGCTTACGTTCACGTTGTTGCCCATCGTTTGCAGTGTGTACACAAATGTGCCTATCTCGTGCGGTGTGCCGCTGATTGTCATTGTTCCCTCATAGTTGTCGGTGCGTACCACTCCTTCTGGCAGTGTGCCCACAACAACAAGGCTGTCGGCATTTACGTATGTGTAGGTGGTTGTCTGCATTGCCTGACCCGCTATTATTGTCTGGTTGCGGTCGCCGCTTTTCCTGTATATTGCCGCTGTGTCTGGCACTGTCACTCCTGATCCTATCACGAATGTGCCGCTCTTGGTGGCTTCCGGGTCGTATCCGCTGACGGTGGTCACTGTGTATACATAGGTGCCTTCCACACTGCACGAGCCACTGAATGTCACTGACTTGGCCGTTGTGTTTATGCTTGCTGTTATTCCGTCGGGCAGTCCGCTCACGGTCACAGTCGTTGCGTTTGCCCACTCAAAGCTGAATTCGGTTATGCTCTCACCAGCCTGTACGCTCTGGCTCGAGCTGCCGGCGCCGTGCTTGGCCAGTGTTGGAGCTGCCACTCCGTTGCTTATCGTGTATATGTCTGGCATCTTCACGTTTGATATGCCCTCACCTATATAGTAGCTCAAATGTGGTGGCTGGTTGTAGGACACGTTCTGCGATGCCACGTCACATCTGTATTTGCGGTCGTGCATAAGGCATGGCAGACGGTAGTCGCTAGCCACGTCGGTCGACATGATGTTTATCTTGCTCGGGTCGCTGCTGTTATATGTTATGAACTCCTCGCGCCAGTCGCCCAATATGTCGGCCACAAGCAGTGCGTTATATTTTGTTCCGTTTATCAGTGTTCCGTTGCCATAGTTGCTCATGGTTACAAGTCTTGTGGAGCCTTCGTCCAGAATCAGGTTGCGGTCCAGCAGCTCGTCTTGCAGGTCACCGTCCCAGTATATGCGGAAGTTTATTGCTTTTCCGCCGCCAACTCCTGTCGGTATTGTTATGCTGCTCAACGTGTTCCCGTTCACGTCATACACATTCGTCTCGGCCACGCTCCACATCTCAAATCCTGGATTCGTGGCAGAGAGGTCGCATGCAATGCCTCGGCCGTTGTCGTTTCCTGTCGCTTTTCCGAATATGACGTCACCTGTGCGCAGGTTTCTCAACTCATAGCCATATTGGCTGGAGCTCTCCTCGTGCACGAACCAGCCATAAAGGTCGCAGTCGGTGCACATCTGGCTGATGTGCATTGCGTCGCCGTGGCCGAATCCTTTGCGGTAGTACAGACTGCCGTCGTCGTCCACGCAGGCCGAGCCGAATATTATCTCGTCTTTTCCGTCTTTGTCAACGTCTGCGCTGAACAGGCTGTGAAATCCTTCGCCATATAGTCCGCTGCCCGAGCTTGTGTCCAGTCTGTTCCACACTTTTGTCAGTTTGCCGTCGCGGTAGTTCCAGCAGCTCATGCCGGCACGTGCGTAATATCCGCGGCTCATGATTATGCTTGGACGCTCACCGTCAACATATGCCACTGTAGCCAGAAATCTGTCTACTCTGTTGCCATACGAGTCTCCCCAGTTGCTCACTGTCCCTCGGGCAGGGTCAAAGGCTTCGGTTGCAAGGTTTGCTCCTGTGGCTCCCTCAAACACTGTCAGATATTCGTTTCCGCTCAGCACATAGCCGCTCGAGTTTCTGTAGTCGGCTGTCTTGCTGTCGCTGCCCATAAGCACTGCGTTGCCCTTGCCGTCTATCGTTCCTGGTGCGGTGCGGCATACCACTTCTGCTTTGCCGTCGCCGTCGAAATCATAAACCAGATACTGGGTATAGTGCGCTCCTGCACGAACATTTATTCCGAGATCTATTCGCCACATGAATGTTCCGTCAATCTCGTATGCGTCAAGATATACATTGCCTGTGTATCCTGAGCTCGAGTTGTCTTTGCTGTCGCTTGGGTCCCATTTCACCACCAGCTCATAGTCGCCGTCGCCGTCAAGGTCGCCAACGCTCATGTCGTTTGGGGTATAGGTGTAGGCGTTCCCGCTCAAATCTGTTCCGCCGGTTGGCAGTTGCAGCTGTATCTCTTTGTGTATGTCGCTCCACACGCTTGCGGCGGCCGACGCTTCACCCTCGGTGCCCGAGTTCACTGCCTTCACTGTGTATGTGCTGCTTGTTGTCCCGTTGGCGTCGAGATAGTTGGTCACGCTTGTCAGTGGGGTGGAGTTTACCAGCACACCGTCGCGATATAGGTTGAAACTTGTGGTCGACTTGTCGGTCCCCAGAAATCTCCATGTCACCATCACTCCGCCTGTTTTCTTTATGGCAACAACGCCACGGTTCAGTTGCTCCATCTGGTGGGTTGTGCCCCATGCTCCCGATGTGCATGCAAGCGCAAGTGCCAAGCCGGCTCCTGCCTTGCAAATGTTGTGTAGATATGTATTCATGGTATAAACTAATATTCTTAATTTTTCTCCCCTAAGTTAGAAACATTTTCATTTATATCAACTTATTATTGTGTCAATCGTTTTGGATTTTTTTTGCTAAATGTTCTTTAGGCTTATCTGTTTTTGCTCCGCATCACCTTATTCTGCGCTCGTTTTGGAATTTTCCTTAATCTTTCCTAATTTTGTTTAGCTTGGCTTTTTGTGCAACATTTTGTCTTTCTATATGTTAGATTCAAGGCACGATTGGCTTGCTGCTTATGTGTACGTATCAAATCAGGTTTGAATATATTATATCATGAAACACTCATTTTTGTTGCCAGCGGTTCTCCTCGCAACTCTTTCGGGTTGCACAAAGGAATATATCACCAAGGAGTATATCACAAACGAATATGTCACAAACGAGTATGTCTATTCTTCTGAATACTACTCGCAGATACTTAATTCTCAGCAGGAGATAACTCAGGATATACGTCCTGAATTTCTGAAGGCTGGCGACACCGTGGCTGTATGCGCTGCCAGCAACTATGTGACCAAGAGCGACCTTGCCGACGGAATTGCGCAGCTGCAGGACTGGGGATTCAAGGTTAAGCTGGCAGACAATCTTTATAATGTCGACGGACGATATGCGGGCACTATCGGCGAACGTGTCGAGGGCTTGCAAAAGATGATAGATAACCCAAATGTAAAGGCTATTATTATGGCCCGCGGAGGTTACGGAATGGCGCAGATCCTATCTTATCTCGACCTTTCTCCGCTCGAGAGCAACCCTAAGTGGATTGTTGGATATAGCGACGTGACTGGCTTGCTCGTGGCTGTCAACAACCTTGGAGTTGAGGCTATTCACGGACCAATGGTCAAGGGACTTACAAACGATTCTGAAAGTGCCACTGCACTGAAAAATGCTCTCATGGGCAACACATCAAAGATGTCTATTGCCTATAATTCAAATTGTGTTAAGGGGACTGCTCAGGGACGACTCGTGGGCGGAAACCTTTCCCTGATCTACAGCCTTGGTGGCACCTTGTTCGATCTTAACTGCAAGGATGCTATTCTTTTCATCGAGGATACCGGCGAGTATAACTACTCCATCGACCGTATGCTCACTAATCTGAAGCTCAGCGGAAAACTCGATTCAGTGCGTGGCATCATCATTGGCGATTTCAACACTACACAGGGCAGCGACAAGAGTATCCCCGAAATTGTGAAGGAGAAGACTGCCGACTTGAACATCCCTGTCATGTATGGAGTGCATGCTGGCCACCTCACCACTAATCTCGCTTTGTATATGGGTCGCACCGTCAAGATGACTGTCGACGATGATAACGCAACCATCGAATACCAATAATTCTCACACATAAAGCGATTTGAGTCTTAAAAGCAAAATATCAGAACTGACAAAGCCTTATGCCGACTGGGCTCTCAATGCCTACGACAGTGCCCAGCGTCTTGCTTTCCGACTGCCAGGCATAAAGGTCGATAGAAACGACTTTTTGTGCAAAATACTGCCTGGCACTGTCGGCCAAGAACGCACTTTGGCTGCTGTGGCTGGACGTACCACCGATGTTATGTCTGCCGACGAAATTTCGTCGGTGGCTAAAGAAACTATCGTGTGGGGCGGACTCTACACGGCGCTGGCTACTGCAGTCCTGACTCTGCCAAACAACACTTTCGTTGCCTTGTTTTGCATGGGATTAGACTTGGTGCAGTCGCAGCTGGCCGTGTTCGTGGTTGCGCAGAAGCTTCTATATATTCACGGCTTTGACCAGAATCAGCTCGAGGATAAGCAGACGCAGGATCAGATAAGCCGCATTCTGTGGATTGTCTCGGTGGTGATGGTCGGACGTGGTGGAATTCGCAAACTGGCCAAGAGCGCCGGCAGCAAGGTCACCAGAATGCTGATCAGGCAGTTCAGCATCCGCATCAGCGTCAGAATGGTTCTTGTCAACATGATAAAGCAGATCGCTAAATGGTGTGGAGTGGTGGCAACACAGCAGATTATAAACGATGCCGTCGATGTGGCCGTTGCCGTGGCCTGCGCTCTTGTGGCTGGAGCTTTCTCTTTCTGGATTTTCCTGCCTTTGGCTCGAAATCTCAACAGAAAACTTTCTGAGGTCGGCGTCGACCATATAACAGACGATTTTGATTTGAACTCTACTGATTGATACAATTAAACATTTATGAGGATTGTCTTACGCAGATTTTGTTTTTTATTGAATGGGCTGTTTTTTGCAGCCGCTGTCTTTGCGGCCGAACCTGTTGCCAATAAAAAGGAAATCAAACAATATGAAACGGCCGTTTTGCTGATGAACGAGGGCAAGTATAAGGAGGCTCTGCCTATGTTCAAGCAGCTGGTGCGCGACAACAAAAAGTTTGTCGATGCCAGCTGGAGCCTGGCTGAACTCTATTCGCGTATGGGCAACGAACCTAAAAGAATCGAGGCCCTCAAATATGTGGCTCAGCCAAAGGTGCCACGCTACTATAACAGTGTGATGAGGCTGGCGGTTGCCTACTTCGAGTCGTGCAACTACGAGGAGAGCAAAAAGTGCTATCAGCTTGTTCCGCAAACTGAACTGGGTTTCTATAAGGTGGCGCAGAAGAGGATCGCCGAGTGCGACGGGGCTATGAAGCTTATGCAGACTCCTAAGCCTTTCAATGCCACCAATATGGGCACTAACATCAATACCGTTTTCGATGATTACTGGCCAAGCATCACAGCCGACGAGGGCATGTTCAGCACTACCGTAAAGCTCAACAAACTTGAGGGACAGTCCGATTTCGGCAAGAATGTTCAGGAGGAAATTTTTATTAGCCAAAAGGGCGAGGACGGCGTGTGGCAGAAGACTGTCAACGCTGGCAGCAGCATCAACACTCGAAACAACGAGGGCGCACAGAGTTTCTCGCTCGACGGTCGATACATGTTTTTTGTGGCTTGCGATAGACAGGACACCAATGGCGGTTGCGATATCTACTACTCAATCCACGAGGGCGACAGCTGGAGCCAGGCCATGAACTGCAAGGGACTTAACACTAAATACTGGGAGACTGACCCTTGTCTCAGTCCTACGGGCAACGAAATCTACTTTGCCAGCAACCGACCAGGCAGCATTGGCAAGAGCGATATCTGGGTGTCGAGTGTTACTATCAACCCCGACGGTAAACTCTCGTTCAGCACTCCACGCAACATGGGCGACAAGATAAATACTGCCGAGGAGGAACTCTCGCCGTTCATCCATGCCGACAACCACACTCTTTTCTTCAGCAGCAAGGGCCGTGGCGGAATGGGCAAGTATGATATTTTCGTGTCATACAAGGGCGAAAACGGTGAGTGGAGCGAGGCCGCCAATATCGGTTATCCGCTCAACACCTGCCGCGACGAAATCGGTTTCGTGGTCAATGCCAAGGGCGACAAAGCCTACTTCAGCAGCAACGGTCAGGAGAAGAACGGACGCGGCAGAGATATCTATGAAATTAAGCTGCAAGACGGCAACTACAAGCCGGTCAAGAAGATGAAGTACACCAAGGGCAAGATTGTCGATTCTGAAACCCACAAGCCTATTCAGGCTCTGATCGATGTTTACAGCGTCAAGTCAAACGAGAAGGTGTTCCGTGGCGTCAGCGACTCAAAGACTGGCGAATTCGTAACCTGCACTCCCGACGGCGAGGAGGTCGGTGTTGATGTCGATAAAAAGGGATATCTTTTCTATTCCGACAATGTCGACGAAAAGAAGGAACTGAAGTTTGATAAGAGTGGGGTCAAAATGGAAAAAATTGAGGTCGGAAAGAAAATGGTGCTTAAGAATATTTTCTTCGATTTCGACAAGGCTTCTCTGCGTCCGGCTTCTCATCACGAGCTCGATATGCTCGTCAGATTCATGAAGGAGAACAGCGGCGTACGCATTCGTCTGTGCGGACACACCGACATCGTGGGCAGCAAGGAGTATAACAAGGAACTGAGCGAAAAGCGAGCTAAGGCTGCCTACGACTATCTTGTCAAGCGGAACATTCTTGCCTCACGTCTTGAATATAAGGGTTATGGCAGCGAAATGCCTATAGGCGACAACAAAACGGCTCAGGGACGACAGCTTAACCGCAGAACCGAGGTCGAAATCATAGGCAAGTGATTTGCCTTTTCCTCCCCCTTGTCGGTGCAGACTTCCTGCTGGTTGCCTCAAAATTGCCTTTTAATCGAATAATTGCACAAGCTCTTCATCGCTGATCGACGCAAATCCGTCTTTGGCCGCTATCAGCGATTCTGCCAGCTCTCTTTTCTGCTCCTGCAGAATTTTCACTTTCTCTTCCACCGTGTCTTTCGTCACAAGCGAGTAAACGGTCACTGGTTTTGTCTGACCTATTCTGTGGGCTCGGGCCACTGCCTGGTCTTCGGCTGCAGGGTTCCACCACGGGTCCAGAATGAACACATATGTGGCTGCGGTTATGTTCAGTCCTTCGCCTCCTGCCTTCAGAGAAATGAACAGGCAGTCTGTGCTTCCGTCTTCCTGAAACTGGTCTATTATCTGTTGTCTCTCTGGCGTCTCTCCTGTTATTGTCAGTGACTTCAATCCCATTTCATCGGCCATTTTTGCCAAATTGTGCAGTGGCTGTTTGAACGATGAAAACACCAGCGATTTGTGTCCGCAGTCGTGCAGCTCTGCCAGTTTGTCTATCACAAAATCATATTTGGGCGATTCAAGTCCTGCTTCTTCACCGAAAATCATACTTGGATCTATTGCAATCTGTCTCAGTTTCTGCAGCTGTGTCAGTGCGTTGATTCTCAGATTGCTGCTCCTTTCAACATGCAGCAGCATGTTCCTGGCTGCCGATTTTTGCTCTGTGTAGGCTTTCTTCACGTCTTCGTTCATTTCGCACACAACGTCAACCGATGTCAGTTTAGGCAGTTCCGGACACACTTCCTCTTTCGTCCTTCTGATGATGAATGGAGATGTCAGCATCCTTAAATGTGCCATTTCATCAGTTTTTTTCGGTGAAAATGTTTTGCAGAAGTTGTCATATCCGCCAAGCAGTTCTGGTTTTATAAAGTGGAATTGTGCCCACAGGTCAGATATGTTGTTCTGCAGTGGGGTGCCAGATATTGCATACTTCTTCTTGGCCTTCAGTGTCGTTGCCACTTTGTGCATTTGCGATGTCCTCGTGCGTATGTTGTGCGCCTCGTCAAGCGCTATGCACTCAAATTCATATTGTTTCAGTGCCGATTCGTCTTTGCTCATGACACCGTATGTGGTCAGTAAAACGTCGGTGAAATCGATTATTTGTTTCGAGATTCGTCGTTCTTTGCCTATGTATGTTCTCACTCTCAGTGTTGGCGCAAATTTCTGCAGTTCCCTTTTCCAGTTGTCTATCACCGATGTTGGCACCACAATCAGTGTCGGTGCCAGTTGTTTATGCTCTGTCTCTGCCTCGGTGCTTGGTTTGTCTGCCGGTGCGGTGGCAAACATCTGGTCAAACAGGGTTGGCATTTCTGTTTGATATGGCCAGTCGTTTTGCTTGGCTTGCTCGCTCCTTGCCTTGCGGTTGTTTCGGTAAATGTAAAGCAAAAATGCGATGAATTGGACCGTTTTTCCCAATCCCATGTCATCGGCCAGACAGGCGCCTTGCCCAGCTTCATATCTGTTGGCCAGAAATCTGAACCCTTTTTTCTGATAATCTCTAAGCTCAGCTCTCAGGCTTGCTGGCACTTCAATATCGTTGTCGGTGAATTTGCTGACGTAGTCAGACATGCGGCTGTCTATATCAGTGAATATCCCGGCTTTGTCTTTCTCCACTTTCAGTGTCTCTTCGGTCGAATTGGCCATTATGTCTGAGTATCTTGTAAACCATTCCTCGGGTATCTCAAAGAAAGTTCCGTCTGGCAGCCTGAACAGTGGTTCTCTTTTCAGAATGTTGTTTCTTAGCTTTACAAACGGAAAGGTGTATTCGCCGCATGTTATGTTTATCTTCACGTCGAACCAGTCCTGGTGCTCTGTGGTGCTCGATGTGAATTTCAGCTTTTTGTCTTTAATCTTGAAGTTAGCTTTTATCTCGGCTGCTTCCAGAATGTTTATTATCTCGTCGGACGCTTTTTTCTGTGGGTACAGATAATCGCCTTTTCTTTCAAGTCCTTCCTCCTGCAACAGGTTTTCCAGTTTTTTTTCTCTCTCATAGTCTCTTTTCCATATTCTGAACAGTGTCTTCCCTTCTGTCTTTTCTGTCTCAACAATATCCTTCTTTATGCCAAGATTGTTGCATGGAAGCTCGCGTCCGTCATATTCATACTTGCTCACAATTGTGCACTTCCCGTCATGGTCTTTTGCTGCGCTCAGCTCTGCCGTCAGGTCTCCGTCGTGATACTCCACCCCAAACACATCCGATTCAACATGCTCAGTTGCGATAATCTTGCCAACGAATTTTTTCACGTATTCATCAATCATCGACTCTTTCACAAATATGCTGCACGCTTTGGCCATCGATGCCAGTCTGCTGCCTTTTATGCTAGGCAGAATCAGCAGCTCGTTGTTGATCACTGCCAGACATGGACTTTCGGCTATGATTGTTATGTGGTCATTTACTCCGAGTGCTATTTGTTTGCCGTCTATTTTCAGTCTTCTTTCATAGTTCATTCCGCCCTCACACCTGTGGAACATGTTGTCAAACTCGGCGTCAGCCTCTCTGGCATATAGTCTTTTGCTCAGCCTAAACTGCCTTTCGTTCGGGTTCTCTCTTATGAATATTGGCAGTTCGTTGTTTTTTGTCAATAGTCTGGCCGTCGATATGTTTACTTTCGTCACCAGGTTTTCAAAATATCTCCTCGAATCTTCTCCGCTGCCGATATATTCCATCAAATCGTCCATTTTTTTATATCCGTACGTTTTCAGCAGATGGTTCTCGGTCAGCTTGTTTGCCATTTGTGCCAGTTCAGTCAGCTTGTCGGTGCTGCCTATGTTTTTCATATCCAGTTTTCCTTCCACCTCCAGGCTGTCAGTCCCTTTGGCATTATATAGTCCAAAGTTCCAATATCCGGCCATGTTTTTGCCGATAATCACTATTGTCTTGTTCTCTTCTCCGTGCCTCATTTTTTTTTCGTATGGAATTTCGTTTTGCAAATTTACTCAAATGGCTGTTGTTTTTCTACTCTAATCTTTGCATCGCATGCTTTTCATGGTTTACATTTGTCAGTCAGCTAAAAAAGATTTTATGAGAATATCAGCGGTTATTGAAAATACTTCGTCTTGTGGCATGCCTGTTGAGCACGGACTCAGTCTTTATGTTCAGCTCTCAAGCTGTCTTAACGTGCTTTTTGACATGGGGCAGGGAACTCTTTTTGCCGAGAATGCCAAGGCAATGGGGTTGTCTGTCGCCGATGTCGATTTGGCGGTCGTTTCACACGGACATTATGACCATGGTGGTGGGCTGCGCACTTTCCTAAGCTCCAATCAAAAGGCAAATGTCTATATCCACAAATATGCTTTTCTGCCGCATTTTTCGCTCAAAGATTTCGGACTTAAGTATATCGGACTCGACCCAGAATTGCAGACCTCCAGTCGCATCACCTTGTGCGACTCAGTCACTCCTATTGCCGACGATATGATGCTGTTTGCCGATGTCAACGGCGACTTCTGCCTGCCTGTAGGCAACCGTCTGCTCTTTGGTCCAGACAAGTCAGTCAACGATGATTTTTGCCATGAGCAGAATCTTGTGGTTTTCGAGGGCGAAAAGGTGGTTCTTTTTGCAGGTTGTGCCCATAGCGGCATTATAAACATAATGCGCAAGGCTGAATCGCTGATAGGCAGACAGATTACGCATGCTTTTTCGGGTATGCATCTGGTCAAAAGCGGACTAACCAATGAGCAGGAGGATTGCTTTATACAGAAACTGGCTGCCGAGCTTTCTTCTTTCGGCAACTGCACTTTCTTCACCATGCATTGCACTGGTGTGTTGCAATATGAAAAACTTCACAACGTACTTGGGGACAAAATACATTATCTGTCATGCGGCGAAAATGTTGTGATTTGACAGGGGAGGTGCAAACCTTTTGTGTCAGTCACATATATCTAAATTCACATGCTCATAATCAGTTTCATAAGCCTTTCCTGGATCTATATATTTGTCCTCATTTGGCATATATTTCAGCATAAAAGAAGTGTCTTTTATCGTGGTATCGGTATATTCTCCTTTTTCATCGGGCTTTATATTGATATCATGCTGATTTAACCTGATATATGGTTTCCCGCAGCTTAGTGAGTCATATATGAATTCGGGCTTGATGCTGAAATCATCATACATATCGAGTTCGCTGCCTCCATCATAATTTGACTCTGCCAGCCATTGGCAGAACACATGTCCTTCGGTGTCGCATAGCCAGGCACTGGTGTAATCCTCTGCAGTTGCGGCACAGTGGTTATCGAACACCAGCATAGGCTCGCCATTCTTTTGCCACACGTGGCCAACCATGCGCTCTCTTATATATTCATGTCCATTCCAATCACCATAGCCGTATTTCCATTTTTTCGCTATTTTCAGTTTGTAAGAGCCATTCTCTTTCTCAAAAAATATCAGACCCAACAATCTGAATTGGTCGCCTCCCAATAAAAATGTCATAGCACATCCAGTCTCTTACCGAATCAACGCGTATTGTTAGATCCAGTTTGGTGAAGTATGCGTATTTTTTTGATATGTATCCGTAGTCGCTTGCTTCCTTGATGTCTTTTCTTGGTTCCAATTTTTGGGCGAGCCTATTCAGCCATTCTTCAAAGGCTTGGTCCGTTTCAGTTAATCTTTCTTCTTCATTATCAGCAGTCGTGTCGGCAGTCTGCTCCACCAATCGGGCGGTGTCTTCGGCAGCTTCATTACTGTTGTTTTCGTTCCCTGCGTTGTTGCCGTTGTTGCCGCAGGCGCATATCATCGCGGCAGCGATAAGGAGAGTTGCAAATTTTTTCAAGACGAACAATTTGGCGATAATAGTAACTGATGGTTGTCCATGAATTTTATCCGCAAATGGTTAAAGAAACAGATGAATATTCCGCTTTTTTTGTGCAGTCAATATAGATATATTTGTCCTCAAGGGGCATATATTTCAGCATAAAAATAGAGTCCTTTGTTGTGGAATCAGCAAAAACACTGCCATTGCCGTGGTAATTGCCCTTAAGGTAATCTTCTCTAAAAATTCCATGAACTTCATGCTGTTTTAATCTTATATATGGCTTTCCGTGGCTTAACGAATCATACACGAATTCTGGTGTCGTTGTCCATTTATCTTCTGTTTTGTCATCATAATAGTCCACATTATCCTCATCAGTGACTTGAAAATAAACATGCCCCTCGGTGTTGCACAACCAGACATATCTCTCGTGTGAATCGGTTGCGCTGCAGCCATTAACTAGCAGCAGCATTGGCTCTTCATCTTTCTGCCACACATAATCCACTTCTGGTACCCTTATCTCAGGCATAATATCCTCATCGTCGACTTTCCATCTTTTTGCCAATTTCAGCTTGTAATTTCCATTCTCTTTCTCAAAAAATATCCAACCTAAACAACTGAATCTGTTATTGCATGTTGTTCGCCCCCTAAGGAGTATGTCATAGCACATCCAGTTTCTTGCAGAGTCAACATGTATACGTGTCTCTGTTTCCTGGTTCAAGCAATCATATCGGTGAAATGTAAACTCATGCTGAATCACTCCGTCTTCATCAGCCTTCAGCATGTCATCTTCAGGCTTCAGTTTTTTCGCAACCTCGTTCAGCCAGATTTCAAAATCATTGCGAATATCCTTCATCTCAGCTTTTTGGTCTTCGTCTGTATCATCGCATCCATTTTCTTCCCCACCTATCATATCATCCTCGTTTTCTCCATAAACGGAGTCTTCGGCTGCTTCATTGCTGTTGCTTTCGTTCCCTGCGTTGTTGCCGTTATTGCCGCAGGAGTATAGCGTTGTTGCGGCAATAAGAAGAATAATAAATTTTATTTTGTTCATGATTAACAATATGGTATACCTGAAATAGCATCTGTGCACCCTTTCCGTTTGCCAATCAGTTTGCATAGGTCACATCTTTCCTCCCAAAAAAAGAATACTATTTCCCAGCAAAAATATATAATTCGTTATACTTTACCCCCCGTATTTATGTTTTACAGCATATGAAAAGGAGAATTGCAAACTAAATTGCCGATTCTTCCCTCAATTCTCGTCCCCTTTTAGTTATTAGTTTTTCCCTTTTAGTTATTAGTTTTTCCCTTTTAGTTAT
>R06__coassemble_46_pt1 | contig 51471 bp, 39 predicted proteins | sample R06__metabat2_high_PE_023 | metagenome-assembled genome bin R06 | reverse complement strand
TCTGCTCCTGCTCGCCTAACTTCTGCTCCTGCTCGCCTAACTTCTGCTCCTGCTCCTCAAGTTTTCTCTTTTGAGCACAGATATCGGTATCCATTTTCTCAAGTTCTGATAATATTTCGTCTTCAATGTTCATGTTGTGAGAAACGACAGGGTCGGCAATGGCTCGAACCAATCGGTTAAGAATACGTTCCATGTCATCGCAATCGTTTGTAAGGTTATCCTCCATCTGCAAGACATGCGGATTATCTGTTGCTGCACTTTGGTCGAAGAAACTCAGTAACCTTTCGAGGTGGTTACGCGTCTTGCCCTTCAGGTAGGGAATCTGCACAATAATACTGTCATGCGTCAGGCTTTCTATGAACTGATTTGGCACGCCCTCGTGTATCTCATTAGAGTCATAATCCAGGTATTGTCTCTTTACGTAGACAATCGGTTCTTTCAGGTCGCCCACCTTATGTCCGAGCAAATAAATAGAGACGATAGGCAAAGCCTGTCCGTCGTTCTCTGTTCCTACATTCTTGGGATTTCCATACTGAATGCCCAGATACTGACGGAAACGTAGAGTTTCGGTAGGTCGCCAGGTTTTCTGCAGTTCCACCAGCACCAAATGTTCATCGCCGTTGTCCTCCCTTATGGTGGCAGCAAAGTCTATTCTGAATATACGGACACGGCCTTCGATAGCGCTGCTGTATTCGTGCGGACGCATTTCGAGATTCACAACATTCTTCTTCAGCAAAGCCGAAATAAGAATCTTGGCTATTCTGTTGTCTTCCATCAGATACTTGAAGACGACATCGTATATCGGATTGGCGTAGTATACATTCATAGTTCCACAATTTTGGCAAAAATAACCATTGGAAATGGGAAGACAAAATGCTAAATGTGGAATTGCAAAATCATTTCGGCTTCAATTATATGTTATAAAACATATGGTAGTGGGATAACGTAATACATTCTATAAATTTTGGCGTATTTTAGGCAGCATACTATAAAAAGAATCATTAGTTTCTCTAAATTAGCGACGTATGCAAGACATGATACTATTACGAGGTGGGGATTTACGATTACACGGAACGCCAAAAACAGGTGTTGCAAGACAAGAACATTCCCTCCACAAACAACATTTGGGTTCAGGGTGACAGATGTTCCATGTTTATACCGTCATATAATGAGATTGATGGCTATAACATTGTCAAAACATATTATAGGCAACCTCTATAAATTCACCGTTTATTTTATAGAAAACTCTGTTAAACTTTTTGGCGCTTTTTGTTTTATTTTGGCATCTTGCTGTTTGTCAGTCGGTCACAGTGCCCGCACTGCTCCCTTCTTCCGCTCAGCAATCTGCTCAAAATAATTCCAAAAATCGCTCAAATTCAATTTATAGAGGTCGCCTATAATCTGTCTGAATTTTGAAAAGAGAGACCGCATGACATATTAAAAAAGGAGGTGATTTTTTGACACTAAAATCCAGATTCAGGAATTGTAAACAAACTGAAAGCATTGCCAAAGCCATCTGTTTATCAAACATTTGAAGAAGCCATTTATTTAGAAGAAAGGTTCAGTCGTGTATATTGCAAAAAAGAAGGTATTGAGTATGATGGCTTTTAGCGAAAACAAAAATGCCATAATATTAGAAACTGTTTAAATTTAATTCAAAAAAACTATTATAGAACCCAATAAAAAGGTTCTATAATAGCGTATTAAATTACTGATTTTTAGTTTGATAAGTGAATAATTTTTCGTAACTTTATAGTAGCGAAAAAACAAAGAAATGAAGAATTATTCAACAAATCTTACCGATAATCAGTGGAAAATTATAGAAAAGTTTTTAGATGTGCAAGTCCGAAAGCGAAAGTATCCTCTTAGAAGCATTGTGAATGCAATCAATTACCTTCTAAAAACGGGCTGTCAGTGGAGAATGCTACCTAGTGATTTCCCTCCTTACAACACTGTTTACTATTATTTTTCAAAATGGAAGTATGAGGGCATTTTTGAAGACATTTTTATCAAAATACACATTTGGTTTCGAGTCATATTTGGTCGTTGTGGATATCCCAGTTTGGGCCTAATTGCGCCATTCTCTGAAGCTACTTTCAGAGCACCTGCTATGGCAGAGTTGACCGTTTTGTTCTGTTTTAACTCTTACTAAACGATTGCTTATATACTTAGATAAATTATGCTCGTGTTTTTGTATATTTGTTTGCATAATGCTACAAGTTTATGAAAAAGGTAAGATGTATAATGTGTATGGTGTTGGCACTCCTATTTGCGCAAGTTAGTGCCATGGCTGTGCGTTACCTCAATTTCGATCATTATCAGATACCAGACGGACTGGTGAGTAACCGTGTCAATGATATGACTTTGGATTCGAGGGGATTTCTCTGGCTTGCTACTGACTGTGGTTTATCCCGTTTCGATGGTGCTGTTTTCCGTAACTATACCCCACATGATTGTCCGTCTCTCTACAGCGACTATATTGCCTACATAAGCCGCAGTGGTAATGGTAGCATTGTCGTATCTGGCTATAACGGATTCCTTCAGCAGTACGACTGCAGGACAAACTCGTTTGTGACTATCGCGCCTAAAGGTTTTTCGCAGACAATGGGTATGATGTCTTTCGACAATACGTGTAGCCGCACTTATTGCCACTTGGATGTCGGTACATATTGTCTGACATCTGCTGATAATTTTTCAAAAATCGAGAGTTTAAGCAGTAAAGACGAAAAAACAATCAACTCATTTACCGACAAAACAGGAAACCTTTGGACGATATCAGACAATTATCTGAAGGTCCATGATAAAACCAATAAAAGAATTTGCCAATATCGGCTGAAGCATCAATGCAACTCTTTAACCCCACGGTTTGTGCAGTTGGCAGATGGTTGCCTGCTGATTCATTACAGATCTGGTCAGATTTCCATTTTCAAGTTAAGCAATTCTAAAATTGAACTGCAGCGCGAGGTCAGACTGCCTTTCAGTATTTTAAGGAATATGTGTCTGGCTGTTGACGGCTCTTTGTGGTATGCGTCAGACGGCGACGGATTGTGGCGCTCATCTGGATGTCCGCTATCAGATACAGACTTTGAGAGGATTAAACCGTATGGCGTGAGCGACTATGACTTCTGCAAAATTTATTCCATCCTGGCTGACAAACAAGGTAACATTTGGGTCGGCACCCGAAATTCTGGACTTTGGCATTATGCCATAAAAGCAAAGGGCGCATCCGTCTCATCTGCAGATTTAGGTTTGCCTTATTGCCCTGCATCAGCCTTTTTAAGTCTGCCGAATGGACATCTGATGGCAGCGTGCGATGGAATGGGACTCTGCGAATTCTCGGAAACAGCCGGATTTGTAAAAAACTATACACAGACAGCCGGCATAACAAACATCAATTTAACCTCTGCCTGTTTAGACCGGGAAAATCATCTCTTATTAGGAACCTGGGGAGGTGGATTATACACATCAAATACCTCTGCCCAAAACGCATCTTTCTGCAGTGTACCCATCGGCAAGGACAACAGTCAGCAGCAGAAAGTTAGCTGGTGCACACGTGTAGCCAATGGCGACTGCTGGGTATGTATAGGAGGTGAAGGCCTCTACTGTGAGCACAATAAGCACTGGATTCCTTATGTACTGAAGGACGGCAGCACTGAAGAACTATGGCCGAATAAGGTTGTAGACGGCGAAAAGGGTGAAATATGGATCTCAACCTCCAGTTCTATATGGCTGATGAAGGATGGTAAACTTGAGTTGTTCAACAAACAGCAATTTATAGGAACTGATGCATTAGTAGTCAGTGACATGTGCTATGTGCCAGGTTATGGACTGGTGTTGGCAACCAGCAAAGGACTTCTGGTGGCTAATAGGGCGAAAAAAACATTCGACCAAGTGGACTGTTGCCCACAACAGAATATTGCCTCACTGGTGCTCGACAAGAAAGGCAGACTGCTGGTGACTGCCGGCAACAATATACTGCGCATTGACTTAAAGAAAGGCATGGTAGAACGTTATCCTCATAATTTCGGCGAGAAAGGCAACAATTACTTTATATTCCACGCTGCTTACTGCAGTGCCAGCGGCAATGTTTATTTTGGCACCACACAAGGGTTTATAAGCATAGCAGAAAATGAATTTGTTGAGAAACCGGTTGTCCCGAAACTATACCTTACTAAAGTGGTTGCCGACGGCAAACCAGTGAACATAGGCGATAATAATATGGTCACTTTATCTTATGGACACAGTTCGTTACTGCTGACTATTGATATGGCCGACTTCTCAAAGATGCGCCCTCAACTGCATTACCGGATGAATACTGATGAGGAATGGAAAATTTTAGATGCAGACCAGCAGCTGAAGTTCGATTTTCTGCCTACCGGTCATTTCGAAATAGAAATTGCACCAGTTGGCGCACAGGCAGGGCAAGGCATAATATTATATGTGACCGTAAATGCACCATGGTGGCAAACCTGGTGGTTCCGTCTGCTATGCGTATTGCTGATTGCTGTATTTGCCGGCTGGAAATTCTACAGCATGAGACGAGACCGTGAACTGCTAAAGCAAAAGGTGGAAGATCGTACAAAAGAACTTAATGAAGCCTTGACGGTTAAGAGCAGAATTATGCAGGTAGTGGCGCATGACCTTAAAAATCCCGTATTTGCTGTTTATGGCGCATTACAGAACCTACGGCAGAAATCCAATAGTATGAACGATACAGAACGTACAACAGCCTTAGACAAGATAATAGACAGCACACGTACCATTCAGGATGAACTGGGTAAACTTTTGAGTTGGGCGACAGCCCAAAAAGAGAACCAGATTTGCCAGCCAGCCGATGTTAACATAAAGGAACTGATAGAAACTGAGGTGAATCTGCTGCAGTTACAGGCTAAAGAAAAACAGGTGATGCTTACTACCTGTGTAGAGGTTTCGAGATATGTTTATGCCGATGCCAGAATGCTGGCCACATCTATCAGAAATGTATTAGGCAACAGTCTGAAATTTACACCTGCCGGAAAATCTGTCACCGTCAATGCTTGGCAGGATATAGATTCGGCAATTGTAGAGATAAAGGATGAGGGTGTAGGCATGACATCCAGTCAACTGGACAAACTGCAGTCGTCTGCTGTCAACGACTCCACAAAAGGCACTGCTGGTGAAACGGGTACTGGTTTGGGCGTAGGACTGGCCAGACAGTATGTGCTTGCTAATGGCGGTCAGTTCTCTATGACCAGTAAACCGGGTATGGGCACAACCACACTTTTGAAGTTCCCTTTGTCGGTTTCCTATATAGATACAATGACTAAGATTGAAACTTCTGTGTCAGTTGAGCCGTCGGTCGATGCTGAATTATTGCAGGGCAACACAGTGCTGGTAGTGGACGATGATCCGCTGATTGCCCAAAATGTAAAGTCTATGCTTGAGTCATACGTAGAAGTTATACTGGCCTCAAACGGGAAAGAGGCGCTTGAGCAAATTACAGCACATGCCATAGATATAATAGTGACAGACGTGGATATGCCTGTGATGAACGGATTTGAACTGGGCAAGAGTATTTTGTCTGACCCTGTCACAAATCACATTCCGCTACTTTTCCTTTCAGCACGTACAACCGATAATGACCGACTGACAGGTTTGCTGACTGGAGCCGTCGATTATATTCCTAAACCATTCAGTCAGGGCGAACTGCTGATGAAGATGAACAATATTCTATTGTTGCGGCAACGCCAACAGCAGCATCTGCTGGAAAAAATCGGACAGGAAAACAATGCTAATGCCCAAAATGAGCAGACTCATCCTGCACAACCGGAGAAGATTAACCCATTCCTGCAAAAAACAGTGGATGTAATAGCCGAACATTATACCGACATAAATTATAATGTAGAGCAGTTGGCCGGCGACTTATGTATGTCGTACATCACCTTTTACCGGAAAGTGAAATCTCTGTCAGGTCAGACGCCACTCGATATACTTACCGAATACCGTCTAAACCGGGCTTACCAGTTGTTGTCAGAAGGTAAGACCGACTTGCAGGATGTATCTTTCAGAGTCGGTTTCCCAGACTATACCTACTTTGCACGCAAGTTTAAAGCCCGCTTTGGTTGTCCACCGAAGGACATTTTGCCATTTTGAAAGTTCCACGACATCATTTGAAAAAATAACAACACCGATTAACCTACTGTTAATTATATATTTGCAGTGAAAAATAAGACAGGAAGTCTCAGAACTCCGGTTTTAGCATTTCAACTTTAGCAAACCAATAAATTAACAGAATATGAAAAGACTTTTACTATCAATAACGGTGTTTATACTCAGTATAGCCGCATTCGGACAATCAACTACTAATTTAAATTTTAGTATAGAAGAGTATCAAAAGGCATTGTGGATGACCACTCGTTTCTATGGTGCACAGCGTTCAGGTTACGGACCAAACTGGCTGACAGCCAACCATGAGCCAACCAATGTACCTGCCGACTGGACTGATTATGCCAGTGGCGCAATAAAAGGAGTGTCTTATATTAAGGATGCTGATACTGACGGATATGACCTTACAGGAGGCTGGTTCGATTGTGCCGACTATGTGAAATTTGGTCAGACCGAGTTCTATTCAGCTTACATGCTGTTGCTTGGCTACAGCGAATTTCCTAAAGGTTATCATGATTATTATAGCGCAGACTATAAAGGTTATCTTGGCGCAGATGATTATACCTGGGAGGGTAAGGCAGGCATACCAAATGGCATCCCCGACATCTTAGATGAAGTTAAATATGCAACCGACTATCTGATGAAATGTGTGCGCAGTGCAGATACATTCTATTATCAGGTCGGAGAAGGCGGTCTTGACCATAAGGTGTGGTGCACCTCTGTATTTAAGTCGGCTCTGCCTAAAGCACAAGGCGGAGAGTTAGAAGGCTCACGTACTGTATATAAAATCACGAGCAAAGGCACATCAATGGTGTCACTATGCGGCGCCGCACTTGCAGCCATGTCCCGTCTCTATCGCCAGTATGATGCGGCTTATGCCGATGCCTGCCTTAATAAGGCAAAACAGGCCTATCAGTTTGTAATGACAAAAGAGAAAGGCAATATTGGTGCTCCTGGTGGTTTTTATGGTTCTAAGTCAAAATATGCACCAGATTGCTGTATCTTTTGTGTTGAGATGTTCCGTGCTACTGGCGACAGCAGTTATATCGAGAAGATCTACGATGAAGAAGAGGAATTTACCGATTTCATGACCGGCGCAAAAACATGGAATCATGGTTATACGCTCTGCTACAATAATACTGAAGATATAGCCTACTATATGTTGGGTGCCTATGCCGGAGACACATTGGCTCAGTCTCGCCTTAAAAGTTATGTGTATGACCTTTATATGCCTAAATCTGGTTACATACTTAATGTAAAGAACAATCAGTGGGGTACACTCCGTTTCCCTGCCAACCAGGCTTTCGTGTACGGACTGTATAATAAGATGATTGGCAACTTGTCGGGAGTAGACCCTTACAGTCTGGCTACCATTGAGTATATAATGGGAAACAATACATCTAATTATTCCTTTATCACCGGTTTTGGCGAAAACTCTCCTAAGTATCCGCATTATAGAAACATCTATCTTGATGATTCTAACGAGATGGATTTTTGCGAAATGGATGAGGAACACAGTCAACTTGGCTATCTGGTTGGCGGAACCTTTTCACCGGCATCCTATCCTGATGACATCAATAACTATCAGAGTGGCGAGGGTGGTATCGACTATAATGCGGGACTGGTTGGCGCACTTGGCTATATCAATTCAATTATAGCGCCAGACTCTTCAGCTTCTGTAGAGAAAATAGAGAATACTATAGCCTGCACACTTTCCCCTAACCCCGTAGATGATGTGCTGATACTGAAAACCGATAAGTCTGGGAGTGTTAAACTGATTATCTACAATGGTAAAGGACAGCAGGTGCTGATGTCGGCCAGCTGTTGGGATGAGTTGTCGAATGGTATAAACGTGTCAGGATTGCCAAGTGGCAGTTATCTGCTTAAGGCTGTATCAGCCGAAGGTGTTGCCACCAGCAAGTTCATTAAGCGGTAAGTATATAAATACGCTCGTCATACGTCAACGGCGTATGTTTCAAAAAACAAAAAAATCAGCCAAACCGGCTGATTTTTTTGTTTTTTAGAACTAAGAAGTTGTTTAAATTTAATTCATAAAAAAACTATTATAGAACCTAATAAAAAGTTCTATAATAGCATATTTAATTACTGATTATAAGTTTGATAAGTGAATGATTTTTCGTAACTACTATAGTAGCAAAAAAAAAGAGAAGGATCGTGGAACGGTCGTTCGCTTGGTTGGAAAACTTTAGAAGATTAGTCATTGATTACGAGTATCAAGCAGAATCCACTGTAACCATGATTCAGATTGCCTCCTGTTTCTTGATGCTTAACAAAATTTTCCAATAAAATTTAATGTGCTGATAGATATATACTTGCATAAAATATGTTGTATAACATAAAATGGGGGGGGTAAACTTGAAGAAAATAATTACATTTGCTATGAAAGTAATCGTTGAAGGATGTTAAAGTGACCTCAACAGCCTTTGCGATTATTGAGGTCACATTAAAACTAAAAAATTTATTTAGATATGAATAAATATATCGAAGAACGTTTCTTTATGTATTTGATATCACTTGGCTATTCTATCAATACGCCAAAGGGATATCAGTCTACAGTTGGAGATTACGTTGGCAGAGTAGAACGGAATCTTGGTGGTTGGAAAACTGATCAAACAGAAATAAATACAGCAATAACTAGCGCATCTGATTCTAGTGATAAAAGTGCGTTAAATATTTACTTACAGTTTATTAAGTCAGCAATTAATTTATAATCAAATAAATATACAAGAAAGACACATAGTTGAGAGAAGGACCTAATCATGGTTTTGTATTAACAGCAAACAGTGGAAATACGGACAGACCTGATTCTGCAAGAATTAGGGAAGCTTTGATAGCAGCTGGCTTTGATGCAAGTGTATATAACCATAGTTACTATAATTCTCCTGAAAATTGGGATTGGCAATATATTTAAAACATAGTTCTTAACTAGAACAATCAATAAAAAGCCTTCCGTTAGCGTGCTAACGGAAGGCTTTTTATCTATCTGAACTTGAGGTGGGTTTGCTTGAAGTAATCGGCTTCCTGCTGTGCTTCGGCTTCGCGCTTGGCGATTATGCGGAGTCTGGCATTACTTGTTACGTCTGAAACTGCGATTGTGATGTTCCGAGCTGTGCGCCTTTCGTTCACGGAAACGTTCACGTTCGCTTTTGTGCCAGTCGCCGCGGCTCTCATTTCCGCCTCTGTCTGAGTGTCGGCCGCCCTTTGATTCAGAGTCATACTTTCTGCCGCCGGTAGCCTCAGCAATAACAACATCTTTGCCATACTTCTCGGCAAAAGCGCTGATTATGCGTTGTGCATCGTCGCGGAACACATCAAAGAAAGAATATCTTTGTGTTATCTCTATACCATGAATATTGATGTCCCTGTCATGAGTAGCATCATTGATCATGCTGAGCACATGTTTAGGAGTGAATTCATCTTCCTTTCCGCGGTTTATTTTCAGTCGAACGCGGTCACCGCCACGTCTGCGTTCGCCACCTCTTGAGTCACGGTTTCTGCCTTCAGCCTCAGAAACATTCAAATCCTCAGCCCCATCATAATACTTCAGGAATCTGTTAAACTCCATGGCCACGAAATGCCTGATGAAAGTATTCTGATCCATCTGGCAGACCTGTGTCTGAATAAGGTCATAGAAAGGGGCAATCTGCTCCTCGTTGACCTCTACATTGCGCAGTCTCTCAAAAAGGGCTTCGAGCTGGCATTTGCACACCTCTAGACCAGAAGGGACCTGTTTGCGTTCAAACTTTTTGTTGATTATTCGCTCAATATCTCTTATGCGTCCCTTCTCCTTAGGCTGAATTATAGCGATAGATACGCCAGTGCTGTTGGCACGTCCCGTACGTCCGCTTCTGTGAGTATAGCTCTCAATGTCATCTGGCAGATTGTAATTTATCACATGCGAGAGGTTGCTAACATCAAGACCACGAGCAGCCACATCGGTTGCTACAAGCAGTTGCAGAGTTTTATCTCTGAATCTCTGCATAACATAATCGCGTTGAGCCTGTGTCAAATCGCCATGAAGAGCGTCGGCATTATATCCGTCTCTCATCAAATAGTCGGCCACGTCCTTAGTTTCCTGACGAGTGCGGCAGAAAATAATTCCGTAGATGCTAGGATTGAGATCGACCACACGCTTCAGAGCAGCATATCTGTGTTTGGTCTGGACCACATAATAAATATGCTGCACATTGTCCGAGCCTGAGTTCTTTTTACCAACTGCAATCTCGGTGCTGTCCTTCATATACTTCTTCGCGATATTTGCAATTTCGCGAGGCATAGTGGCAGAGAAGAGCAAAGTGCGTCTTGACTCGGGTGTGTCCTGCATGATGCGTTCCAGATCATCCTTGAATCCCATGTTCAGCATTTCGTCGGCCTCGTCGAGCACCAGAGTTTTGATTTGAGACAAATCAACCTTCTGTCTGTCGAGCAAATCGATAAGACGTCCAGGGGTAGCCACCAAGACCTGTGGCTGGACATCGAGCTGACGGAACTGGTTGACTATGCTCTCACCACCATATACTGCGACGACCTTCATTCCACTCATATACTTAGAGTAGTTTTTCATGTCGTTTGCAATCTGGACGCAAAGCTCACGAGTTGGCGAAAGTACCAGAGTCTGAATTTGATGTAAAGAAGCATCTGTGAGATGCAAAGTAGGCAGACCAAAAGCGGCTGTTTTTCCGGTGCCGGTCTGTGCCAGAGCCACAAGGTCAGTAGTATTTTCAGGATTCAGCAAGAAAGGAATAACCTTTTCCTGAACGGGCATAGCTTCGTTGAAGCCCAAATCTTTCACGGCATGAAGTATTTCCTCCTTCAAGCCTAATTCTTCGAATGTTGCCATTTAAGCTGTAAGTTTATTGAAAAAAACAGAGCACCTGCCCACGTGATTTTCGCAAAAGAACTCATTCTTGCAACATGATGACTGAACACCAATATAAAACAAAAATATGCTGTCAAAAAACATGGAACCCATTCAACCTGCCTTTTGGTGAAAAAAGGTATGAACATCCATTCCCATCAAGACTGGGCACGGCACTCATGAAATATGCGCAAAATTAGCAAAAAAAGCCGTATTATCAAAATACGGCTTTTAATCACAATCATCTTGACTTCAGATACTGAACCAGCATATCCTCGTCAAGATCTCTACCCCGCAGATCTCCGTCGGAGTCGATAAGGAAATTTGTTGGTAGGAGCTTCAGGTTATAAGTTTTGAAAGTATTCTCGGGATAATCCAAAACCGTTATCCAAGGAAAATCTTTTGTTTTATCTCTCCACACCTTTGGGTTTTTATCATAGCAAACCATATATATGTCGAAGTTCTTTGAGGAATACTGTTTATATATAGTCTTCAAATTTGCGATTACTTCGTCACTGAGCTGAGCCAGCAGACAGAACTGCAGAAGAATATCTTTGCCTTTAAGCGAAGACAGAGACACAAATTCACCCATACGGTTTGGCAGACTGATATCTATAAATCCAGTGCTTTTAGCCTTTTCGGTTAAATTTGCGTTTCTGACGGTTTTCTTGTTTTTTGCATCGAGCAGCAGGTTCTTCAGTTGTTTTGTTCTAAGACTCTCAGGATACTTCTTATTCCAAGCATTGGCAACCAAAGCGAAATAGTGATAATCGTCTGGATTGTAAGCGTCAAAAATAGGGATTCCAAGATTTGCCTTTTTGAACAATACATAATAAGCAGAAACCGACGAAGGAGATTTCTGGATTATGCACTTGGCCGAGTCTTTATAGTTAGATACCAAAGAATAGGCTACATTCAGCAATGAGTCTCTCTCTATTCGTCCAGCCTTAACGCTGTCTATCAATAAATTAACGCTATCCTCCATCATAAACAGAGTCTGCTGAATTGCATAAATGTCATTCAAAGCCTTTGTTCCGTCAACCTTATAATTTTTCGAGTCGTTATATACAGCATTCAGATGCAAGGATGCAGCAGAATCAGAAGCAATCCAATACACACCACTGCCACATCTGACTGTATAGAATTCAGGAACCGAATCGGAAGGAATTGCGACAGAAAAGCTCCCGTTTTTTGTCAAAGTCACAGAATCTAGAATTTCCTGTTTATCCAGTCCCTCACGCTGCAGATACAAAGTCGCCCCTGCTGGAGCATTTGCAATAACACCCTTAAGGAGAGAACGAGAGCTATTGTTGCACGAAAGCAGAGAACAGCCCAGCAACAATGCTGTTATTATTTTTTTTGTCATCATCAAGTCATATCAAATTTTGCGAGAACAAAAGTAGCAAAACAGTGTGTTAAAAACAAAAAAGTCCGGACAAGCCATTAGTGGTTATCCGGACTCCTTGGTTTATGATAAAAGTAAATTCAATTACTTAGCGTAGCTGACGGCACGAGTCTCTCTGATGACAGTTATCTTGACCTGACCAGGATAAGTCATCTCGTCCTGAATCTTCTTAGCTATCTCGTAAGACAGCTTTTCAGTTTCCTTATCGTCAATCTTGTCAGCACCAACAATCACGCGGAGTTCGCGTCCGGCCTGAATTGCATAAGTTTTGAGAACTCCAGGATAAGAAGCGGCCAGTTTTTCAAGATCGTTCAAGCGCTTGATATAAGCCTCGACGATTTCACGACGAGCACCAGGGCGAGCACCAGAGATTGCATCGCAAGCCTGAACAATAGGAGCTATAAGGCTTTCCATTTCGACCTCATCATGGTGAGCACCGATTGCGTTGCACACATCTGGCTTTTCTTTAAACTTTTCGGCGAGCTTCATACCGAGTATTGCATGTGGCAGTTCTGGTTCATCATCAGGCACCTTACCTATATCGTGAAGCAGTCCGGCGCGCTTAGCCTTGGCTGGGTTAAGTCCCAAATCGGCAGCCATTGCGGCACACAAATTAGCAGTTTCGCGAGCATGCTGCAGCAGATTCTGTCCGTAGGAAGAACGATACTTCATCTTTCCGACAAGACGTATAAGTTCAGGATGAAGTCCGTGAACGCCCAAGTCGATAGTTGTGCGTTTGCCGGTCTCAATAATCTCATCCTCGACCTGCTTGCGTACCTTTGTGACAACCTCCTCAATACGAGCAGGGTGAATACGTCCGTCTGTAACCAACTGATGAAGAGCAAGACGAGCGACCTCTCTTCTCACAGGGTCGAAAGCTGAAAGGACGATAGCATCTGGAGTGTCGTCGACAATGATTTCCACACCAGTTGCGGCCTCGAGAGCACGTATATTACGTCCCTCACGACCGATGATACGCCCCTTCAGTTCGTCGGAATCTATATTGAACACAGTGACAGAGTTCTCGATTGCAGTTTCGGTGGCAACGCGTTGAATAGTCTGTATGACTATCTTCTTAGCCTCCTTGTTAGCATTCATCTTGGCATCTTCCATAATCTCGTTGACATAAGCCATAGCATCAGTCTTAGCCTCCTCCTTAATGGTGTCGATGAGTTTTTCCTTTGCCTCCTGAGCCGAGTATCCAGAGATTTCCTCAAGTCTTTCGGTCTCCTGCTGGTGCATCTTGTCGAGTTCTTTTTTTCGCTGTTCCAGCAGATCCTGCTGTTTCTTCAGGTTTTCGCGAGCGGCATCGTTCTCGGCCTTTGATTTAGATACCTCGGCCTGCAGCTGAGAGACCTGAGATTCACGTTGTTTGATTTTAGACTCGGCCTGCTGCAGCTTTGAGTTACGCTGATTGACCTGAGTCTCGTATTCATTTTTCATATTAAGGTATTTCTCCTTAACCTCAAGCATTTTTTTGTCCTTGATGACCTTGGCCTCTTTTTCGGCCTCGGCAATTATGCCCTGTGCCCTTGACTTGAGGGCTGTGTTCATCAGCACCCACACGGCGCCAGCGCCTACGAGCAGAGCGACCACAGCCACTATAATAGTAATAAGCTCCATAAAAAATTTAAACTGTTAATATATAATAAAAAACGCACCGTCATTCCCGATGATACGAAAAGGAATGGCAATGCGGGTATTCCACTAGCAGATATATACAAAAAGAGTACTGAACTATAAAAACGGCCAGCAAGCTAGTCATTTTTGTTGATGACATCGTCTATCATCTGAATGACGGATTTGAGTCTTTCGTCATCGCAATGACCGTTTTTGACAGAGTTCAGATAGTTGATTGCCATTTCAAAGGCGAGCAACTTAAGTTGATAAACAGCTGATTTATTTGGATACATTTTCCCGTAATCAGTTATTTTTCTGTCAATCATATTGGCGGCTTCCAAATAAAGTTCCTTATTTTCGGGAGAAGATTTGACAATAAAGTTGTCAGCCCCCAGTTTAAAGCTCAGCGATATTTTATCTTCCGCCATACGGCTATTTTATGTATATATTTTTGCAGTACATTCAAAGTTTGAGCATTGAGATGCACTTGTCTATTTCCCGCAATAGATTCAGCAGTCTGTCCCTGTTGGCAGTTGCCTGTTCCAAAGAAAGTCCAGAAGCATTCACCAGATTGTTGTCTTGCAGCACGGTCTGCTGTTCCGCAACTTTGATGCGCTGATTGCCGAGTTCTATTTTCAGCATTGCCACTTGATGCGACAATTCGTTTTTCTCTGCAACCACATCTCGGTACATCTTTGTCAAGGTCTGTACCTTCTGTTCCAATTCAGAAACCAAATCAGTCTGTTGTTGGGTCATACTATCTAAATCAAATGCGAAATTAGCAAAAAAAAAGTTCTTTTGGAATAAAGATGCCTCTTAATATTTGATTGTAGCGGATAAAAAATCTTAAATAGTTTTTGACGTATTCTAAATCGGACACAAAAAAACGCATGCCGGTATCCTTGGAACAGGATCTGCGATATAAATCCGCAGCAGACCTGGCATGCGCAGTTTCCGCCGTGCGGGCAAAGCAAACATCCGCCACGGGGCAATAGTTGGCAACAGCCAACAACTCAGAGTAAAAAGATAAGGTTGCACAAATCTAAACAAAATTGGGACATATTGAAATAAAAAAGGACAGATAAATATAAATATTGTGGCTGTTTTTGTATTTTTGCGTTTAAGTGTAACAATATTCATTTTTCAAAACAATGCCACAGACATCTGTACGTGGGCAGATAATGCCAGCGTCGCCAATCAGAAAATTGGCACCATTCGCAAATGCAGCAAAAAGCAAGGGTATAAAAGTGTACCACTTGAACATAGGCCAACCAGACATAGTGCCACCTGCAGTCGCGATAGAGGCGTTGAAGAAACTTGATATAACGACACTACCCTACACTCCGAGCAACGGAATTCCTAGTTTAAGACAGAAGTTGTCGCAGTATTACCAGAAGTTCAAAATCAATGTCGACGAGAACGACATCATTGTAACGTCTGGCGGATCGGAGGCTGTGAACTTCGCGTTCATGACGTGCCTTGACCCGGGCGACGAGATTATCGTGCCAGAGCCAGCCTATGCCAACTACACCGCATTTGCAGTGGCAGCTGGTGCTATAATCAAGCCTGTCACAACAACTATTGAAGAGGGTTTCCATCTGCCTCACACCGAGAAGATTGAGGAGATGATAACACCTAAGACTAAAGGTATTCTGATTTGCAATCCTAACAATCCTACAGGCTACCTGTACTCAAGAGACGAGCTGAACCAGATCAGGGATATTGTGAAGAAGTATGACCTGTATCTTTTCTCAGACGAGGTTTACAGAGAGTTTTGCTACAGCGGTTCCCCTTACATCTCGGCATTCCATCTTGAAGGCATAGAGAACAATGTTGTGCTGATTGACTCAATCTCGAAGAGATACAGCGAGTGCGGACTGCGAGTTGGCGCCATTGTGACCAAGAACGAGGAAGTGAAGCGCAACGTCATGAAGTTCTGCCAGGCACGTCTTTGTCCGCCTATTCTCGGACAGCTGATTGCCGAGGCCACAATCGACGGAACAACAGAGGAATACCAGATGAACGTGTACAAGGAGTATGAAGAGAGACGAAAATTCCTTGTCGACGGTTTGAACAGAATTCCAGGCGTGTATTCTCCAATACCAATGGGAGCATTTTACACTGTAGCCCGTCTGCCAATCGATGACGCCGAGATTTTCTGCCGCTGGCTGCTCGAGGATTTTGAGTATGAGGGTCAGACTGTCATGCTTGCTCCAGCAAAAGGATTCTACAGTGACGACAAACTCGGTAAAGACGAGGTGAGAATTGCATATGCAATTTCAAAGGAAGATTTGGCAAAGGCTCTGTTTGTGCTCAGACAGGCTCTTGAAGTTTATCCTGGACGTACGGTTGACATAAGAAGATAAGAATCAAATAATTTTGAATGAAGCACCATGCTGGCGTTGGCCGGGTGGTGCTTTGTCATATATAAACAAGGAAGTTCGAACATGAATTTGGAACTGTTCATAGCCAGAAGACTGCAATACTCACAAGACGGCAAAGGGCTCTCTGGTCCGGCTGTGAGGATTGCCGTCGGAGGCATTGCCACCGGACTCATAGTGATGATACTGTCGATAGCGATAGTCATCGGTTTCAAAAGCGAGGTGAGAAACAAGCTGGCCGGATTTGACTCGCACATAAGAATAAGCGGGAGCATAGACCCGAACAACCTGCAGCTCACTCCTATGAGTCTGGACAGTTCCACACTGTCTGTTATCAGAGGAATTGAGCATGTGAAAAGTGTTCAGCAGTTTGCCACACAACCTGGAATTCTGAAAACAAAAGATGACTTTCAGGGAATAATGATGAAGGGCGTTGGTGCCGACTACGACTGGACATTCTTCAACAGGAACATTGTGGAAGGACGAACAGCCAACATCAGCAAAGACAGCATATGCAGAGAAGTGCTGATTTCAAAAAAAACTGCCTCAAAACTCGGTATCAGCGTCGGGGAGAAAATTCCGATATACTTCGCCATCGACGGCAAAATGAGAGTAAGGCCACTGACGGTGTGCGGACTTTACGCCACAGGATTTGCAGACTTTGACCAGACTGTCATCATTGCAGACATTGGCAACATACGCCGACTGAACAACTGGGAAGACGGCATGTATGGGGGGCTGGAAATAAACATAGACAGCTATGACAATCTGGACTACGCTGCAAACAAGGTGTTCGGATACGTGGGGAACATGTATGACGGCAACAGCAACTCGACCTACGAAATCAGCACAATCAGAGATTTGAATCCGCAGATATTCAGCTGGCTTGACATGCTCGACACAAACGTGGTAATCATACTTGTTCTGATGTCGATTGTTGCCGGATTCACAATAATATCAGGACTGCTGATACTGATACTTGAAAAGACAAACATGATTGGAATACTGAAGTCGATGGGTGCAGCCGACAACTCGATCAGGAAAACATTTCTGTATCAAGGATGTTTTCTTGTAGGCAAGGGCATGATAATAGGCAACATCATAGGTTTGGCAGTCTGCCTGCTGCAGTCAAAATATCATATTTTCTCATTAGACCCAGAGGTCTATTATGTTGACTTTGTGCCAATCGAGCTAACTGCATTCTCATGGATTTTGCTGAACATTGGAGTATTTGCCATTTCAGTGTTATTCTTGATTGGCCCGTCGCACATCATATCAAAAATCAGTCCGGCCGACGCAATCAGATTTGAATAAACAGATCACACGCCACAATATCTACAGAAAACAAAAAAATCCCGGTTTCCCGGGATTTTCTTTTTTAGTCAAGCAAGCCTTTGCTTGGTTTCCATTTGGCAATCTTCTTTGCAGGAATCTGCATTTTTTCGCCAGTTGCAGGATTTCGGCCTTCGCGAGCAGCGCGCTCCTCGACCGAGAAAGTACCAAAACCTATCATCTGCAAAGAATCGCCTCTTTTCAGAGTCTCGGTTATGGTTTCAATCATTGCCTTGACCGCCTTCTGGCTGTCGGCTGCACTCAAACCAGTTTTTGAGATGACAGCATTTACAAAGCCCTCTTTATTCATATATTACATTAAAATTAGGAATCAACCTGTTTAGACCTCAAGCCTCTATCAAAGCAATAAAAATATACATATACAAATATAGCGATTTTCCGGTTAACATTCAGAATGTTTAAATCATTCTTATCACTCAAGCTGTATTTTCACAGACAAAACGAGCCGACACTGTCAATAAAAAAACAATAAAATTCCGGGCTCTTACTTGTGAATAACACACACATAGAGCATATAGCAAAACAAACCGAAAATAAAAGATGGATTATAAAAAAAAGGGATTGTATTTTTGTGTAATGATATGGATATCATGATTTAGAATTGAGAAACAAAAGAACTGAAAATCAAGAAAATGACAAATTTCGTCCATTTACACGTCCACTCCCACTACTCCACTCTCGACGGAATGTCGAAAGTGCCAGCACTTGTTGACAAATGTATGGCAAATGGCATGTATGCGATGGCCCTGACCGACCACGGAAACATGTTTGGAATAAAAGAGCTGACCGACTATTGCATAAAAATCAACGGGAAGAGAAAAGACAAGATAAAAGAGCAAGAAGCCATACTGGCTAACGACGGAGCCACAGCCGAAGAGAAAGAAGCTGCACAGGCCAAACTAGATAGCATCAAAGCCGTTCCGCCGTTCACTCCGATTATCGGAATTGAAGCTTACTGTGCCCGCCGTTCGCACACTCTCAAGGAAAGAGATGTGAAAGCGATTCACAAAGAGAGCGGAAAAGAATATACGGTTGACCAAAGCGGATGGCACCTGATTTTGCTGGCAAAAAACAAGACCGGATACCTGAATCTGTGCAAGCTATCGACAATTGCCTATGTGGACGGATTTTACGGACGTCCGAGAATAGACAAAGACCTGCTCGAGAAGTACCACGAAGGACTGATTGTTTCATCGGCCTGTCTTGGAGGAGAACTGCCTCAGCTGATAATGGACGGAATGTATGACAAGGCGCTGGAAACCGTAAAATGGTTTAAAGGGATTTTTGGCGACGATTACTACATCGAGATACAAAGACACCAGACCGACAAACCCAACGCCGACCAAAACGTATATCAAAGACAGAAGGAAGTAAACCCATATCTGCTTAAGCTTGCGGCAGAAACGAACACAAAGGTCATTGCCACAAACGACGTTCACTTTGTTGAGGAGGAACACGGAGAAGCCCACGACAGACTTATATGTCTGGGCACAGGAGCCGACTTCAACAGTCCGAACAGATTGCACTACACAAAGCAGGAGTGGCTGAAGACGCCAGACGAGATGGCCAGCATATTCCAGGACATACCAGAGGCACTCGAGAACACCATGGAGATAGCAGCCAAGGTGGAGACATACAGCATCGAGTCGCCTCCAATCATGCCTAAGTTCGAGATTCCAGAAGAATTTGGAACAGAAGAGGAATACAGAAAGAAAATAACCAAGGAGCAGCTGTTTGACGAATTCACCCAAGATGAGAACGGCAACGTTGTCATGGAGAAAGCCGATGCCGACAAAAAAATAGAACGACTGGGCGGATATGACAAACTATACCGTATCAAGCTGGAGGGCGATTATCTGTCGAAACTGGCATGGGAAGGTGCCCACATGAGATATGGCGAGGAGCTTAGCGAGGAGGTAACCGAGCGAGTGAAATTTGAGCTTCACATCATGAAGACCATGGGTTTCCCTGGCTACTTCCTGATTGTGAGCGACTACATACGCGGTGCCCGCGAAGAGCTTGGGGTGTCGGTGGGTCCAGGCCGTGGTTCAGCCGCAGGTTCGGTTGTGGCATACTGTCTTAAAATCACAGACGTTGATCCACTGAAATATGACCTGCTGTTTGAGCGTTTCCTTAACCCAGACCGTATATCATTGCCCGATATAGACGTGGACTTTGATGATGACGGACGAGCAAAAGTATTGGACTGGGTTACGGAGAAATATGGCAAGGAAAAAGTGGCACACATCATAACCTACGGAACGATGGCCACAAAATCGAGCATCAAAGATGTTTGCCGTGTGGCAAACATACCGCTCAGCACTGTGAACCAGCTGTGCTCGTATGTGCCAGACAAGTTTGACGACAGTCTTGCCGACTCTAAAACAGGCAAGGTTCCGAAAGTCAACTTGAAGAACTGCTTCAAATATGTGCCCGAACTGCAACAGGCATACGAGGGGACAGACAGAGAAGTTGCGACCTGCCTTGAATATGCGCAACAGCTTGAGGACACGATAAGGCAAGTGGGCATACACGCCTGCGGTGTCATAATCGGAGCAGATGACCTGAAGAAATTTGCACCACTGTGCACAATCAAAGATAAAGATTCGGGCAAAGATCTGCTTGTGACCCAGTATGACGGACACGTAATTGAGTCGGTGGGCCTTATCAAGATGGACTTCCTGGGTCTGTCGACCCTTACTATAATAAAGCATGCCCTTGCAAACATAAAACACTCAAAAGGCATCGACCTGGATATTGACAAAATACCAATCGACGATGCCGAGACATATGAGCTATACGCACGCGGCGACACAATAGGAACATTCCAGTTTGAGTCGCCAGGCATGCAGAAGTATCTGCGAGAACTGAAGCCGACTGTCTTTGCCGACATTATTGCGATGAACGCCCTCTACCGTCCGGGACCAATGCAATACATACCGACCTTCATCAACCGAAAACTTGGCAAGGAGCCGGTCGTGTATGACATTCCGTGTATGGAGAAGTATCTGAGCGACACATACGGAGTGACTGTGTACCAGGAGCAAGTCATGCTTTTGAGCCGACAGCTGGCCAACTTTACCCGAGGCGAGTCGGACAAGCTGCGTAAGGCCATGGGTAAAAAGCAGATGGCAATACTGGAGCAGCTCAAAGGCAAATTCATAAAAGGCGGAACAGCAAACGGACATCCAGAAAACATATTGAACAAAATATGGTCGGACTGGGAGGAATTTGCCAAATACGCGTTCAACAAATCGCACGCCACATGCTATAGCTGGGTGGCGTATCAGACAGCATACCTCAAGGCGCACTATCCGGCAGAACTGATGGCAGCAAACCTCACCTGCAACAAAAGCGATATCACCAAAGTGACAAAATTCATGGAGGAGTGCAAAAGAATGGGAGTTCAGGTGCTGGGTCCGGACGTGAACGAAAGCGAGCTAAACTTCTCTGTCAACCAGAACGGAGCCATACGCTTTGGAATGGCCGGCATAAAAGGAGTTGGCGAGAGTGCTGTAGGCGCGATTGTGAGAGAAAGGGAAAAGAACGGCAAATATAAAGACATGTTCGACTTTTTGGAGCGCGTTGACCTGTCGTCGTGCAACAGAAAGTGTATTGAAAGTTTGGCTCTGTCTGGAGCATTTGATTCGTTTGACGGACTTAAGCGAGAGATGTTTCTGGCTGAAAACAGCAAGAAGGTCGTCTTCTCGGAAGAGCTTATCAAATATGGAATGACAGTGCAGAGCGACAAGACCAGCTCAATGCCTAGCCTGTTTGGCGATGACGACGAAACCATGACCATTCCACACCCAGCCCTGCCTAAAGTTGATCCATGGCCAGCGCTAGAAAGACTGAACAGAGAGAAAGAGCTTGTTGGCATATACCTGTCGGCGCATCCGCTCGACGAGCACAAAATAATGCTTAAATACGTCTGTTCAACAACCATGGCCGACCTTGCCGACGAATCGAAACGCACAATCAAGCAATTCTCGGCCGGCGGGCTAGTTACAAACGTAAGAGAAGGAATAAGCAAAAGCGGCAACAACTATGCCATCGTGACAATAGAAGATTACTCCGGCTCGTGCGAGATACCGCTGTTTGGCGAGGACTTCATGAACCTGAGAGGAAGATTCCAAAAAGACTGGGCTGTCTATATAGAAGGCGCATTCCAGCCACGAAGCAAATGGGCAAAACCAGAAAACGTTGAGCCTAAAGACCTGATGCTAAAAGTAAACACAGTGTCGCTGCTGTCGCAGAAACGAGATAATGCAGTTGAAAAACTGACAATCACGGTGAAAGAAGAAATGATAGATGACGTGATGGTGGACCTGCTGTCAACAGTATTCTTCAAAAAAGACGAAGATCAAGAATCACCTGTTCCTGCAGCTCAATCGCAACTGTATTTTAAAATCAAGCAGCAGACGACAGGAAAGATACTTAACCTGTATGCAAGGAAATGCAAATTCAGTCCGAGAAATGAAATTTTCGACATTTTGGAACAGATGAAGTCAGAAGACAAACTTGATTTTGCCGTAAATTGACAACAAATAGCATCATTTGTGTACAAAAAATATATTCATGACGCAGTTTAATGCATAAAAATACTATATTTGTAGATATCGCATTATTATGCGGGAAACTCAACTCTAAAAACAAAAGAAATGGAAGTAATCATAACAGAACAAAATTTTGCAGAATATTCGTCAAAAAGCGAACTTCTGGTTCTTGACTTTTGGGCAACATGGTGCGGACCTTGCAGAGCGTTGGCTCCAACACTGTCGGACCTAGCAAAAGAGTATGACGGCAAAATTATAGTTGGAAAAGTAGACGTTGACCAGTGTGAGGATTTGGCCGAGAAATATGGAATACGCAACGTTCCGACAATGATATTTTTAAAGAACGGCGAAATTGCCGACAAGGCAGTTGGTGCCCTGGCAAAACCTGCGTTGAAGGAGAAAATCGACGCTCTTTTGTAATCACCAAGAAAATAACCTCTAAAAAAATAGAAGCGTTGTAATAGTTCAATGCTTTGATGAAATCTACTGAACTGCAAGTGGCTTTAAAAGGCCGTTTGCAGTTCGGTCGTTTCAAAACACACCATAAAAAAAATGTCAACACGAAAGCGTATAGCCGTATTAACCGGAGCTGGAATCAGCGCAGAAAGCGGAATTTCGACCTTCAGAGACTCCGACGGACTGTGGAACAACTTCAGAGTTGAAGACGTGGCCACACCAGAAGGCTTCGCCAGGAACCCACAGATGGTGCTTGATTTCTACAACTCACGTCACGCTGAGCTTGAACACACACAACCGAATGCAGCACACGAAATACTGGCAAAGCTGCAAGACGAATTTGAAGTTGACATAATAACACAGAATATAGACGACTTGCACGAGAGAGCCGGCAGCAAATCGGTGCTGCACCTGCACGGTGAACTGACAAAAGCCCGTTCAACACGAAATGACGAACTTATAGTGGAATGGCCTTACGGCAAAAACATCAAGCCAGGCGACAAAGCTCCTGACGGCAGTCAGCTTCGTCCACACATAGTATGGTTCGGCGAGGCAGTGCCAAACATAACCAAAGCAGAAGAAATTGTTGGCGGGGCAGACATAATGCTGATTGTGGGCACATCGCTGAAAGTTTACCCTGCGGCCGGTCTGGTAGCATATGCGGCAGACAACGCGCCAATATATCTTGTCGACCCGAAAGCAGTTGAAGTCAAAGACATCAAGAATCTGACGGTCATAAAAGATGTGGCAACCAAAGGAGTAGCAAAATTTGCCGAACTAATCAGCACAAAAAAAGCAAGCGGCAGACAAGTGTGAACAGAAAACAAGAAAAGAATGGGATACAAGACACTACACGATTACTTGTGCGGACATAATTCGCTCGATGACATTTGGGACGCCGTTGAGCAAAGATTCACGCGCATAAAACTGCCAGCGAAAACCATACTGCTGGAGGCCGGAGACATATGCGAGAACGCATATTTTGTTGAGAAGGGAGTGCTGCGCACATACATAAAAGACGGCGACGACATTGTGACGACGAGACTCATAGACGAAGGCAAATTCATCACATCATCGAGCAGCTTCAACCTGATGGAAGAGTCGCTCGAATATATTGACACCATAGAGCCGGCCGAAATCAGCATAATATCCAGAAATGACATCATGTACCTCATAAACAAGTATCCGCAGACAGCAATCTGCCTGTGCAGCATATACAGGAGCATAGTTGTTGAGAGGAGCTACAGATACAGCCTAATCAGGACCCCGTCGGCCGAGAAAAGACTTGAGCTGCTATATAAACTAGAGCCAAACATAGTTGACAGGGTGTCAAACAAACAGCTGGCTTCGTATCTTGGAATGACATCAGAAACGCTTTCCAGACTTCTGCATAAAAGAAAGAATCAGAAGTGAGCGCCGATTCAATACACATTTTGTGTTTCATAACATATGAAATGCCATTGATTTCATTCTGTCAACATTTTTTAGTACCTTTGCAAGATTGCAAACAAAACAAGAATATTTTTTAGAAACGTAATATAAATCGATGAGTCTATTAGATTTGAGTGAACAGGAGATACTCAGACGCGAAAGTCTGAAGGAACTCCGTGCTATGGGTATAGATCCATATCCAGCAGCAGAATATGTAGTCAACGCATACTCACAGGACATAAAAAATGACTTCAAAGATGACGCTCCAAAATGGGAGGTATCAATAGCAGGAAGACTGATGGGACGCAGAGTGATGGGAAAAGCATCATTCGCAGAGCTGCAGGACAGCAAAGGCCGTGTTCAGCTCTACATCTCGAGAGACGACCTCTGTCCGGGTGAGAACAAAGACACATACAATGTTCTTTTCAAACGCCTTTTAGACATAGGCGACTTTATAGGAGTAAAAGGATATGTGTTCCGCACACAGATGGGCGAGATTTCGGTGCACGTGTCTGAGCTGACACTGCTCTGCAAATCGCTGAAGCCACTTCCTATTGTGAAGTACAAGGACGGAGTTGCCTACGATAAGTTCGACGATCCCGAGCTTCGCTACCGCCAGCGCTACGTTGACCTGATAGTTAACGATGGCGTCAAGGAGACATTCCTAAAGCGCTCGCAGGTGTTCAAGTCGATGAGACAGTTCTTCGACAAGGACGGCTACACCGAGGTTGAGACACCAATACTCCAGTCAATTCCAGGCGGAGCCTCAGCAAGACCATTCATCACACACCACAATTCGCTCGACGTTGACCTGTATATGCGTATAGCCTGCGAGCTATACCTCAAGAGACTGATTGTTGGCGGATTTGAGGGTGTCTATGAATTCTCCAAGAACTTCCGCAACGAGGGTATGGACCGCAACCACAATCCAGAGTTCACATGCATGGAGTTGTATGTTCAGTACAAGGACTACAAGTGGATGATGAGCTACACAGAGCAGTTGCTCGAAAAAATAGCAATGGACGTTAACGGCACAACCGACGTGAAAGTTGGCGACAACATAATCAGCTTCAAAGCTCCGTTCAAGAGGATAACAATGCTCGACTCTATAAAAGAGAAGACAGGCTATGACCTGACCGACAAGAGCGAGGAAGAGATAAGACAAGTCTGCAAGGAATTGAAGCTTGAATCGGTTGACGAGACATTCGGCAAGGGAAAGATGATCGACGAAATATTCGGCGAGTTCTGCGAGGGCACATACATCCAGCCAACATTCATCACCGACTACCCTATCGAGATGTCGCCGCTGACCAAAAAGCACAGAGACAATCCGAAGCTGACAGAAAGATTCGAGCTAATGGTGAATGGTAAGGAGCTTGCCAACGCATACTCTGAGCTTAACGACCCAATCGACCAGGAAGAGAGATTCCAGGACCAGCTGAGACTGAGCGAAAAGGGAGACGACGAGGCAATGTTCATTGACCAGGACTTCTTGCGCTCACTGCAATACGGAATGCCGCCAGTGTCTGGAATAGGCATCGGAATGGACCGTCTGGTTATGTTGCTCACAGGTCAGACCACAATTCAGGAGGTTCTCTTCTTCCCACAAATGCGTCCTGAAAAGAAGGCGCCAAAAGACCCAGAAGCGAAATACACCGAAATAGGTGTACCAGCAGAGTGGGTTCCTGTTCTCCAGAAGGCAGGCTACAACCTGGTCAGCGACCTCAAAGAGGCTAATCCTCAAAAGATACAGCAGGACATTTGCGGACTGAACAAGAAATTCAAACTTGGACTGGAAAATCCGAAGGTGGACCAGATTGCCGAGTGGATAGCCAAAGTGCAATAACAGACAGAAATGATCGACAATAACCTTAAAATAGCAGTGATGGGCGGTGGCAGTTGGGCAACTGCACTGGCAAAGATATGCATGAACAACCCCGACCGCAGAATCAACTGGTATATGAGACGCGACAGCCAGATAGAGGCGATGAAACAGACTCACCGCAACCCTTCATATCTGAGCAGTGTGCAGTTCGACACGAGCAGAATAGAATTCACAAGCGACATAAATGCCGTTGTTGCCGATTCAGACATGCTCATATTTGCCACACCATCACCATTTTTGAAGTCACACCTTGAGAAGCTCAAAAGGAGTCTAAGAAACAAGATTGTGGTTTCGGCAATCAAGGGTATAGTGCCAGATGAGAACATTATAGTTTCGGAATACTTCAGGACCAAATATAATGTAGCCGAGAACAATCTGCTTGTGATTGGCGGTCCGTGTCACGCTGAAGAGGTGGCACAGGAGAGGCTGTCGTATCTGACAATAGGCGGAACAGGACATGAGCTGACATCGTGGTTTGCCGACACACTGAGCTGCACATACATAAAGGCCACAACAAACGATGATGTGTTCGGAATCGAATACGGCTCTGTGCTGAAGAATGTCTATGCGATTGCAGCCGGCATATGTCACGGGCTCAAGTATGGCGACAACTTCCAGGCTGTGCTTATGAGCAACGCCATACAGGAGATGAACCGATTCATCACAGCCATGAGCGACGGTCAGCGCTGTATTGACGACTCGGTATATCTTGGCGACCTTCTTGTCACAGGCTACTCAAGATACAGCCGCAACCACACATTCGGCACACTTATCGGTGAGGGCTACTCGGTCAAGCAGGCCCAGCTTGAAATGGAGATGATAGCAGAAGGATACTTCGGAACAAAATGTATAAAGGAAATCAACGAGGAACGCCACGTCAGCATGCCTATACTTGATTCCGTGCACAACATTCTGTACAACAAGATATCTCCGGCAATCGAGATTAAGCTTTTGTCGGAAAAACTCCACTAAAAAAAACAAAATACACCTTATAAATTCACAGTTATTATGGCAAACATAAAACTTAACATCGAGAAGGTTTATCCTTTCATCTCAAAGGACACCATCTATTCATTCGAACCAGCAGTAAAGGCTGCAATTGAAGGTCTTGAAAAGGGAACTTGCCTCGGCAACGACTTTCTTGGCTGGTTGCATCTTCCATCGTCAATCACAAAGGAGCACCTTGAGGACATCAAGGCAACAGCAAAAGTGCTGCGCGACAACTGCGAGGTTGTCATTGTTGCCGGCATCGGCGGCAGCTACCTTGGTGCACGTGCCGTTATTGAGGCATTGAGCAACAGCTTCCAGTGGTTGAAGAAGGAGCAGAATGGTCCTGTTATGATCTACGCAGGAAACAACATCGGCGAGGATTATCTTGCTGAGTTGTCTGAATATTTGAAGGACAAAAAGTTCGGTGTTATCAACATATCTAAGAGTGGAACAACAACCGAGACTGCATTGGCATTCCGTCTGTTCAAGAAGCAGTGCGAGGACCAGCGCGGCAAGGAGACTGCAAAGAAAGTTATCGTTGCAGTTACAGACGCAAAGAAAGGTGCTGCACGCGTAACAGCAACTAAAGAAGGATATAAGACATTCGTAATTCCAGACAACGTTGGTGGACGATTCTCAGTCCTCACTCCAGTTGGTCTGCTTCCAATTGCAACAGCAGGATTCGACATCGACCAGCTGGTTGCAGGAGCTGCAGACATGGAGAAGGCAACAGGCGCTGATGTTCCATTCGACCAGAACCCATCGGCATTGTATGCAGCAGCACGCAACGCCCTTTATCGCCACACAGGCAAGAAAATTGAGATTCTTGTAAACTACCAGCCAAAACTCCACTATCTGATGGAGTGGTGGAAGCAGCTCTACGGAGAGTCAGAAGGCAAGGATTTGAAGGGTATCTTCCCAGCATCAGTTGACTTCACAACAGACCTTCACTCAATGGGTCAGTGGATTCAGGAAGGCGAGCGTTCTATCTTCGAGACTGTAATCAGCGTTGAGACTCCAAACAAGAAGGTTGTTGTCCCTTCAGACGACGAGAACCTCGACGGTTTGAACTTCCTTGCAGGCAAGCGCGTTGACGAGGTCAACAAGATGGCTGAGCTTGGCACACAGTTGGCACACGTTGACGGTGGAGTTCCAAACATGAAGGTAAGCGTTCCTACTTTGAACGAGTACTATCTTGGTCAGATTATCTACTTCTTCGAGAAGGCTTGCGGTATCAGCGGCGGTGTTCTTGGTGTTAACACATTCAACCAGCCAGGTGTTGAGGCTTACAAGAAGAATATGTTCGCATTGTTGAACAAGCCAGGCTACGAGAAAGAGAGCGAAGCTATCAAGGCAAAGCTTGCTAAGTAAGCTGTAAATTTCCAGAAACAATAAAGTCAAGCGTTCGGGACTTAAGTCCCGGACGCTTTTTTTGCGTCAATTAAAATCTAAAATTCAAAAGAGAACCTTTAATATAAGGCAACCTCTATAAATTCACGTGAGCAAAGTAAACACATTCAGCTGAGGCAAAAGCAATGAAGATGTTGCAGGAGCAATGATTCAAGCTGACTACAGAGAAATACCATATACTCAGTTTGCCCTTGTTTCGGGCGTTATCATAGATGTTGTTTCAGGAGAAACGGAAGCATCAAATCTATGAGTCTGAAATAACAGATTTAACAGTCCAAATAAAAATGCGCCATGAATGAAAAAAATCAGTCATGGCGTTTTTTTCATATATCACACTACTCCGCAGATTTCGAATGACATCAAACTAAATTCGAGCAACAGACTCGGCAATAAGTTCAAAAAGAAGTAATTTTGCGTCAAAATAAATGCGAAATGAAAAAGATTTGTGATTTCATATCAAAATGGATGGGAGCCATAGTGCTGCTAAGTGCATTGCTGGCCTATATATTTTCTGATGCAACCACCAGCATAGACGCTAAATGGATAAGTCCGCTGCTTGGAGTAATAATGTTTGGAATGGGATTGACACTGAAAGCGGAAGACTTCAAGATTGTGTTCAGCCACCCCAAAGAGATTATCATAGGCTGCATTGCTCAATACACACTGATGCCAGCAATAGCATTGCTGCTGACAAAAGCATTTGGTTTAAGCCAGGAACTTGCAATTGGAGTCATTCTGGTTGGTTGCTGTCCGGGCGGCACAGCAAGCAACGTTGTGACATACCTGTCGAAAGGAGACGTTGCACTATCGGTTGGAATGACCGGACTATCCACGCTGCTAGCTCCATTGCTGACCCCTATGCTTGTGCTTCTGCTGGCCGGCAAAGCGATAGAAGTGGACGGAGTTGGAATGCTGCTCAGTATACTTGAGGTTGTAATAGTGCCTATACTTGCAGGATTTCTGTTTAAGCGTCTATTTAGGAGCACTACAGAAAAAGCAGTTGCATATCTGCCTGCAATTTCATCGCTCGTCATTGCATTGATAGTGTTCATAATAATAGGCAAGAACAGCGAAAAACTTTCGAACTGCGGTTTGGAAGTAATCTGCATCGTAGTAATGCACAACCTGCTAGGTTTGGCAACCGGATACGGCATAGGGGCACTGACTGGAATCGGGAAGAAAAAAAGCACCGCGATATCAATAGAAGTAGGTATGCAAAACTCGGGTCTGGCAAGCAGTCTGGCCACAATACACTTTGCAGTCTACCCGATGGCCACAATACCTGGAGCAATATTCAGTGTTTGGCACAATCTGAGTGGAGCCATAATTGCCAAAGTATATGCATCAATAAACGAAGAAGAGGGAAAAAACAATTGAAACTCATTAGACGTTTCTGAGTCTCGTGCTGAAATCATATTTTCTTAGCAACGGCGCGCACTGGCTGACCATAGTGACGTCCGTAGCCGTGCCACTGCACGCTGTTCTGTTTGAAATTAAGAACCATGGCATCGCAGTTGCTGTAGCTGCCCAGACTTGATGACCACAAGTAGCCATAAGAGCCAGCAAGATAAGTGTTGCCATCGCAACGATAGCCAGAAGCCGGAATGAAAATTGAGTTTCCGTTTGAGCCAGTAACCACATATCCTGCGACACCAGTATTGTCGTAATCAGAAGTCCAAATCCAGCTGCACACCTCCATCAGTTCCTTAACCTCATTGTAGCTAGGCATGCGACACTCAGAGCCCCAGTTCACAGTAGCAGCATCATCGGCTGCATCAAGAGTTGATTTGTTGTCAACCAGTCCATAAACTTTGTTTGTGCAATATTTCTTCTGACTGTGCACACTAGCCTTGCACCATTTATATGACTCAACACTGTAATCATCCTTCTCGCTAACCTCAGCCCAAGCAAAATACTCCCCATATTCGCTTGGATTGTTTGCACCCACATTGCAAGTTGCCCAAAGCATTCCGCTTGGCAAGCCAAGATCCACATATTGGTGTCCGCCAATCAAAACAACACCATTTTCTGAATTTTGAGTCTCCGTCTCGTTCTGAGAAAACATAGAAACACAAACACAAGCCATCAATGCAATTGTCATTAAAAATCTTTTCATATTCGCTTAAATTTTGAATTAGTAATCATTTTCAGTCAGCCATATCATTTTTGGTTGACAAGGCAAAATTAGGCTCTGTCTGCAGCAAGGAGAAGACAACAAATGAAAACAAGATGTGCAAGGAATGAAATTCACAGATTAGTCCAAAAATTCACCACTTGTACGTTTTTTAAATCACACAATCAAGTATTTATCGATTCACAGATAGTTTACAACAACTATAACAACAATTGCAAAATGCAACAAAAGTGCACAGTCATTGAAAGATTTATATTATAAAGGGGTCCAACAAAGAAGATAAATTTGTAAATTGAAACAAAGGAAATAAAACCACAACGATAAAAAAAAGCAATTAAAATATGAATAGACGCAGAAGATTATTGTCGTCAGCATGTGCAATGGCATGGGCTTGCATAAGTTCATTTGCCGCGACATGGACCGGCGAAACAGCCACCTCGTTTGCTGGAGGTGTAGGTTCGAAAGATTCTCCTTATCTGATTGAGAACGGAGAACAGCTGGCAAAACTGGCAGCAGATGTGAAGGCCGGGAACACATATAAAGGATACTATTTCGCTCTGTCGGCCGACATTGAACTGAACACGACCCTGCTGAACGGTAATGACCTTATAGCCAGTGACAATTACAACGAGTGGCCAGGAATAGGAGAATACACCACCGACACTGACATTCAGCCATTCAGCGGAATATTCGACGGAGCCGGCCATAAAGTGAAAGGCATCTACATAAACAACTTCAGCCAATACACAGCCCTATTCAGATATACAGACGGGGCAACAATCAAGAACGTTGGAGTTGAGGATTCGTACAACTACGGAAACGCAAACGTAGGTCTGCTTGTAGGCGGAGCCAAAGACTCGAAGATAGCAAACTGCTACAACAGCGGAACCATAGAGGGCAGCGGTTCATATCACGGCGGAATTGTAGGCATAACATTAGGCAACACTGTTGTTGCCAACTGCTATAACACCGGACGAATAGGCGGAAAGAACAATATAGGTGGAATTGTAGGCCGGAATGGAGTAAATGACCTGTATACTTGCAAAATCATCAACTGCTACAACACAGGAACATTTGTTGCCACAAAGACAAACATAGGCGGAATAACAGCTGAGAACAATTCTGGCTGCACAGTCACGAACTGCTATAACCTTGAGGCGTCGGCTTCGGCTGTAGTCTACACCAACAATGGAACCTCATCTGACAACACAAACCTGAGTGCGAGCGACTTTGCGGCAAGCAGCATAGTCAGTTCGTTGAATTCGGTGGCAGAACAGGTTGAGGGAGCTTGCCGCTGGCAGCAAAGCTCAACATCGCCAATATTCGATTTCACGACCATGACTGATGAGGGCGACATCGGTTTCGACGTGTTCACTATGGCAAGCAATCCTGTGCCAGAAAATGGTGAACTGAGAGCCGACGGCGACAACAACGAGATTGAATTGAGCTGGACAGCTGCCGCAAACGGCAACACAGCCAGACATCACATATATCTGACAACCGACTCGGCACAACTTGCACAAACAGAAGCAGGAGACACAAACCTGAAAGTTGGAATCTCGACAACAGCATCATTCACATACCAGGGCGAGATGTATAACATGCAGACCTATTACTGGCGAGTGGACGAGGAAGACAACAACGGGAACATAACAAAAGGAGAAATATGGCAGTTCCGTCCGAGAATCCTAGCATTTAGGGGAGCCGAAGGTTACGGTAAATATGCAATAGGCGGCAGAGGCGGAAAAGTAGTCTATGTGACCAACCTCAACGACAGCGGCGAAGGCAGTCTGCGCGAAGCAATAACAAACGACATAGGTCCGCGCACAATCATGTTTGCCGTGTCGGGCGTGATAAAACTGCAATCGCGACTGACCTGCACATCAAAATATGTGACACTTGCCGCACAGACAGCACCAGGCCGAGGCATATGCATAGCAGCCGCTCCGTTTGGTGTTGCATCAGACAACATCTGCCGTTTCTTAAGAGTCAGAGTAGGAAGCGGTGAGACATACGACGGAATGGGAATGGCAGCAAACATAAACTCAATAACAGACCACTGCTCTATCAGCTGGACAATAGATGAGGCATTCAGCTGCCGTAACGCAAAAGACATAACACTGCAAAGAACACTCATATCTGAAGCTCTGAACATTGCCGGACACAAGAACTATCCAGAAGGCACAGGCCACGGATATGCGGCAACCATAGGCGGCGACATAGGCTCGTTCCACCACAATCTGCTTGCACACAACGAAGGCAGAAACTGGAGCATGGGCGGCGGACTGGATGCCAACACATACTATGCAGGCCGACTCGACATATTCAACAACGTGGTATACAACTACTACACACGTGTGACCGACGGCGGAGCCCACGAAGTTAACTTTGTTGGCAACTACTACAAAAAAGGAGCTGCATCAATTCGCGACTACACACTGAGCGCTGACCTTGAGGGCACCGGACTTGGCACACAGTCATACTATTATCACAACAACATACTGGAGAACACCGACGGTTCATTCTCGTGTGACGGAACAAATGACGAATGCGGCAGACAATACACATTGTCGAACGGTCAGATTCTGGACTGGGATTTGTGGAAGAAAGTTCCATTCTTTGAATCAAAGGCAACAATACACACAGCACGCAATGCCTTCAAGAACGTGCTGTCGGACGTTGGAGCGACAATGCCTGTGCTTGACAACCATGACGTAAGAATGATAGACGAGTCGCTGAACGGGACATACAGCTGCACAGGCTCGAAGAGCCAAGTTGGAGGAATCATAGATGCCAACAGCGAATCACTCGAGGGTGACTACAGCTACTACACAAGCGAGACAAGAGCAGACAATTTTGACTCGGACAAAGATGGACTGCCGAACTGGTGGGAAAAAATGATAGGAACAAATCCAAACAGCGAAATCGGTGACTTCAGTGATTCAAACGCTGACCCAGACCGCGACGGATACACAAATCTTGAGGATTATCTTGAATGGATGGCAACAACCCACGTGGAGACAGACAAAGGTCAGACTGCAAAGTTCCTGCTGTCGGATCTGTTTGCCGGATATCAAAAGACATCGCCAGCATACACAGTATCAAATGCAGACAGCAAAGTAGATGCTCACATAAACGGAAGCTATCTTGAAGTCACATCAAACAATTCAGGAATATATTATGTGACAGCCAAGGTTATCGACAACCAGGGCGACGATATGGAAAGACTGGTTGCTGTTTATTTTGCACCAGACGAAACAGAATCTAAAGTAACTGAGAATATGGCCGAACGCAAAATATCAGTGACGCCTAACCCTGTTGTCAAGACAGCAACTATAGACTTTGGCTCAAGCACTGAGACAGACGCAAAAATCAAGATTTACAACACAGCAGGAATGCTCGTGGGCTTGTTTGATGACATCAAATCAAACGGCAACGGAAAACTTGATATTGACATGTCTGCCTTTGAGGCTGGCATATATGTATTCCAGATATCAACAGGCAGCAATGTTGAGACAATAAAAGTTGTGAAGAAATAAGGCGGACCTTAAAGGAACAAACTAAAGAAAGTGGTCAGACTATTAGAACAAATAGTCTGGCCACTTTCTTTATTATGTCAGTTTAAGGCTTGGAATATCAAAATCTAATCATTCCATCATTTCAATTTTCATAAGGATAAAAAACGCCATCGCAGACGACACCAACATGTCCATCAACAACGGTACCCTTACATTTGCTTGGGTTAAGCCCCAAAGATTCAATCCAATTAGTTATAGTCATAATTTTACTTTTTTATTTGTCAACATTAAATTTCAATTTTTCTCATCTTCAGTTCTAAGCACCTCAACCTTGTGAACACAATTAACATCAAGTTTCATCAGTTTGCAGACCACACCAACCTGATCCTCGGCACAAAGTTTGCGTAATTCTACGAATCCGTCCTCAGTCAGTTTCATTTGTCTGACGGCAACACCCTCATCGTGGTATATGTGAAATTCAACGTTTATCATGTCTTTATTTTCCACAAAATTAGAGTCTGCTAAAGACAAATAATGTCACAAAGTTTTTTTTCATACATGTAAGTGCCTATGGAAAACAGAATAAATAATAGTTGAAAAACAGCAGGAAACAGCAAAAAAAAGTCCAGATCATGCGACCTGGACTTCAAAAAAAAATATCTGTTAAATCTTATCTTCTTAATATAAAGTTGCGATAGGAGCAGCCTGAACAGGACCTGTAAAATTAACAATATTGCCTGTTGCTGTGTCTTTGGCTGCTACCAGCAAATCGATGACATCCCTTGTTTCATCGGCATCAAACTCCTTCCAAGTGACAGCACCAGTGAGGTTGTAGTAAATAGTCGTGCAAGAATCCTGCTGCGCAGAATTGGTGAAATATGTATAAGTTGCATAACTATTATCGGCCAAATCATACTTGCCATAAGTAGTGCCAGGCACAAAACCAAACAAACGCCAAACACCGTTGCCTATAGTAACCTGACTGCTGATTTTAGACAGTCCGAGAGAGTCAATGAACGAAATATCAGTCCACGTCATATTAACGTTTCTGTTTGGGTTTGATATCACAGAATCACCGCCATTTGCACTTGTGAGGTGCAGGTCCCAGGTTCCGCTAACCTTTATATATGTGTAATCTTCGTATTCAGAATCACCCTCGCTGCAAGAAAATAGCACTATTGATGCCAAGACCGAGAATAAGAGAAAAATCTTCTTCATATATGACTATTATAGTTTATTTACGCGTTTAAAATTCGTTTATTTGGCAAATATAGCAAAAACTATTGTGAGCATAACAATTTTAGGTCAAAATGAGCAAGTAAAAAATAAGATACGCAGTGATAGTTTTTCACATTCAGTGTGATTTGTCGCAAGGATTTTTGCAAAAAGCGTATATTTGCACAAATCATAAAAAGAAACAATATGAACAAGAAGATATTATTACTGACACTTGCCATGTCGGTGCTATCGCTTGGAGCGAATGCAGCAAGCACAAACAAGACTGACAAGAAAGGACGCAAACAAGGAGAATGGACAAAAACATACAGCAACGGCAAAAAAATGTATGAGGGCACATTCAAGGACGATGTGCCTGTAGGCGTTTTCAAAAGATATTATGAAGACGGAAAACTCAAGTCGGAACAGACTTACACCAGCAAGTCACAGTCTTCGGTGAAAATTTATGACACAGACGGAAAGACACTGACCACAGAAGGACAGTTTGACGGGAAGCTGAAGACAGGAGAATGGAAATACTATGTGGAAGGCAAACTGTCGATGACAGAGAACTATGTTGACGGCAAGAGAGAAGGGACAACAAAGGTATATAACAAAAACGGAGTTGTGACCGAAGAGACCCCATACAAAAACGACAAAATAGAAGGAACAAAAAAATCATATCTTGACGACGGACGCCTGTATTCTGAAACCGAATACAAAAACGGATTGATGAACGGAAGCTACAAGCTTTATGAGGGCAAGGAGCAGACAACAGAAGAGGGACAGTTCAAAGATGACAAGAGAGTTGGCGACTGGAAAACATTTGACGAGAATCACAAGGTGGCAGAAACCACACCATACACCAAAAGCGGACACGCCGACAACCAAAAAGAATTGGACAAGAGATACAGCGACGAGTTCGACAAAAACGAAAAGACAATCAAAGAAAAGAAATATATAGAACCTACTGAAATGTTCGGTGGAAGCGTAATATCAAAATAAGAAAATATAGTGGAGAGGAATGTTCTGACCCTGTCAGAGTATCTTGAAGGAGTGCAACACATAATCACCGAATTTCCCAGAAACATCTGGGTGAAAGCAGAGGTGGAGAAAGTGAAGCAGACATCGGCCTATTGCTACATTGACCTTGTTGAGAAATCAGACAAAGGTTTCGCAGCAAAGACTTCAGCTAAGATTTGGAGTTCAAAGTTTGCAATGCTGAACCAGATGTTTTATGATGTGACCGGAAGCTGGATTGCAGAAGGAATGGGAATACTGATTTGCGTGGACAGCGATTTCAACCCTAAATTCGGATATTCACTCAACATCGTCGATATAGACCCAACGTTCACCCTTGGCGACATGGCAAAGCGCAGAGCTGAGACCATTCAAAAGCTCAAAGACGACGGGGTTTGGGATATGAATCATGACCTTGAATTTCCGATGCTGCCACAACGCATAGCCGTAATCTCATCAAAGACAGCTGCCGGATATGGCGACTTCATGAACCAACTGGATAGCAACACCAGCAAGTTGAAATTCTACACCTGCCTTTTCGACACGACAATGCAAGGCGAGAGTTGTCCGAATTCTGTGATATACTCGCTAGACAGAATTTTTGAGCAGGCAGACAAGTTTGACGTTGTTGTGATAATCAGAGGCGGAGGTGCCACAAGCGACATGCTGGCATTCGACAACTATGACATGGCATCGTGCTGCGCCCAGTTTCCGCTGCCTATCATATCTGGAATCGGTCACGAAAGAGACGAATGCATTGTCGATATGGTTGCAAACACACGATGCAAGACACCGACAGCAGTCGCAGCCATGCTTATTGAAAAGATGGAGGAACAGCTGAACTATATAGAAGACATGCAGCTCTCTATTGCACAAACAGCTAACAACATGCTCGATAAATCGGCCGTCAGTCTGGAAAGAATAGGAGAATACGTCAGAACAAAAGCCAAAGAAAGGCTCACAAAAGAGGAAAGCAAATTGAGCAAAGCACTCACCTTGCTGACAACCATACCTAGAAATACCATTAAAATGGAAGAAAGCGTATTGTTGCAGTTAAGAAGCGGCATAAAATCAATTGCCATTTCAAATATGCGCATAGCTGCAAATTCAGCTGAGGTGAGGAAACAACACATAAAAACAGAAGCGAAGAATATCTTGGCAAAAGAAGCCGCAGAGCTGGCGAACAAGAAAAAACTGATTGAAGCCTATTCGCCAGATTCAATTCTGAAGAAAGGTTTCACACTGACACTGCTCAACGGCAAGGCAATTAAAGATGCCACACTGCTGAATGAAGGCGACGTTATTGAAACAATCACTGCCAACGGCAAGATACAAAGTGAAGTTAAAAAGACAACGAAAAAAAATTGAGAATATGGCAAAAGAGAAAGAAACCAAGACATATAAAGAGGCGGTTGAAAGACTAGACGAGATTCTGGAAAAACTGCAAAATTCGGAAGTTGACATAGACGAGTTGTGTTCGGTTGTTGAAGAGGCAAACGGTCTGCTGAAAGTCTGCAAAGATAAACTGACCAAGACGAACGCTACAATGGAAAAACTGATGAAAGATATGGATGACAATAAGTGACTATGGTTACATTGGAACAACAAAGGGCTTCTCTTGTTTGAGAAGCCCTTTTGTTTTGAGAATATATCAAATCAAAACGTATATAATTCTTACATTCCAATCAATTTTGTGAATTCACTGCGTGTGGCAGGAGAGTTGAATACCCCTGTGAAATCGCTTGTTGTGGTTACGCTATGCATTTTTTCAACGCCTCGCATCTGCATGCACATATGCTGAGCCTCGAGCACAACCATTACCCCTTGAGGCTGAAGAACATCCTGAATGCAGTCCTTGATTTGAGTTGTCAGACGTTCCTGAATCTGCAGTCTTCGGCTTAAAATTTCCACCACGCGCGCAATCTTGCTAAGTCCGGTTATCTTTCCCTGAGGAATATAAGCCACATGAGCCTTTCCAAAAAACGGAAGCATATGGTGTTCGCACATTGAGAAAAAATCAATATCCTTGACAATAACCATCTGATTGTAATCCTCGTTGAAGATAGCAGACTGAAGCACCTCCTTAGGGTCTATCTGGTAGCCATAAGTAAGAAACTGCATAGATTTAGCGACCCTTTCAGGAGTCTTAATCAAACCTTCGCGGTTAGGGTCCTCGCCAAGCAGTCCGATAATATCCTTGTATAGAGGAGCAATTTTTTCTGTCAGTTCACGGCTAGGATACTTAACCTCATCCCAAGGTTTCATCTCAATATCGCCATTAGCCTTAGCCTTAATTCTGTCGCTTAAACTCATATTTTGTTTCTTTATCTTATCATTTAACAGATTTGAAAGTCTCAGAGATTCTTTTGAACTCGCTAATATTCTTGTCAATATCAGCATTTGCGCACGAAGTGAACAAGAAGAATTCCTTTTGCGAGAATATAACTGTGATATATTTTTTAGAGACCAGCTCGCCATTTTCGTCCTTCTGCTCTATATCATAGCAATAGGCTGGCAGACCGCCGATATTTTTTTGTGCAGTTGCTTTCACCTTATCGTTTCTCTCTAGAATTCCCTTAAGCAGAGACGCTGCAGTCTTTTTACGCTTTGATTTTGCAATCTCTTCTTGCTGCATCATTATTTGGAAATAAACCTTACGCCCCTGATTCATTTCAAGGTTAGGGTCGCCAGACTTACAGAAAGTGGTCAGCAGTAGACCGATGTTTCTCTCCTTAAAACCACCGTTCTCTATACAGTATGACGAGTTGCAGAAAGTTTTGCTGTCGGCAGAAGTTGGACCGGTGTAAACGAAAGACAGCAGACACTTCTGCAGTCTGAGTGCCATGCGATCCTCGATTGACGAGCTATACTTCACGCGTACCTCAATAGGAATATTCTCGCCAAGATACAGCATAACCATATAGTTGAACTCAGAAATGCCTTTTGAAACGGCCTTATACAGATACGTTTCCACACCATTTATCTTATATCGGCTCCAATCGGTGGACGAGCTTTGAAGAATAGCCTTTGTGTTTTCGACATCAGTTCTGTCCACCTGCACCAATTCAATCACAACACCATCCACATCGTTTATAAAAGAAGGAGCCATGCTTGAATTGCCTGCATGATAACCCGTATTTGGCAGTTTTATAGCATAATCATAGTTAGCGAAATTAACATAATCTCCATCCTTGACATTTATAATCTCCTGTGCATCGTCGGCAAAAGCAAAAGCAGAACAGCACAACAAAAATATTGAGGACAAAGCCTTTGCAAAAAAATTATTTTTCATGCAGTTCATTTTTTTCTTCGTTTTCAAGTTCAGCATTCAAAGTTTCGGAGTCTCGGACAACATAAATATCCTCGCTCATATCAAAGAAAGCACTTTTAAGTTTTTGGGCAAACACCAAGGCATCGGCATGATATCTGAAGTCGCCAACACGCAGTTTCCAGAAAGGAGAAGAAAAACTTATGTAAGTGTTATACTCAGGGAACTTTGCCTTGATACGATTTTCGCGGCTTTCGGCCTCAGTTTTTGAAGTGCGCTGTCTGTTACCCATATACACCTGCACACGATAGCCATTGAATGTGAGCTGTGTTTTATTCTCCCATTCAGATTTTTTCTTGTTCATCAGACTGGTGACACAAGCCTCTTGCACGACCTGCACCTTACCCTCGCCAGCTCGCGTAGCAGAAAGTTCAGTTTGTATATTGCTTTCTGTTGCTCCGCAGCAAAGAGAAGCGACAGAGAAAAAACTCAATAAAATAGAACGATAAAAAATACCTTTCACCTTTGAATCAATTAAAATAAAAGAATTACCGCAAAAGTAATAAAAACTTGCTCTATACCAACGCATTTATTCAGCCATCAATCTCGCAGGCCTGAATAAAACGCAACTGTTGTTCGAGCATATGCACTTTTCTCATTTCATACCCAGCCTTCAGAGCAATATTAAAAGGATTAGAGTATATTGCCTCTATTTCCATTTTGCGGTGGTTGTCATAATCCAAGCGCATGCTTGGCGCATAAGGTTCCATGTTGTCGGTATTGTCGAGCATGCGTTGCACAAAATCGGGTTTTATCATAGCTCCGCAGGCTCTCGCCCCACAGACCACCTCGTTCATCAGGTCTGTGACCAGCTGACGGCTGGACGGATTCTTCATCAACCTGTCTGTTGTTGTGTGCAGAGCAACAGCCAGACCATTGTAAGGGATATTCCAGACCAGTTTACGCCACCTCAAAAAATTAAGATCATTGCCAAAAATACATTTGACATTTGAAGACTCAAAATCAGATTTTATGTTTGCGGCCAATTCATCATCCGTAAAATTATGGAAGCCAAGAGTTATTTCGCCATAGTCGGCATGCAGTATATGTCCCTGAGACACACGCGAGGCACAGATAAAAGCCAATGCGCCAGCAATTCTTACGCCTGGCATCTCAGTTCCAAGTTTTTGTTCATATCCCAATCCGTTCTGCACAAGCACCACCACCGACGAAGGTTTAATCAACGAAGGCAATATGGCCGGCAGAATATCATTCTGCGTTGTTTTAAGAGTCACTAGAATGACATCGCACTTTGGCATGAGAGACGAGTCATTATAGACATTCATATTGTCGAGATGGAAATCACCCTTGACCGATTTCACACTCAAGCCATGCTCCTTGACGTAATCATATTCGGTGTGATAAAGGAAATGAACCTCCTTACCATTTTGGGCAAGTCTGCCACCATAATAACCACCAAGAGCACCGGCTCCGACAATTGCATAACTTAAACTCATAAGCCTTATAAATTTAATGCAAAGTTATTCAAATAAAGGAACAAAAAAAAGGAATACGAGAAAAGCACAAAAACGCACATAAATAAACTCACACGGACAAGGAACGCGGGACAAAAAAACGTGGCATCCAGCCGGACACCACGCTATAAAAATAATCAATAAGTATTTCCTAATGATTAGAACAGGCTAGAAGAACCGAACATTGAGCTCTGAGCAGTTGCCTGGCTCATATTGATGTTGTTCTCAGTAACCTTAGTCAAATACTGGAGAGAAGCGAAAGCCTTTTTGCCCTCGAACTCAACTTCAGCCCAGTCGCCAGAAGTAGAAGTAACCTTCAGAAGAGCACCCTTAGCGGCCTTGCCAACGATTTCGGCATTAGCATCGGCAGCAGCACGGATATTAAGATTGCTGCTATTTGTTGTTACCTCATAAGCGTTTGATGCAGCAGAAAGGTATGCAGAAGACACATAACCATCCTTGCCATTTACCTTAACCTTAGCCCAGCCGTTCTCAGCAGAGATAACCTCAACGAGAGCACCCTTAGCCAACTGGCCAACAACCGAAGCATTAGACTCGGCTGCAGAGCGAACGTTCAGACTAGTTTCGTCTGTCTTCACTTCAAAAACATTCTTAGCCATTGATAAACTTTTTTAGTAAGTTAACAACCTTGAAAAATCAATTCTTCTTGAACTCAGCTTCCTTCTTCTGAGCAGTCTCGATTACACTCTGGAAGAGCTCGGAAAGAGTTGTCTTCTCGCCCTCTGAAAGCTCAGCAGCAATTGTAGACATCTCAGCCTTGAAAGCTTCAACAGCCTTAGCAGCAACCTCGAGTTCAGCAGTAGTAGTGGCAGCCTCGATCTGCTTCTGAATTTCAGTGATCTTAGTCTGAGCAGCAGTGAAAGCAGCGCTCTCTGTTACTGCAGCAGCCTCATTAACAACCTCTGTTGCAACTTCCTCTGTTGCTGCAGCAGCAGAATCAGCAGCGTTAGCTGCGTCAGAAGACTTTTTGCAAGAAGAGAAAACAAGTGCCAAAGAAGCAACGCTGATAAAGAAAATCTTTTTCATTTTTTTTAGTTTTAATAAAATTATTATTAGCTTAAATCCGGTTGCAAGTGCAACACTATTTAATTATGAAAATCACCTATATTAAATCAGGCATCAAAACATATGGTCATAAATTATATGCTTGACTATGATGACAAAACCTGCATTTATCCAATCAAACTCAAAATTACAAACACATTGTTTGCACTAATTTAGAAACTTTAGTTGAAAATACAAAAGAAACGACAAAAAAAGTCTTCCTTCCAATCAAATTGGAAGGAAGACTCAATATTTATTTTGAAACTACTTATTATGCTTTAGCAGCCTCTGATTCAGAAGTTTCAGACTTTTTTCCCTTCAAAACGTAGTAAGCCAAAGGAGAAGCGATGAAGATTGACGAATAAGTACCAACAGCAACACCAAGCAGTATTGCGAAGATAAATCCGCGGATAACCTCACCACCGAACAAGAAGATGATAATCAACACGAGCAGAGTTGAAGCTGAAGTGCTGAATGTACGGCTCATTGTTGAAGAAACCGCATTGTTGAACATTTCTTTCTTGTCGCCCTTTGGATTGTTATTCAACTCTTCACGGATACGGTCGTAGATAACCACTGTGTTGTTGATTGAATAACCAATGACAGTCAGAATAGCGGCAATGAACTGCTGGTCGACCTCCATTGAGAATGGCATGAACGAATAGCAAAGAGAGAACACACCGATGATAATCAGCACATCGTGAGACAAAGTTACGACCGAACCCAAAGAATATCCAACGTTACGGAAACGAGTGAAGATATACAGGCCCATACCAATCAATGCCAGGATAACAGCGATGAACGCGTTACGCAAGATATCGTGAGCCATTGTTGGTCCGACCTTTGCTGAACTCTGGATACCGAAATTTGAGTCATTTTCGACGCCAGCCTCAGCAGGCTGACCATTGTTGATGACATATCTGTTGACAAACATATTCTTTGTCACGCCATTGCTCAAGATTGGCTTCAAAGACTCATAAAGCAGGCCTTCGATTTCATCGTCGACATTGTCTGAATTGTCATCAATCTTATAGTTAGTTGAAATTCTGACCTGATTAGCAGAACCGATAGTGATTACGCTTGCGTGACCCTCGAGTGCATTGTCGAGCATAGACTTAACATCATCAGTAACGACATCCTTTTCGAAACGGACCACATAGTTGCGACCACCGGTGAAGTCGATGCCACGGTTCAATCCACGAACGAACAAAGAAGCGATACCAATCAAGATAACGGCAGCACTGATGCACATGAAAGTCTTGCTCTTTCCGATGAAATCAAATTTGATATTCTGGAACCAGTTCTTTGTGAAATCGGTTGTAAACTTCAAGTTGTGATACTTCTCGTTCTTCATCAGTCTGTCGAAGATAAGACGAGTCAAGAACACAGCAGTAAACATTGAAGAAAGGATACCGATAATCAAAGTTGTTGCGAATCCCTTGATAGGTCCAGTACCGAAGAAAGCAAGAATAACACCAGTGATGATGGTTGTCATGTTTCCGTCGATGATAGCGCTCAAGGCATTAGAGAAACCATCGCTCATTGATTTAAGGATATCATTACCCTTCTTCAATTCCTCGCGGGTACGCTCGTAAATCAACACATTTGCATCGACTGCCATACCGAGAGTCAGAACGACGCCGGCGATACCAGGCAAAGTGAGCACAGCCTTGAACGAAGCCAAGACACCGAAAATCAAGAAGACGTTGCAAACAAGAGCTGCATCAGCCACAAGTCCTGGAACCACGCCATAGTAGAACATCATGTAAAGAAGGATGAGCACGAAAGCGGCAACGAAAGAGATGAAACCACTTGTGATAGCCTCCTGACCAAGAGAAGGTCCTACGATATCCTCCTGAACGATCTTAGCAGGAGCAGGCATCTTACCAGACTTAAGCACGTTGGCCAAGTCCTTAGCCTCGTCTGGAGTGAAGTTACCAGTTATCTGAGAACGTCCACCAGTGATTTCGCAGTTTACATTAGGATAAGAATATACATATCCATCAAGAACGATAGCGACACTCTTGTTGATATTGTTGCGAGTGAGAGTTGCCCATTTCTTTGCGCCCTCAGAGTTCATCTCCATGCTTACGCTAGCAGTTGTTGCGTGCTGTTCGAAATCAGCGCGAGCATCAGTTACGACATCACCTGTCAGCGGAGCCTTTCTTGGCTTACCCTTGATACCCTTTGAATAGAGAGCGATGAGAGCATAAGATTCTGAGCCGTCTTCTGGTTTAACAGTCCAGCTTGGAATCAAAGTAGAAGGAAGTACACCCTTCTCGATACCCTCGCGGAAGTAAGCAGAAATCTTTGCTGTATCCTTTGCCATAGCCCAACCGATGCGTGGTCCACGCATTGCCTGGCCCTGAGGAGTAACAGCGACCTGGAATATAGAGAACAATGGATTAGCCGACTCGTTAGTGTTCAAGCTGTCGGCAGACTCGTCAGAAGCATCCTCATCAAGTTTTGCGAGGATGTCGCTTGACTCAGCCTTTGCAGTGTCGGCAGAAGCCTTTTCGGCAGTAGCAGCAGACTCTGACTTGTTGCTTTCGACAGACTGCTCTGCCTTAAGCATATTGTTGAGGGCAACCACACCGTTTACGATTTCTGTAAGGTCGCTAGTCTCCCAGAACTCAAGATTTGCAGAACCCTGAAGGAGTTTGCGGACACGTTCTGGTTCCTTGATACCTGGCATTTCGATGAGCACACGGCTTGAGCCAGCAAGGCGCTGGATATTAGGCTGAATGACACCGAAACGGTCGATACGAGAGCGTAGCACATTGAAGGAGTTTTCGATAGCCACGTCAATGTTCTCGGCCAAGACCTTAGTCACCTCATCGTCGGTTGCGTTGCTCTTGATTTGGTTCTTAGAATCTCTGTTTGAGAAGAAAGTTGCCAGTTTTGCATCTGGATTGTTCTTGTGAAGAGCATCGACGAAAAGAGTAAGGAAATCCTTTTGGCTAGACTTCTGAGCCTCTTGAGCATCGGCCAGTGCCTGAGCGAATACAGGGTTCTGAGCCTGCTCTCCAGCCAAAGACTTCAAGATGTCTGGCACAGAGACTTCCATAACCACGTTCATACCACCCTTAAGGTCAAGACCAAGACTCAATTCCTGTTCGCGAACCTCCTTAACAGTGTATCCAAAGTACCAGCCATCGAGAGGCTTTTCCTTTGATACAGAATCCAAAAAGGCGTTGTACTTTACGTTATCTCCCTGAGCATAATCCTCGGCCTTGTTCTCGTAATAATTAGAAACAAGACTGAAAGAGAGATAGTAAATACAAACCAAGGCCAGTAGCACAGTAAAGACCTTTACAAATCCTTTGTTTTGCATTTTCTATTTTTAATTATTGTTTTTATTTATTTTTTCCCTGTCAATATATCCACTACAACAGTTCACCATACGCAGTACAGAAAAACGCATACAATTAAATACACTCTGTAGCAATTTGCAAAGATAAACTATTTTTCATTTCTTTCGTTTTAAATTGACATTTTTTGGATTCTATAAATAAAAAACAGAATAAATGCTAATGCACGGAACTATTTGAATCAAGGCTATTCTAAACATTAGGTTTGGCAAACAATGCATCAAAAGCGTCCTTAAACCGGAAAAGCAAACCGTAAGACTTACTGATTTTCATGTAAGGAGTCTGTTTGCTGCCAAATCTGTTATATGAGCTCTCGATAGATTCTTCGACACTACCCTCAAAATCAAAGCCTGTGCTGTGTTGCGATGCGAACTTGATGCTCTCCCAAAGTATGAGAGTGGAAGCACCAGTTGACGTGAAATCAGGATCATTGGCACACACAAGGCTGCACGTCCATTTTGAATTCCACACCAGGAATTGTGCACTATACATAGCAGAGCAATCCTGGCTATGCAGTGACAAAATAATGCCTTGTCCGCGTTCTATTGCAGCACGCATGACAGAAGTCACCACTGCCCTATCAACCAGATTTTCCTGTCCGTGTTTAGCCAACACAGCACAATGGAAATCGTAGAATGCCTCTGGAGTAAGATCTTGTTTCAGCACAAGACCAGAATCGACAGCACGCTGTATTTTCTTCTTCCGATCCTTAGTGAATCCATTATAGACAGAATTCAGGTCTTTCAAACTTGGCAGTCTGTATGTATAGCGTGTTGTCTGTCTGAATCCATTCCACAAAAAAGGGAGCCAGTTAGTGAATGAAGATTCAAAGTTCTGAGAGAAGAAAGAAATGCCAAGATTATCGAGACGTGCGACTATTTCGTTCACCACGGTTTTTTCGAACTCCAGACGCTGATGTTCAGAAATGTCATCGGGATAGAAGTAATGAATGCCGTTGGTTTGAGTGAGAGGTGGCATCAGTATATATTTCAGTCCATACTTTTTTCTAATCAGATAAGGCATTGTTGCCATCAGCCGTCCAGCCTTATCCTTAACGACAAAGGCATTCCAACATTTTCCGACACAAGCGGCCTCCATCCACCAATACTGTGAATAGACAGGGATTTCGTCAGCATATTGCTGGCAGATATTTTTATATTCGGATTTTTCGTCCATATAGAAATCAAAAAAAGAAGGGAATATGTATTGTCACATATTCCCTTCAAACTTAAGGCATATAATTGTCAAATGAAAATCAAGTCGCGAATTATTTCTTTATAATTCTGACAACAGCAGAATTTGACGCTGAAGTTATACGAACCATATACACGCCAGGAGTCAGATCTGAAACATTCATCAAGTTGTCGCCCTCGGTCAAAGCAGCCGACTTGACGACAGCACCAAGCATATTGATTATCTCAACATTAGCGTCGCTGTCAAGAGAGACATACATGATGTCCTGAACTGGATTAGGAGAGATTGCAGCATTGGAGTTGGCAACCTCGTCGACAGCCGAAGTATAAGTTGGTCCGTTAGGATTATATGTAGCAAGCACCATAGCACGAGAGCAACCGCTGCCAGCCTGGATTTGCCAATCGACATACATTGGGAAAGGGTTGTTTGAAGCATCACCGTTTGAAGCGCCTGTAAACTCAATCACATCGCCATTGTTCTGGTATGTTGAGTAAGCCGGACCTGCTTGGATAAATCCCATTGAGAAATTCTCGCCCTTGACCGACAAAGTGTAGTTGCCAGCAGCCAGTTCGATAGGAGTTGTCAAGTTCAGTGTATAGTAGCCTGAGCCGCTAACAGTTATAGCCTCGGAAACTGCAGTTGCAGAAGCATCGCCCGCCAGAGTGAAAGTGGCAGTTTGTGCATTTGTTGTGTAAGAGTTGGTCACATAAACAGTGACGCCCTTAATCATAAGAGCCTTTTTTGCAGTGAACGCAGCAGCTATTGAGCCCCAATCAGCGACCGAAAGTCCTGAGAAGGTAGTCTGAGAAGGTCCAGCGACAAAAGCGACTGATGAAGCATCCTGTACATAGAATTTAGAATCCTGCGTAATTTTTGTGACAACCTTACTGCCCGAGCCAATCAGGTTGCCACCCTCTTCAGCATCATACCATTCATATTCGCCCTCACCAGAAACGACTAACTCTACTGTTCCGTCGCTATAAGAACTTACATCTGAGACAGCAGGAAGATTAGAAGAGACCTCGACTGTTGCCGATTTTTCAGGGCATCCAGTAGCAGAAGCAACGACCTTGTAAGTTCCAGCCTTATAGACTGTGTAGGTAGGAGCTGTTTCGTCGGCTATTTCTGTGCCGTTGAGATACCACTGATAAGAGACAGGAGCGCTGATTGTTGCATCGAGAGTCACCTGAGACGGGTTGCAAAGGGTGATTTCATCGACCAAATCAAAATCAGGGAGGACATCCAGAATTTTCACAGAGCCTGTAGTTTCCCACTCGCCAGCCGAATCGATTGTGCAGACATACTCGCCCGCCTTTGTGGCAACATAGTCAGTGGCCGATGTTGAAGAAGCGACCTGTGCTCCATCAAGAGTCCAAGTGAACACCTTTTTGCCATCGGCAGCGACACCGCTTTGCAAAGTTATGCTTGTCTGACCACAGATGCTCTGATCATCGCCCAAAGAAGGAGTTGGGTGTCCAAACTTGTTTGTGTTGACTGTGTTGAGGATTGAATTGACATAGCCAAGAGCGCCTACCAATCCGGCGTTGTAGTCTATACCACCCTCAGAATAAGTATATTCTCCCTCGACGTCATTGTATGTTCCGTCGAGAGTTCCACCTACAAGATAACCCAATTCGACAATATCAGAGAAGCTGTTGCAGACAGACTCGCTGTTGCCATCCTCGCCATAGTAGTTGCGGTGATGTGGGTGCTTTGGCGAGTTGCTGGTCAGACCGACAATAAAAGAGAAATTGCTGCTGTTGCTGCCCATTATATACTCGACAGTTGCCAAGGTGTAAGGGTCGACAGAAGTCAGTTCACCTTCCATCTTTTTGTAAAGGCCGAAGACGAAAGCCTGATTGGCAGGGAAACGCAAAACGCCCCAACCGCCATAAGTCTTATTCAGCAAATAACCACTTGTTGGCTTATACAAATCGTTGATATATGAAGCAAGTCGAGTCTTTGCAAGATCATTGTCGGCATACATTCCAAGAAGGTAGTATGCCAAATCCTCTGTATTGTTGTAGCAAAGAGTGTAGTTATGGTTCCAGCCAGAGGCATCGCTCATGAAATTTGCATAAGACAAAGCCTTTGTGATGTAGGAATCGTCGCCAGTGGCACGATACAACTCCATGCAGAAAATAACGATATCTGGTTCGTATTTGCTTTTTGAAGGATAATAACCACCAGCACCTGAGTTACCCATTGCTGTGTTCATCACGAATTTGTATGCCACCAAAGCCTTTTCGAGACACTTGGCAGCATAATCAGAATCGAACGGCTTATAAAGTCGGCTCATTGCGGCCAAAGTTGAACCGCAGAGTGCAGCCACAGAAGTAGCGTTGCCAGTAGCCTTGGTCACAGGTCTGGAGCCATCTGCCTCACCACCTGAAGACACAGGCAAAGTTGCCTTTACAGGAGAAGTGCACCAAACGGCATGGTCCTGATCGCCGTCGCCCACCTGATAATAGAAAGTGCCTTCATCTCTTACGCACTTCATAAAAAAGTCGGTGGCATATTTAACCTCATCAAGAATGTCAGGAATGCCATTAGGAGTTCCATTCTTTCCTGCCCAAGTGTAGTTTTTGGCTGTGCGGTAACCTATATAGTCGGCAGAATAATAATCATCATATCCAGCTGGGAATTCAGAATAGCCCAGAAGCAGCATATAAGCAGAATAGAACTCAGTTTGGCCAAAACGAGCGTTGTCGCCGCAATCAAACCAGCCACCAGTCAAGTCGTAATCGCCATCGGCATCCTTCACGAAATCCTGACCTTTAACGAAAGCGGACAGGTTAGAGCCTGTCTGACTGGTAGTGTTGGTTGGTTCATGGTCGGCGATAAGCCAGTTGTTACCAGCTCCCGAACGCTGAGCGCCATAGAACCTTGTAGTCATCCACAAAGCCTTTTGATAAAGTTCCTTATCAAAAGTCTGGGCATTGACAGTGGCTGAACCAATCATCAATCCCGCAGCTATCAAATGTTTAATATTTTTCATATACATTAATGTGTGTCAAAAGAAAATATACCCTATCATGCCGACAAATGTACGAATAAAATTGACATTTGCCGAAATTAGTCAGCCATTTGTTGCAAAAAGCGGAAAAGGAATCACCTCAGCAACGTGAAATGACCACTCAAGTTTGTTTCATTAAAATCGCATTCTATTGTGTACCAATAGTCAGTAGTGGGCTGAGGGATTCCGTCGTAGACACCATCCCAGCCAGGATATTCGTTAATGTATTCGACAAGAAGTTTGCCAAAGCGGTTGAATATTCTTATCTTATACTCGTCATAATATTCAATATTTTTGATTTCCCATGTATCATGAACGCCGTCGCCATTAGGAGTCATGTATTCAGCCGGAATCAGAGGGATAAAATAATTGAAATGTCTGTGGGAGACACAGCCGGCCTCATCCTTAACATAAAGTGTATGAACTCCCTTGTCTAAATGTCCGAACTCATAATCGTTGAACCAAATGGTTGTCAGCGAATCAATTTGGTAGTAATAAGGGGAAACACCGCCACGAACATTAACAATCAGATTGTTTCCGTTGTCGGTGCATAGAATCCTTTCGATAATAGGATATGATGTTGTTCTGACATAGACAGAAACCGTGTCGACGCAATAGCCAGCACTGACAACAACCTGATAATTCTGCTCACCATTAACCGTGACATAAGGGCTGCGTATGTTAACGTTGCTGACTCCTGTGTCTGGAATCCATAAATAAGACGCCTTTCTGACGGAATCCACATACACTCTGTTTGTCAAAGATCCACAAAATGAGAATTCCCTATCGTCGATGCTTATCGCTGGAGAAACATATATATGGACAACCGTCCGCATCGGGCACTCATTGTCATCGAACTGAATAACAGTTGAGAATGTTGTGTCGCGGTCATATGACTGTCCGTTGATTAGGACTGGTTCTGACTGGCAGATTCTGTAATAAACAGTGGTATCCCTTTCGGACAAGTCGTGCACATTATACACCACAACGCTATCACAACCATTCACCGAAGTCAGTGTGTCATAAAAAGAGCCCACGGAACTGAATACCTTTCCGTCCATTTCCACAGAAGAATGGTTGCACAGCGACAAAGAATGAACAGTAGGACTGATTCTTTTCAGCACCGTCAGTTTAAGCACGACAGTGCTGTCGCACCCATCGGCCGTTTTGAATTTAGCCGTATAAGAACCAGAAGACGTCAATTTTTTTCCTCCAAAAGAATAGCTTTCGCCGTAGCAGACTATTGCCGAAATGTTCTCAACTATTTTATAAGTTGTCAAATGGAGTGTTATAGTGCTGTCGCAGCCGTCGGCAGTCTTTATCTTTGAAGTGTATGTGCCAGGCTCGGTCAACTGTTGTCCGTTGAAATTGTAGGTTGAGCCCTCGCAGATATTCTCGTTGATTTCAGACTCAATCCTATAAGTTGTCAAATGCAGAGTTATCGTGCTGTCGCAGCCGTCGGCAGTCTTTATTTTAGTTTCATAATCACCAGCTTCGGACAAAAGCAAACCATTAAAATTAAGGACATATCCCTCGCAGATGGTGTCGTAGACTGTAGATGTTATTTTGAAGGTTGAAAGATGAAGAGTTATGGTGCTGTCGCAACCACCGGCGGTTTTAACAAC